>JACCDJ011330002.1_pt1 | contig 30136 bp, 26 predicted proteins | sample 7444481 | NCBI WGS metagenome assembly JACCDJ01 (sample SAMN15323435, study PRJNA562643) | freshwater metagenome | isolation source: river surface water | place: USA:Blue River Watershed | collected 2017-08-15 | reverse complement strand
CTGAACCAGCCCGATGGTCAGTTTGCCGGTGTCAGCGTGATCTCCATCGACCCGGATTACTTTGTGCGCTTTCACCGCGGCATTGACCTGGGCAAACTCGGCGTGACCGCCTTGGTCGGCTTGGACGGCTACCCCAGGACCCTGTCACAAGGCGATGGTCACGCCAACCAGGACTCGGCGTATGTCCAAAAACGCTTGGCCCTGCCCCCCGAAGTCATGGGGCAGCCCCGTGGCAGCTTTTTGTCTGACCAACTGTTTGACGGTGTGCCCCGCCTGTATGCCTACGAGCACTTGAAGGACTTTCCGCTGCTGGTGCTGACCGGCATGGCCCAAACGGAGGCCCTGGAAGAGTTTCAGGCCCGCAACCTCACCTACTTCCAGTTCGGCACCATCATCAGCCTGATCATCGGCCTCTTTGCCGGGACCTCGCTGTATCTGCTGCGCCGTGCGCAGCGCATTCACCAGGAGCTCGAGGCCAGTCGCCAACAGGCCGATGTGGCCAACCGCCACAAGAGCGAGTTTCTGGCCTCCATGTCGCACGAGTTGCGCACGCCCTTGAACGGCATCATTGGCTACTCGGAGCACCTGCAATCGGAGTTGAAGGATCCCGAGTTGCACTGGGCCAGCACGGTCATTCACGACAGCAGCACCCACCTGCTCACCCTGGTGAACTCGATTCTGGATCTGACCAAAATCGAGGCTGGCAAGATCGAGCTCGCGCCCCAGCGGGTGGCACTGCGTCCCTTGGTGGAGGACGTGTGCAACTGGCACCGATCACGCCTGGGGGACCACGACATCTCGCTCACGCTGGATTGGGACCCTGCTCTGCCCGAGCTCTGCGAAGTCGATCCCGTCAGGTTCAAGCAGGTGCTGAGCAACCTGCTGGACAACGCCATCAAGTTCACCCCCGCCGCGGGACGCATCACGGTGCGCGCGAGCTCGCGTCCCTCGCCGCAGGTCCTGCACGTCGAGGTGACCGATACCGGCGAGGGCATCGCCGAGGACATGCAACCGCTGGTGTTTGAAAAATTCTGGCAACAAGAAGCCTTCATGACGCGACGCAGTGCCGGCACAGGCCTTGGGCTCACGCTGTGCAAGCGTCTGGTGGAACGCATGGGGGGGCAGATCGGATTTCATTCGCGCCCTCAGCACGGCAGCACCTTTTTCTTCACCCTGCCCTGCAAGCCAGGCCATTCAGGACACGACGCATGAACTCGGTTCAACTGCTGGTGGTCGATGACAATCCCGCCAACCGCCTGCTGCCCGGCTTGCTGCTGCGACGAGATGGCTGCCGCGTCGTGGCCTGTGAATCGGGCGAGGAAGCCCTGGACCGGTTGCAGCTCGAGACCTTTACCCATGTGCTGCTGGACATTTCCCTGCCGCAGCTCAGCGGGGTGGAGGTCTGTCGCCGGGCCCGCCAGCAAAGCGCGGGCGAGACGCTTCGCATCATTGCCTACACGGCCCATGCCATGCCACATGAAATCGAGGAACTGCAAGAGGCCGGGTTCGACCGCGTGCTGGTCAAGCCCATTCGCCGGCAGGACTTGATCGAGGCGCTGGGGGTGTTGCCTAGTGAGACGGATCCGGTGTGATCTGCAACTCGTTGTCGCGGGCGAAATTCATCACGAAATCCCAGGCCATGGGTTCGGCCTGGCGAAGATCGGTGTGGACGATGACGCATTTAACGCCGTCCAGGCTATTGGGCACACACCAGGGTGAATAACTCAGGTGGCTACCCGCCACGGCACCGCCGGGGCGAAACTGGCTCATGACGCCAGCCAGACGCTCGGCCCAATCGCTGGGCCGGAAAGGTTTCCCCTCACGGGTTAAACCCAATATGAGGACTTCGTTGGCAGCGGGAGAAACCATGGACGACAATTATGGCACGCAAGCTCCTGGTTAACACCTAGAATCGCGATTCAACGGCTCAACACCCGATCCTCGTTGTTGAGCCGATTTCATTGGTCCGTTCCCTTTAAAGGAGTTGAGATGACTGCCCCGACCCCCAGTTCCGCACACACCATGAACACCTATGGCCGCCTGCCTGTGGCCATGTCCCATGGTCGCGGCCTGCGAGTCTGGGACACCCACGGCAAGTGCTACCTCGATGGCCTGGCCGGCATTGCGGTGAACACCCTGGGTCATGGTCACCCCAAATTGGTCCCTGCCTTGCAGGACCAGGTGGCCAAGATGATTCACTGCTGCAACTACTACCACATCCCGGATCAGGAACGTCTGGCCGCCAAGCTGGTGGAACTCTCGGGCCTGACCAATGCGTTTTTCTGTTCCACCGGGCTGGAGGCCAACGAGGCCGCCATCAAGCTGGCACGCAAATTCGGTCACGACAAGGGCATCGAGCATCCGGTCATCGTGGTCTACGAAAAAGCCTTCCATGGTCGTTCCATCGCCACGCTGAGCGCCACCGGCAACGAAAAAATCCAGAAGGGGTTTGGTCCTTTGGTTGAAGGCTTTCTGCGTGTGCCACTCAACGATATCGAAGCGCTCAAGCGCGCCACCGCCGACAACCCGAACGTGGTGGCCGTGTTCTTTGAAACCATCCAGGGGGAAGGCGGCATCAACCCGATGCGCTGGGACTACCTCAAGGACGTGCGCGCCCTGTGCGATCAGCGTGACTGGCTGATGATGATCGACGAGGTGCAATGCGGCATGGGGCGTACCGGCAAATGGTTTGCCCACCAGTGGGCGGGCATCCTGCCCGATGTCATGCCACTGGCCAAGGGCCTGGGGTCGGGCGTGCCCATTGGCGCGGTGGTGGCAGGCCCTCGCGCCGCCCACATTTTTCAACCGGGCAGCCATGGCACCACCTTTGGCGGCAACCCCCTGGCGTGCCGCGCCGGTGTGGAAACCATCCGCATCATGGAAGAGGACGGCTTGCTCGACAACGCCGCCCGCGTGGGTGCACACCTCAAGGCACGGTTGCAAGAAACCCTCGGCGGACTCCAAGGTGTCCGTGAGGTGCGCGGCTACGGCTTGATGATTGGCATTGAGCTGGACCGCCCCTGTGGCGCCATCATGCAGCAGGCCTTGGACGCCGGCCTGCTGCTGAGCGTCACGGCCGACAGCGTCATCCGTCTGGTGCCCCCCCTCATCATCACCGCCGCCGAGGCCGATGAAATCGTGTCCATCCTCGCGCCGATCGTGACGCAGTTTCTACAGCCATGAAACACTATCTCCAATTTGCCGACCTCGACGCGGCCGAGTACAGCTACCTGTTCCAGCGTGCCGCGCTCATCAAGGGCAAGTTCAAGGCCTATGAGAAACACCAGCCCTTGGCTGATCGCACCCTGGCCATGATTTTCGAGAAGGCCTCCACGCGCACGCGTGTGAGCTTCGAAGCCGGCATGTACCAGTTGGGCGGTTCCGTGGTGCACCTCACCACCGGTGACAGCCAACTGGGCCGCGCCGAGCCCATTGAAGACAGTGCCAAGGTCATCAGCCGCATGGTCGATCTGGTCATGATTCGCACCTACGGCCAGGACAAGATCGAGCGTTTTGCACAACACTCGCGCGTGCCTGTCATCAACGGCCTGACCAATGAATTTCATCCCTGTCAGATCCTGGCGGACCTGTTCACCTTCATCGAACACCGAGGGGACCCGAAAGACCCGTTGGCCTGCCTGCGTGGCAAGGTGGTGGCCTGGGTGGGGGACGGCAACAACATGGCCAACACCTGGTTGCAAGCGGCGGAATTGCTGGGCTTCAAGGTTCATGTCAGCACGCCCAGTGGTTATGAAGTGGACCAGGCCGTGGCGGGGTTGCGCTCCGCAGAGGCTTACCGCGTGTTCAGCAACCCCCTCGAGGCCTGCCAGGGCGCTGACCTGGTCACCACCGACGTGTGGACCAGCATGGGGTACGAGGCTGAAAACGAGGCCCGCCTGAAAGCCTTTGCCAACTGGCGTGTGAACACCGCCATGATGGCCCAGGCCAAGCCCGATGCGCTTTTCATGCACTGCCTGCCGGCACACCGCGGCGAAGAGGTGGACGCCGACGTCATCGACGGCCCCCAATCGGTGGTCTGGGACGAAGCCGAAAACCGGCTGCATGTGCAAAAGGCCCTGATGGAGTATTTGCTGCTGGGCCGTCAGTGATGTCGGCTTGCCAGACCTGCGGGGCGTGTTGCGCATCGTTCCGGGTCGACTTTTCCGTGTTCGAATTGGACGACGAAGGCGGTCATGTCCCGAGCGGCCTGGCCGTGGAGGTCAACGCCACCACGTGGCGCATGCGCGGCACCGACCATGTGCCCGTTCGCTGTGCCGCCCTCACGGGACGTGTGGGCGAGCGGGTGGCTTGTGGCATTTACGAGTGGCGCCCCCATCCGTGCCACGAGTTCAGCGAAGGCAGCGATGCCTGCACGCGGGCACGGCAGCGTCACGGACTCCCCCCGCTGATCTGATCCGTCACCCGAACCAGGTCTTGAATAAAGACCGCGGCGAGTCCCCTCTTGGCACGGTATTTGCGCAATGCGCTGGGTATGGCCATCCCGTCCAAGCGTCCGCCCAAAGTCACCGAGCCCCTGCGCATCGTGGTGGTGGCGCCTGACCTGGTGATTGCAGACCCCCAGGATGACGACGCCCTGCAACTGGCGCAGCGCTCGCGCGCCTTGCGTATTGGTCTGCTGGAGGGCGGTTTCAACCTGGTGGCCACCTTGCCTGCCGATGTGTTTCTGGCTGAGCGAATCGACCAGCTGCAGCCAGACCTGGTCATCGTGGACGCCGAGTCGGATGCGCGCGATGCGCTGGAACACGTGGTGATGTCCACCCGCGACACACGCCGACCTATCGTGATGTTCACCGACGACGACGACACCTCCCATGTGCAGGATGCGGTGGCCGTGGGCGTCTCGGCCTATATCGTCAACGGCCTGTCGAGTCAGCGCATACGGCCCATCCTGGAGGTGGCCATGGCCCGCTTCCCGTACGAGGAAGGCCTGCGACTGGAACGTGATGACGCCCGTTTGGCCCTGAAAGAGCGCTCTGCGGTGGATCGCGCCAAAGCCTTGCTCATGCGCCAGCAAGGCCTGAGTGAGCAGGACGCTTACAACAAGCTGCGCAAGGTCGCCATGGACAAGGGCTTGCGTATCGGCGAGATCGCCCAACGCATGCTCGACGTCACCGACTTGCTGTCCTGATCGCAGGCGGGGCGCGGCTGCTCGACCTTGGTGCACGGCTGCGGCGAGCGCTCCAGTTTGGGGCGCGCAACCCGCAGCAAACCCTCGACACCGTTGGCACATGCATTGCTAACTACCTGGAGAACCAACGACGGTTCCCGGACAAAGGCGTCCATGCCCCCTGCCCTGTGCAGGGCTGCATGGACGCCTTTGTCATTCTGACGAGATTGATGCTGCTGTAAGGACCTTTGACATGACCTCCCTGCTGGACAAACCCATGACCCGACGCCACGTGTTGAGCACTGCGGCCGCCACGGCCCTCACCATTGACCCGGCCTTGCGTGCCGCCGTGTATGCCCAGGGCTCGGACAAGCCGGAAAAAGAAGAGGTCCGGATCGGTTTCATTCCGCTCACCGATTGCGCCAGCATTGTCATGGCCTCGGTGCTGGGCATTGACAAGAAATATGGCGTGAAGATCGTCCCCACCAAGGAGGCCAGCTGGGCCGGGGTCCGGGACAAGCTGGTCAACGGCGAGTTGGACATGGCGCACGTGCTGTACGGGCTGATCTACGGCGTGCACCTGGGCACGGCGGGACCGAGGAAGGACATGGCCGTGCTGATGAACCTGAACCACAACGGCCAGGCCATCACCCTGTCAAAAAAGCTGGCCGAGAAAGGCGCCGTGGATGTGCAGGGCCTGGCCAAACTGATGGCCACGGAGAAGCGCGAGTACACCTTCGCACAGACCTTTCCCACGGGCACCCATGCCATGTGGCTGTATTACTGGCTGGCCAGCGCTGGCATCCACCCCTTGAAGGATGCCAAAGTGATCACCGTGCCGCCGCCGCAGATGGTGGCCAACATGCGGGTGGGCAACATGGATGGTTACTGCGTGGGCGAGCCCTGGGGGCACCGGGCCATTGCGGATGGCATTGGCATCACGGCCACCACCACCCAGGACATCTGGACGGATCATCCCGAGAAAGTCCTGGGCACCACCTCGGAGTTTGTCAAGAAATATCCCAACACCGCTCGGGCCGTGACGGCTGCCATTCTCGAAGCTGGCAAGTGGATCGATGCGGGTTTGTCCAACAAAATGAAGATGGCCGAAACCATCGCCGACAAGGCCTATGTCAACACCAGCGTGGATGTGATCAACCAACGCATCCTGGGTCGCTACCAAAACGGTCTGGGCAAGACCTGGGACGACCCCAACCACATGAAGTTCTACAACGACGGCTTGGTCAATTACCCCTACCTGTCGGACGGCATGTGGTTCCTGACCCAGCACAAGCGCTGGGGGCTGATCAAGGAGCATCCTGACTATCTGAAGGTGGCCAAGGAGGTCAACCAGATTGATCTGTACAAACAGGCCGCCACCGCCAGCAAGACACCCGTGCCTAAGCAGGACTTGCGCACCAGCAAAATGATGGACGGCGTGGTGTGGGATGGCAAGGACCCCCGCAAATACGCCGACAGCTTCAAGCTTCACGCCTGAGGTCGAGCATGGCGCAACCCCTCTCCGACCGTGTGAAACCCCTGCTGGCACAGGTGCTGCCGCCTGTGGCGGGCTTTGCCCTGCTGCTGCTGATCTGGTCGCTGATCGCCATGGGCAACAGCAGCGGCCTGCCCACGCCGCTGGACACCTGGAAGCAGGCCGTGACGGTGTTCAGCGATCCGTTTTACAGCAACGGGCCGAACGACCAGGGGGTGGGCTGGAATGTGCTGAGTTCGCTGCGGCGTGTTGCCCTGGGCTTTGGACTGGCTGCGCTGGTGGGCATTCCCCTGGGGTTCATCATCGGGCGCTTTGAATTCCTGTCGCGCATGATCAATCCCATCATCAGCCTGCTGCGCCCCGTGTCCCCCCTGGCCTGGCTGCCGATTGGCTTGCTGGTGTTCAAGGGCGCCAACCCGGCGGCCATCTGGACGATATTCATCTGCTCCATTTGGCCCATGGTGATCAACACGGCGGTCGGTGTACAGCGTGTGCCGCAGGACTACATGAACGTGGCCCGGGTGTTGAACCTCTCTGAGTGGAAGATCTTCACCAAGATTCTCTTTCCCTCGGTGCTGCCCTACATGCTGACCGGCGTTCGGCTGGCGGTGGGCACGGCGTGGCTGGTGATCGTGGCCGCCGAAATGCTGACCGGGGGCGTGGGCATCGGCTTTTGGGTCTGGGACGAGTGGAACAACCTGAATGTGCGCAACATCATCATCGCCATCTTCGTGATTGGCATTGTGGGTCTGGTGCTGGAGCACGCCCTGATCCGGCTCGCCACCGCCTTCACCTTCGAGGAGGTGCGCACATGAACAGTCCCAACAAATACCTGCAAATCGAGGGCGTGGCGCAAACCTTCCGCACCGCCAAGGGCGATTTTCCGGCCCTGCGCGCTATTGACCTGAACGTCACCAAGGGCGAGTTTGTGGCCCTCATCGGTCATTCGGGTTGCGGCAAATCAACCCTGCTCAACCTGATTGCTGGACTGACTCGGCCCACCGACGGGACCTTGCTGTGTGCCAACAAAGAGATTGATGGCCCCGGTCCTGAGCGCGCCATGGTGTTTCAAAACCACTCCTTGCTGCCCTGGCTGACCTGCTTTGAGAACGTGTACCTGGGTGTCGAGCGTGTGTTTGGCAACCATGCCCGGGTCGACGGACGCCCCAAGGAGAGCAAGGCTCAATTGAAGGAACGCACCGACGCGGCACTCGCCCTGGTCGGACTCACCCATGCCAGCCACAAACGCCCGGGCGAAATCTCGGGTGGCATGAAGCAGCGTGTGGGCATTGCCCGGGCGTTGGCCATGGAACCTCAGGTGTTGCTGATGGACGAGCCCTTTGGCGCCCTGGATGCCCTGACTCGCGCGAAACTGCAAGACGAACTGCTGGCCATCGTGGCCTCCACCCACAGCACGGTGGTGATGGTGACGCACGACGTGGATGAAGCCGTGTTGCTGGCTGACAAGATTGTGATGATGACCAATGGACCGGCTGCCACCATCGGCGAAGTGCTCCATGTGGCGCTGCCCCGCCCCCGCTCACGCGTGGCGCTCGCCGACGATGCCCAATACCAGAGCTACCGCAAGGCGGTGATTGATTTTCTTTACACCCGTCAAGGGCACATTGAAAAAACCTGAGCGATCAAAACCTGAAAAGCTGCACATGAAACGACTTCAACTTGTGATGGTGGGCAACGGCATGGCGGGCGTGAGAACGCTGGAGGAACTGCTCAAGCTCAACCGCGAGCTGTACGACATCACCGTGTTCGGTGCCGAACCACATCCCAACTACAACCGCATCCTGCTCTCGCCCGTTCTCGCTGGCGAACAAGACTTCGACGACATCATCCTCAACCCGCTGTCCTGGTACGAAGAGAACGGCATCACCTTGCACGCGGGCTGGACGGTCACCCGTGTGGACCGTGTCCAACGTGTGGTGCATGCAATCAACGCCAGCGGCGATGAGCGCTCCACGCCCTATGACCGGCTGATCCTGGCCACCGGCTCCACGCCCTTCATGTTGCCGATTCCCGGTCGCGATCTGACCGGTGTGCTCGCCTACCGGGACATCGCCGACACCCAGGCCATGATGGATGCGGCTCGCGAGTACCAGCATGCGGTGGTGATTGGGGGCGGCTTGCTGGGACTGGAAGCAGCCAACGGCCTCATGAAGCGGGGCATGGACGTCACGGTGGTGCATGTGAGCGAGTGGCTGATGGAGCGACAACTCGATCGCACCGCGGGTCAGCTGCTGGCGGAATCGCTCAGCGCACGCGGACTGAAGTTCCGGCTCAATGCCCACACCCAGTCGCTGGAGCCCGACGCCACCGGGCGGGTCGCTGAAGTCGTGCTGAAAGATGGCAGCCGCATCCCCGCGCAGCTGGTGGTGATGGCCGTCGGGATTCGACCCAACACCGCCCTGGCCGAACAGATGCGGGTGCATTGCGACCGCGGCATCGTGGTCACCGACACCTTGCAAACCGTCACCGATCCGCGCATCTACGCCGTGGGTGAATGCGCCAACCACCGCGGCATTGCCTATGGCCTGGTGGCACCGTTGTTCGAGCAAGGCAAGGTGCTTGCCAACCACCTGGCCGAGCTGGGCATCAGCCGCTATGTCGGCTCGCTGACCTCCACCAAGCTCAAGGTGACCGGCATTGATTTGTTTTCGGCTGGTGACTTCATGGGCCGTGATGACGGCAGCACCGAGGAAATCGTCTTGTCCGACACCCATGAAGGGGTCTACAAAAAACTGGTGCTGCGTGACAACCAGCTCATCGGCGCCTGTCTGTTTGGCGAAACGGTGGATGGCAGCTGGTATTTCAAGCTGCTGCGCGACGGCCGCAATGTGGCGGATATTCGCGACAAACTGATGTTTGGCGAATCCAACATCGGGGACACCGGGCATCAAGGCCACAACAAGGCTGCTGCCATGCAAGACAGCGACGAAGTTTGCGGCTGCAATGGCGTCACCAAAGGCGCGATTTGCAAGGCCATCAAGGAACAGGGCTTGTTCACCCTGGACGAGGTTCGCAAGCACACCAAGGCCAGCGCCTCCTGCGGTTCGTGTACTGGGTTGGTCGAGCAGTTGCTGATGTTCACCGCCGGCGGCGACTACTCGGCCACGCCCAAGCTGAAACCCATGTGCGCCTGCACCGACCATGGTCACCAGGCGGTGCGCGACGCCATCCGCGACCACCACCTGCTGTCGATTGCGCAGACCATGTCGTTCCTGGAGTGGCGCACGCCCAACGGTTGCGCTTCCTGCCGCCCGGCCCTGAACTACTACCTCATCAGCACCTGGCCACACGAGGCCAAGGACGACCCGCAAAGCCGCTTCATCAACGAGCGCAGCCACGCCAACATCCAGAAGGACGGCACGTACTCGGTCATTCCTCGTATGTGGGGCGGCGAAACCACCGCCGACGAATTGCGACGGATTGCCGACGTGGTGGACAAGTACAAGATCCCGACCGTGAAAGTCACGGGTGGACAGCGCATTGATCTCTTGGGCGTGAAGAAGGAAGACCTCATCCCCGTGTGGCGTGACCTCGGTATGCCCTCTGGGCACGCTTATGCCAAGGCGTTGCGCACCGTCAAAACCTGTGTCGGCAGCGAGTGGTGCCGCATGGGCACCCAAGACAGCACCAACATGGGCAAGACGCTGGAGCGTGCCATGTGGCGCATGTATGCGCCGCACAAGGTGAAGTTCGCCGTCTCCGGTTGTCCACGCAACTGCGCCGAGTCCGGCATCAAGGACGTGGGCATCATCGGCGTGGACAGCGGTTGGGAGATGTACATCGCCGGCAACGGCGGTATCAAGACCGAAGTCGCTCACTTTTTCACCAAGGTCAAGACCGCGGAGGAAGTGCTGGAATACACCGGCGCCTTCATGCAGTTGTACCGGGAGGAAGGCTGGTACCTGGAACGCACGGTGCACTACGTCAACCGCGTGGGACTGGACCATGTGAAGCAACGCATCCTGGATGATGCACCGGGACGCCAGGCCCTGTGGGCACGGCTACAGGACGCTTTGCGCGACGAACCCGATCCGTGGGTTGATCTGGCCAAAGCGCAGGTTGACACCCGCCAGTTTGATCCGCTGACCCTCTAACTCTCTTGTTACCGTGGACTCACCATGACTGCTCCCGAGTGGATTTCTGTTTGCAAGCTGGACGACATTCCTGTCCTGGGCGCACGCCGTGTACAACGCCCGCAGGGCACGCCGGTGGCTGTGTTTCGCAACGCCGAGAACCAGGTATTTGCCTTGCTCGATCGCTGCCCCCACAAGGGCGGACCTTTGAGCCAGGGCATCGTGTACGGCAACAACGTGGCCTGCCCTTTGCACAACTGGCAGATCCGGCTCTCCGATGGGTGTGCCCACGCCCCTGACGAAGGCTGCAGCACCCGCTTTGCCGTGCAACTGCAGGGTGAGCAGGTGATGCTGAATGCGCAAGAGCTCCACACGCTGGCCCTGGACTGACGACCTTCATGCCCTCGGTCAAGGAAACCCGGTCCACCTGTCCGTATTGCGGCGTGGGATGCGGCGTCATCATCCGCTCACAGGCTGGACGTATCCTGGACGTTCAGGGGGACCCGCAACATCCTGCCAATGCGGGCCGCCTGTGCAGCAAGGGTAGCCAGTTGCACCTCAGCGCTTCGCACGAGGTGGCTCAATCGAGTCGGGTGTTGCAACCCCAGCGCCGCCTGTTGCGGCACGGCCCCCTCAACCCGCTGAGCTGGGACAGCGCCTTGCACTGGGCCAGCCAGCGCCTGGCCGATGTCGTGCTCAAGCACGGCCCCGATGCGGTGGGCTTTTATGTCTCGGGCCAGTTGCTGACCGAGGACTACTATGTCTTCAACAAGTTGGTCAAAGGGCTGCTGGGCACCAACAACATCGACACCAACTCCCGACTGTGCATGAGCAGTGCAGTGGCGGGCTACAAACTCACCTTGGGGGCGGATGCACCGCCCGCCTGTTATGACGATCTGGAGCACACAGGCTGCGTGTTCATGGCGGGCAGCAACGCAGCCTGGGCGCACCCCGTGCTGTTTCGGCGTCTGGAGGACAGCCGCGCACGTCACCCGGCCATGAAGTTGATTGTGGTTGACCCACGCCGCACCGACTCTGCCAGTTGCGCCGATTTGCACCTGGCCATTCAACCTGGCACCGATGTCATGCTGTTTCACGGCATGCTGCACCTCATGCTGAGAGAGGGCTGGACAGCGCCAGACTACATCGCCCGCCACACCGAGAATTTCGAGGCCTTGCAAGCCCTGGTTGAGCGTTGTACACCCGAGACGGTGCAAGCAGTCTGCGGCATTCCCCTTGAGCAACTGATGCTCGCCGCCCGCTGGTTTGCCTGGGGCGGAGCCGATGGCCCCAGCCCCACACGTGGCGCCACCCTGAGCCTGTACTGCCAGGGCTTGAACCAATCGAGCCATGGCACCGCCAACAATGCCAGCCTGATCAACCTGCACCTGGCCACGGGACACATCGGACGTCCGGGTGCTGGGCCGTTCTCGCTCACGGGTCAGCCCAACGCCATGGGCGGACGCGAAGTGGGTGGACTCGCCAACCTCCTGAGTGCTCACCGGGATCTGGCCAATCCCGCGCATCGCGCGGAGGTGGCCCGGCTGTGGGGCGTGGACAGCGTGCCCGAGCCAGTCGGCAAGACTGCCGTCGAGATGTTCCAGGCCGCGGCAGACGGCGAGATCAAGGCGCTGTGGATCGCCTGCACCAACCCCGCCCAATCTATGCCGGACCAGAGCACGGTGCGCCGCGCGCTGGAGCGCGCTGAACTGGTTGTAGTGCAGGAAGCATTTGCTGACACCGAAACCTGCGCCTACGCCGACCTGATCCTCCCCGCCACCACCTGGGGCGAAAAAGAGGGCACGGTCACCAACAGCGAACGTCGGATCACCCGGGTGCGCGCCGCAGTTCCACCACCCGGTCAGGCCCGACACGACTGGCAGATCGTCCTGGACCTGGCGCAACGTCTGTTGGCGCGACCGGAGATGGCTCAACGCTGTCAGGGCCTGCGGATGGACTATGCCCATGCGCAAGACATCTGGCTGGAGCACCGCGAATCGACACGCGGACGTGACCTGGATATCACCGGCATGAGCTACGCCCAGCTGGAGACACAGCCGCTGCAATGGCCGATGCCCGAAGGTCGCACGGAGGGCAAAGCCCGTCTGTATGAGGACGGGGTATTCCCAACCGTCAATGGACGTGCCCGCTTTGCCGCCCTTCCCTACGAACCTGTCGCGGAAGTCACCGACAAGCGCTGGCCGTTTGCGCTGAGCTCAGGACGTCTGCGTGACCAATGGCACGGCATGTCGCGCACCGGTCTGGTTCCGCAGTTGTTTGGCCATGTGCCCGAGCCGCAGGTGCAACTGCATCCCACGGACATGCAAGCCTTGCACCTGCACGATGGCGATCTGGTGCATGTCACGAGTCGGCGGGGGTCGCTGGTGGTGTCGGCCGCAGGCAGCGAAGACGTCGCAAGCGGCCAGGCCTTCATGGCCATGCATTGGGGCCAGGCTTATTTGAGTGGCCGCAGTCACCGCAACACCCCCCTGGCGGGTATCAACGCCCTGACCTCCCCGGCCTTCTGCCCCAAGTCCAAGCAGCCAGAGTTGAAGCATGCCGCCGTCAAGATACTCAAGGCGGATTTACCATGGCGCTTGCTGGCCGTGGGGTGGTTTGCACGCGGGCAGGCCCAGGAACAGATGCGGTTGTTACGCCCACACATGCAACGGTTCGAGTTTGCCAGCTGTGTCACCTTTGCCGATCCCGATCCTGCCGCCACACGACAAGGTGTGCTGTTTCGTGTCGCCAGCAGCGAGGCCCCTTCGCTGGATGACGTCCTGGCCCTGGAAAGCCTGATGGGCATGGCCCCACAAGGAGGCTTGCGGTACGTGGATGCACGCCCGGTGCACTTGCGCAGCTTGCGCTTGTCCCCGTCCAGCAACGGACAGGACTCACACCTTGACGCCTTCATCCTGGCGGGCGACACGCGGGCCGAAACATGGCTCAAGCAACTGTTGCAAACCTCGCACGCCGTGCAGGCATTGGGACGCCGTCTGTTGATGACGGGCCACGCACCGCCCGTGCCCATGGCCCAAGCGGGTCAGGTGGTGTGCAGCTGTCTGGGGGTGCGAGATATCGGCATTCAGGATGTTCTGGCTCGTGCCCCGGGCAGTGACACGGCGCAACTAGAACAGTTGCAATCGCAGCTCAAGTGCGGCACGCAATGCGGGTCCTGCGTGCCTCAACTCAAGCGCATGATTCGCCTGACCCGTCAGCCCGAAAACAGCCACGGCTGATCCATCAGACGCCGTCCCAGGATCTTCATTCCCAGGTCGCGCCCCCAGCGCATGAAGCCCGTGGCGTGAAAAATGTCAGCGTTGCGTCGGGACTGCAACTGCACGCGCGCGTTGCGTTGCCAGCGGGCCACGGCATAGCGGTGCAAGCGCTGTGACACGGTCAAGTCGGTCTGTGTCCACCACTGCGCCAGGCACTCGGCATCTTCAATCGCCATCCCGGCGCCCTGCGCAAGGTAGGGCAGCATGGGGTGGGCCGCGTCGCCCAGCAACGCGACGCGACCGCGCGCCATCTGGTCGGGCCCGGCGAGGATGTCACGCCCATAGAGCGGCCAGACACGCCACTGCTCGATCATGCCCAGCAGATCACGCACGCCGGCACAACACCCCCGCAGGGCCGCTTGCACATCGGCGGCCATGTCCTGCGGCTCGCGTGACAGGTCCCACCCCGGTGTGACGGCATGCGGCGAACGCTGGGGCTGCAGCAGCACCACCACATTGAGCCACTCGCCTTGACGAACCGGGTAGGTGACCAGATGCAGGTGCGGGCCCATCCACACCGTCACGACCTGACTGCGCAGGCGTTCGGGCAGCAGGGACTGTGGCAGCATGGCCCGGTACGCCAGGTGGCCCGTGGCGGATGGTTCAGGCAGCGTCCAGCCGCTGGCACGCACCCGGCTCCACAGACCGTCGGCACCGACCAGCGCCGAGGCTTGCACCTGTGCCTGGCTGTGCGCATGTTCTTCCACCCGTGCCGGCCCGGGTGATGCAGTGGCGCCGCTGTCAAACTCGAGATTCACGCCGTTACGCTGTTCGACCCAGCGGGTGAGCGTGGTGTTCAATCGCAGTTCCGTGCTTCCCCCTTGTTGCACGGCCTCAAGCAGGATGGCCTGCAAATCTGCGCGGTGTGCCGTGGCATACGGCGCGCCATAGCGGTTCACACAGTCACCCGCCAAGGGCAAGGTTGCAAGCAAGTGACCTCGCAGGGCGTCACGCGCCTGCAAGGCTTCAGGCAAGGCAATACGCTCGTGCAAGCGGTCCCGCAAGCCCCAGGCCGTCAACCGGCGCATGACATGGGGACCCAGTTGGATGCCGGCCCCCACCTCGGTCAGCGCCGCCTCGCGCTCGACCAAGGTACAGGCATGGCCTGCCTGCTGCAAGGCCAGGGCCAAGGACAAACCGCCCATGCCCGCACCGACGATGGCCAGCTCCGTCATGGGGCCAGGGCCTGGGCGCAACACGCATCGAGTTGCGCCAGCCAGGCCTGTCGCTGCGCAGTAGTGACAAAACTGGCCTGCAGGCTGTTGCGTGCCAGCTGGTAGGCATGCTGGGCATTGAGTTCCAAGGCGTCCACGGTCTGCACCCAGTTGTCCAGCAGGTAGCCACCAAAATAGGCCGGGTCGTCGGAGTTGATGGTCACGCACACCCCTGCTTCGAGCATCTGCCGCACGTTGTGAGACGCCAATTGATCGAACACACAGAGTTTCACATTGGACAGGGGGCAGACCGTCAGTGGCATCTGCTCTCGCACCAAACGTTGCATCAACGCCGGGTCCTGCAAGGCTTGAACGCCATGGTCGATGCGCTCCACATGCAGCAGATCGAGGGCTTCATGGATGTAGGCGGGCGGCCCTTCTTCACCCGCGTGGGCCACCCGGTGCAGGCCCAGGCTGCGGGCACGCTCAAACACCCGTTGAAACTTGCTCGGCGGATGCCCCAGTTCACTGGAGTCCAGCCCCACCCCGATGATGCGGTCACGCCAGGGCAAGGCTTGCTCGAGCGTTTGCAGGGCGGCATCCTCGCTCAGGTGTCGCAGGAAACACAGAATCAGCTCGGCGTGTATCCCCAGTTCAGCTTGCGCACGCAGGCAAGCCCGGTGCAGGCCTTCGATGACAACCCCCATGGGCACACCGCGGTCGGTGTGCGTTTGCGGGTCAAAAAACAACTCGGCATGCACCACGCCGTCTGTTGCTGCCCGGAGAAAATAGGCCCAGGCCATGTCCTCGAAATCGCGCTCGTGCAACAGCACACTCGCCCCGGCGTAGTAGATGTCAAGAAAGCTTTGCAGATCCGTGAAGGCGTAGGCGCGACGCAAGCTCTCCACATCCGGATACGCCAACGAGACACTGTTGCGCTGCGCGAGTTGAAAAATCATCTCGGGCTCCAGCGAGCCCTCGATGTGGATGTGCAACTCGGCCTTGGGCATGCGGCGCAGCAGTTCGGGCAACGCCGTGGCGGGCACGCGTTGAAGATCGGTTGGCGTGAACGTGGGTGCAGTCATGAGCGCCTGGAAAATGATGACACGGCAGCGCCACGGGGCGCCCTGCCCCGCATTATGCGATCAGGCAGCGCTCGCTGGAGCCTGCCCGGCATGGCAGTGCCAGTTCAGGCGCCCACCAGATGACGCAACCCGGTGGGATCGACCACATCGAGCACGCGACCGCGCCCCCGGATAAATCCCCGCTCGCGCAGATCGCGCAACACCCGCGAGAAGGTTTCGGGAGCGATGCCCAGTTGCTCCGCAATCTGGCGCTTGCGTTGCGTGAATTGCACAGCCATGGAGGATCGATCTCTGGGTTGAGCGTGCTCCAGCAACCACGCGGCGCAGCGGGCCTGGGCATCCATCGCCAAACGGCTGACCGAGAGTTCGGCCATCTGGTGCTGGCACAGAGCGAGGTCATGGATGAGGTCGCGCGTGGTGGGAGATTGTTGCGCCAGCCAGCCTTGAAATTGTCGCAAGGGCACGTGCTTGACCACCAGCGGGGTTTCGGCCATCGCGTCGTAACTCATGGGTTGGTCCAACACGGCCCCGGACACGTCGAGCCACCCCGGTGCCACCACCATGCTCAAGCGGTGGGGTGACTGCTCATCCAGGAAAAGCCCCAGCCCAACCCGTCCTTGCATGAGGTAGACCACGAATTCTGCAGCTTGCCCGCGCACAAAGACCCGCTGCCCCGCATCCAGAGGCTGCGGTGGCGCTTGCTTGAGCAGGTCGGCCAGGGACATGATGGCTGCCACTGTGCCAGCCCTGCGCCCGCAGGGTCTTGTCGTACATCAAAGAATCAGCACGGCCCGGAAATCATTCACATTGGTGAAGGTGGGACCGGTGACCACGAGATCACCCAAGGGTTCGAAAAAGCCCACGGCGTCATGACGGTCCAGGTGATCGGTCAGCACCAGGCCTCGCGCCCGCGCGCGGCTGAGTGTGTCCGGCGCCACACGCGCACCCGCATTGGCCTCGATGCCATCGATCCCATCGGTGTCGGCGGCCAGACCCCAGACCCCCGCCTGGGCCTGCAGCCCCAGGGCCAGGCCCATGCAAAACTCGCCCGCACGCCCGCCCCGGCCCTGGGCTGCGCCCGGTTGGGGGGGCGACACCCGCACCGTGGTCTCGCCACCGCTGAGGAGCACACAGGGCTTGATGAACGGCCCTTGGCCCCTGGCAGTCGCCCGCGCCAGGGCCGCGTGCACGCGCGCAACCTCGCGCGACTCACCTTCCATCTCGTCCGACAGAATGTAGGCTCTCAGCCCGGCTTGCTCGGCCAGGTCAGCGGCGGCCTGCAGCGACTGCTGGGGCGTGGCGATCATCTCCACGCTGCAGCGTGACCACAGCGGCTCCGTCGGCTTGGGCGTCTCCAGCTGGCCCGTCATCAATTGGGCACGCACCGCCTCGGAAATCGCAATGCCATACCGGTCCAGAATGGCAAGCGCATCGGCACAGGTGGTGCTGTCCGGCACGGTGGGCCCGCTGGCGATCACCGAGGGATCGTCGCCCGGGACATCGCTGATGGTGAGCGTGATGACGCGAGCCGGTGCGCAGGCTGCGGCCAGCCGACCGCCCTTGATGCGCGAGAGATGCTTGCGCACGCAATTCATCTCGTGAATATTGGCCCCACTGGCGAGCAGCCCGCGGTTGATGGCTTGCTTGTCGGCCAGCGTCAGCCCGAGCGCTGGCAGGGTGAGCAAGGCCGAGCCGCCTCCCGAGATCAGACAGAGCACCAGGTCGTCTTCGGTCAAGCCCTGGGTCAATGCCAGCATGCGTTCGGCCGCCTGCAAACCCGCGGCATCAGGCACCGGGTGTGCGGCCTCCACAACCTCGATCCGCCCAGGCAAGGACTCGCCTCCCGGAGGAATGTGGTCGTACCGCGTCACCACCAGGCCTGACAGAGGCCGCTCCATCGGCCACAGCCGATCCACGGCCTGGGCCATGGCCCCGCCCGCCTTGCCAGCCCCCAGCACCAGGGTTCGCCCCTTGGGCGGAGTTGGCAAACATGCTGACAGCGTGTGCGCGGGCAATGCCCGCTGCACCGCCGCGTCGTACAAGGCCCGCAGCAGGGCCTCGGGCTCTTGAAGGCTGAGTTGGGACACACCCATCGCGGAATCGCCTCAGCCGGCCAGGGCCTTGCACACCGCGTCGGTCACTTGGGCGGTGGTGGCGGTGCCGCCGAGGTCACGGGTGTGCAACGCCGGTTGCGCGGTCACCTGCTCGACGGCTTTCATGAGACGCGCGGCTTCCGTGTGCTCACCCAGGTGCTCGAGCAACATCACACAACTCCAGAAGGTGCCCACCGGGTTGGCAAGCCCTTGACCCATGATGTCAAAGGCCGAGCCATGGATAGGCTCGAACATGCTGGGGTAACGGCGCTCGGGGTCGATGTTGCCAGTGGGGGCGATGCCCAGGCTGCCCGCCAGCGCGGCCGCCAGGTCGCTCAGGATGTCGGCGTGCAGATTGCTGGCCACGATGGTGTCGAGCGTGCGCGGTCGGTTGACCATGCGTGCCGTGGCGGCGTCCACGAGTTCCTTGTCCCAGGTGACATCCGGGAATTCACGCGCCACCTGCACCGCAATCTCGTCCCACATCACCATGGCGTGGCGCTGTGCATTCGATTTGGTGACCACCGTGAGTTGCTTGCGCGGACGCGACTGCGCCAGCTGGAAGGCGTAGCGCATGATGCGCTCCACGCCAGCGCGGGTCATGATGGACACGTCGGTGGCCACTTCGATGGGGTGCCCCTGGTGGGCCCGCCCGCCGACCCCGGCGTACTCGCCCTCGGAGTTCTCGCGCACGATGACCCAGTCGAGGTCCTGCGGACCGCAGCGCTTCAAGGGCGCGTCGATGCCCGGCAGGATGCGGGTGGGTCGCACATTGGCATACTGGTCAAAGCCCTGGCATATCTTCAGGCGCAGGCCCCACAGTGTGATGTGATCCGGGATGTGCGGATCGCCCGCCGAGCCAAACAAAATGGCATCCATGCCGCGCAAGTCGTCCAGTCCGTTGTCAGGCATCATCTGGCCGTGCTGGCGATACCAGTCGCCGCCCCAGCCGAAATGGCTGAACTTGAATTCAAACGACTGGCTCGTGCGCGCCAGCACCTGCAACACTTGCTCGCCGGCAGGCACAACTTCCTTGCCGATACCGTCACCGGGAATGCATGCGATGTGATAAGTTTTCATGGAAATGGGGTAGGTGAGAATCAGTGGCTCGGACCCAGGTGAGGGCTTGACCAGGCCAGAAGAAATGATCGTACCATCGGTGAAGATGGTGTCGACCCACGCGGGGCACGGACAGGACAGCCCTGCTCGAGGTAGACGCCTGGCCCCGGCCCAAGGGGGCGCCCACGTGTTCACACTGCCAGCTTGCTCGCCATGACCACCTCCTCTCGTACCCTGCTCATCCGTGAAGCCGCCTGCCTGGCCACCCAGGACGATCAATCCGCCGAGTGGCCGGGTGCCTCGGTGTGGTGCCGGGGTGGATTTGTGGAACGCATCATCCCGTCGGGTGAAAATCTGGCGCCCTGGATGGCGCAGGCCGACGAAGTGATCGACGCGCGGACTCATGTGGTGCTGCCTGGTCTGGTCAACACGCACCACCACATGGTGCAAAGTCTCACCCGAGCCGTGCCGGCGGTGCAAAACGCAGAACTGTTCAGCTGGTTGCGCGGGCTCTACCCGATCTGGAGTGGCCTGACCCCCGAAATGGTGACGGTGTCGCATCAGGTGGCCATGGCCGAGTTGTTGCTCAGCGGTTGCACCACCAGCAGCGATCATCACTACATCTACCCCAACGGCATACGGCTGGACGACAGCATCGAAGCCGCGCAGCGCGTGGGGCTGCGGTTTGTGGCCACGCGCGGCAGCATGAGCGTGGGGCAACGCGATGGCGGACTGCCCCCCGACCACGTGGTGGAATCGGAAGCGCACATCCTGCGAGATTCACGCCGCCTGATTGAAACCTGGCACGACCCCTCACGCGGCGCCTTGCTGCAAATTGCCGTGGCACCCTGCTCGCCTTTTTCGGTCAGCCCCTCGCTCATGCGCGAGTCCGCCGCGCTGGCGCGCTCCTATGGCGTTCGCCTGCACACCCACCTGGCCGAAAACGACCACGATGTCGCCTACACACGCGAGCGTTTCAACTGCACACCGGCGGAATATGCCGAGTCGTTGGGTTGGTTGGGCGACGATGTCTGGCATGCCCACTGCGTCAAGCTCGACCCGACGGGCATGAAGCGCTTCGCCCAGACCCGCACGGGCGTGGCCCACTGCCCCTGCAGCAACATGCGTCTGGCCAGCGGTATCTTGCCTTTGCGAGCCATGCTGGACAGTGGCGTGCCGGTGGGCTTGGGGGTAGACGGCAGTGCCAGCAACGATGCAGGACACTTGCTCAACGAAGCGCGCCAGGCCATGTTGCTGGCGCGCGTGCGGCGCAGCCTGGACCCCATGGGGTGTGACACCGGGCCGCAGGAAATGACCCCGCGCGACGCGCTTCGCCTGGCCACACGTGGCGGCGCCGAGGTGCTGGGACGCACGGATATTGGCCAGATCACACCGGGCTGCTGTGCAGACTTTGCGCTGTATCGCCTGGACACGCTGGCGTTGGCAGGGGCTGCGGTGCACGACCCGGTGGGAGCCCTGCTGTTGTGCAGCAGTGGGCAGGCGGACATGACCATCGTGCACGGCGAGGTGCTGGTGCGGGAGGGCCGCTTGACGCGGATCGAGATTGAACCCTTGATTGAGCGCCACAATGCGCTGGCACGCGAACTGGTTAACGCGGTCAGCTGAGCACGAGCCCTGCAACCCCCAGCACGAAACACTCTGCCCCACGCCTGCTGTGTGTTGTGGGCCGCTGGTGGGGAGACCCTGCCTCAGGTGGCGCGGGGGTGCGCCGGTCGCAACTGCAGCAACTGAGCCGCGACGGCCACCGCGATCACCTCAGGCTCCTTGCCTGTGATGCCCGACATGCCAATCGGACAGGTGATCCACTCGAGCTCGGTTGGCGTGAACCCTCTGGCTTCGAGCCGATGCCGGAAGGTGGCCCATTTGGTGGCGCTGCCAATCAAGCCCACAAACACCAAATCGTTGTGCAGCCGCTGCCGCCGCAGACACGCCGCCACCACCTCGAGGTCTTCGGCGTGGCTGAAACTCATGATCAGCACCTGGCTGCCAGGAGCCAGGTGGTCCACGGCGGATTGCACGGGGTCGGAGTGTTCCGCGTGCACATGGGCGGGCAAGGGGTGGGGAAAAATCTCGTCGCGGCTGTCAATCCAGGTGATATCAAAGGGCAAGGCAGACAGCACCTGGATCAAGGCCCTACCGACATGCCCGCCACCGAACAGCGCCACAGGGTGGTGGTGGGCCCGCAGCCGTTCCACACGCCGGGCCGCTTGTGCTGGGGTGAGCCGGTCACTCTGCTCGAACCGCAAGTGCACCACCCCACCACAACACTGGCCCAGGCTGGGCCCCAGCGGGTAGCGCAGTACCAGGGGCTCGGTGCTGGGTTGGCGCAACAAGGCGCGGGCTTCCTCAATGGCCTGGAATTCCAGGTGTCCGCCCCCGATGGTGTTGATGACCTGGGTGGGGGTGACCGCCATCCAGGCGCCCGCCTCGCGGGGCACCGAGCCCTGCGTGTGGTCGACGCAGACCAGCACCAGGGCCGTCTGGCCCAGGGCCTCTTGCAGTTGCGCGAGCAGAGTTGTCATGAAGCGGCTGATCTGGTCGCTGTCAGCGGGTCAGACCAGCCCCCCGTCGCTCAGGCGTGGGCCTGGGTGCGCACGCGCTCGCAGGCCAACAGAATCCGCTCGGGCGTGGCCGGTGCGTCCAGGTGTGCCACGGCCTGGTGGTTGCCCACAGCCGCCACGGCATCTTTCAAGGCAAAGAAACTGGAGAGCGCCAGCATCAGCGGCGGTTCACCCGTGGCCTTGCTGTGAAAGGGGGTGGGTTTGAGGTTGTAGCCATCAAACAGCGTGACATTGAAGTGCTCGGGCACATCGCCAGCCACGGGGATCTTGTAGGTGCTGGGACCGTGGGTGAGCAGCTTGCCCTTCTTGTCCCAGATGCACTCTTCCATGGTGAGCCAACCCATGCCCTGCACGTAGGCGCCCTCGATCTGCCCCTTGTCGATGGCCGGGTTGATGCTCTTGCCCACATCGTGCACGATGTCCACGGCCTTGAGCCACCACTCGCCCGTGCGCGTGTCGACTTCCACTTCCGACACCGAGGCACCGTAGCAGTAGTAGTAGAAGGCGCGACCATTGAGGGTGGTGAAGTCGTACTTGATCTCGGGGGTCATGTAGAACCCGGTGACCGACAAGCCCACACGGTCGAGCCAGGCCTGGTGGGTCAGTTTGGCCCAGGGGACTGACTGGCCGCCCCCGTGCACGGCGTTGCCCGCGAAGGTGACGTCCTCAGCCGCACAACCCAGCAGGCGAGCCGCCACCGGCTTCAAACGCTCCCGCATCTGCGCCGTGGCATTCATGATGGCGGCACCGTTGATGTCCGCGCCGCTGGAGGCCGAGGTGGCCGAGGCGTTGGGGACTTTCTGCGAGTCGGTGGCGGTGACACGCACCTGCTCCACGCTGATGCCCAGACCATCGGCACACACCTGCGCCATCTTGGTGTTCAGGCCCTGCCCCATCTCGGTGCCGCCGTGGTTGACACTCACCGACCCGTCCATGTAGATGACGAGCAGTGCACCCCCTTGGTTGAGGTGGGTGGCGGTGAAGCTGATGCCAAACTTCAACGGCACCAGCGCCAGGCCACGCTTGCGGGTCTTGTTCTGGGCGTTGAAGGCTTGCACGGCCGCCCGACGCTCAGCGTAGCGGGCTTGCGACTCGACCTGCAACACCACCTTGTCACCCGCCCAATCTTCAATCGGTTGGGTGTAGTGGGTGGTCATCGTGTCAGGCGTGCCGCTGATGGCGGGGTCCTGGTAGAGGTTGAGCTTGCGCACCTCCAGCGGGTCTTTCTTGAGGGTGGCGGCAATTTCATCCATCACCGTCTCGATGCCAAACATGCCCTGCGGCCCCCCGAACCCACGGAAGGCGGTGGCGCTTTGGGTGTGGGTCTTGCAGCGGTGGCTGATGAGCTTGAGCGCGGGAATGTGGTAGCAGTTGTCGATGTGCAGACAGGCACGGTCGTTGACAGGTCCCGAGTAGTCGGTGCTGTAGCCACAGCGCGACATGAGCGTGATGTTGGCGCCCTGCACCCGGCCGTTGTCATCAAAGCCCACCTCGTAGTCGATGCGGAAATCATGGCGTTTGCCCGTGATCATCATGTCGTCGTCGCGGTTCACGCGCAGCTTCACCGGCTTCTTCAGTTTGAACGCGGCCAGGGCGGCGCTCTGGCTGAAGATGCTGGCATTGCCTTCCTTGCCCCCGAAGCCGCCTCCCATGCGACGGCAGATCACCTCGACGTCGTGGGTGCTGAGGTTGAGGGCCGCAGCGGCTTCACGCTGGTTGCCATCCGGGTGCTGGGTGGAACAGTACAGGGTAAGCTGACCGTCCTCGCGCGGCACCGCGTAGGTGATTTGACCTTCCAGGTAAAACTGCTCTTGTTGACCGGTGCGAACCGTGCCCTGGATTTTGTGGGGGGCGTTGGCAATGGCCGTCATGGCGTCGCCACGGGTGATGCCTTTGGCAGGCATGACAAAACTGCCCGCCTCCATGGCTTCTTCGATGGTGAGAATGGGCTTGAGCTCCTTGACCAGCACTTTCGCCTTGCTGGCCGCCTCACGGGCGTAGAGCATTTCACGCGCCACCACCACGGCCACGGCCTGACCGAGAAACTCCACCTTGCCATCGGCCAGGAACGGGTCATCGTGCACGATGGGGCCGCAGTTGTTTTCACCCGGGATGTCACGGGCGGTGTACACCGCCACCACGCCATGCTCTTTCAGGATGGCCGCACGGTCAATGCCTTCGCCAATCAGCTCGCCATGCGCCACCGGCGACTTCACCAGGGCGGCATAGAGCGTACCCGCCAACTCGGGGATGTCGTCGGTGTAGGTGGCACCACCGGTCACGTGCAAATGTGCAGATTCGTGCACCACCTCGGTGCCTTGCTGGACATGCGAAACCGGGAGCAGATTTTTCAGATTGACGGGAGCATTCATGGTCGTCTCCGTTAGGGTTCGATGAACTCAAGCACCAGGTTGCGGGCCACCAGCGAGCGATACGCCCAGGTGGCACGCAAGCCGTCACGGGCCGTGAAGCTGGCCGCGATGGCAGCGTCCAGGTCTTGGGCCTGTACATCGGCGGGGGATTTGCCCTCCAGCACCGCCTCCAGCTTGGGCGCACGGCACGGTGCGGGCGCGAGGCCGTTGTAGGCCAGTTTCACGCCTGACAATTTGCCGCCTTTCAGCCGGTAGGTGATGGCCGAGCAGGTGGCCGAAATATCCTGTTCAAAACGTTTGCTGACCTTGTGGGCGCGAAACACCTGACCTGCCGCCGGCTTGGGCAGCTCGATGGCCTCGATGAACTCGCCCGGCTGCAATTGGTTGGTTTTCTGACCGGTGTAAAACTGGTCCAGCGGCAGTTGGCGGGTCTTGTCGCCGCGGCGCAGCACCAGCGTCGCCCCGAGCGCCATCAGACAGGGCATGGAATCACCGATGGGCGAGCCGTTGGCGATGTTGCCCGCCAGGGTGGCGGTGGAGCGAATGGGCGGCGAGCCAAAGCGCCGCAACACCTCGGCAAAGTCGGGGTACACCGGCGCCACCAGCGTCATCACACGCTCAAGTGACACAGCAGCCCCAATGCGCCAGGCCTGGGCCGTTTCGTCGATGCGCTGCAGCTCCTGCACCAGGCCGAGGTACACGATGTGTTCAGGTCGGGAGAACTGCTTGTTGACTTGCAAACCAATCTCGGTGCTGCCTGCGAGCAAGGTGGCGCGTGGGTGCTCGACCAGGTAGTGCGCCACCTCGGCCAGCGTGGCGGGCGAGACAAACTCATTGCCCTTGCGGGTGCGCACCACCGGTTGCACGATGATCTCGCCGTCCAAGCTCAGGGTGGGCTTGGTGTCGCGACGAATCTCTTTCAGCAGCGCAATGTCGGCGCTGTCGTCAATCTTGAGCGCTGCACCAGCCTGACAGGCTTGCTGTGCAGCGTCGACGATGGGCTTGTAGCCGGTGCATCGGCACAGGTTGCCACTCAGCGTGTCGTTGATGGTTTGGCGATCCGGCTGGGCGTTGTGCTGCACCAGGTTCACCAGACTCATCACAATGCCCGGCGTGCAAAAGCCGCATTGCGAGCCATGACAGCTGACCATGGCCTGCTGCACCGGGTGCAGGCTGCCGTCCGCGCGCTGCAAGCTTTCGACGGTTTTCACCGACTTGCCGTCCAGGGTGGGCAGCAATTGCAAACAGCTGTTGACCGCCACGTAGTCCACGCCGGTCGCCGTGTTGTTGAGGGAGCCCACCATGACCACACAGGCGCCGCAATCGCCTTCTGCACAACCCTCCTTGGTGCCGGTGCGATGCATTTGTTCGCGCAGATAGTCCAGCACCGTGGTCGTGCGTCGCTCACCGCGCGCCTCCACGATCTGGCCGTCAAGCACGAAGCGAACTGTGTTGGTGACCTGGGTCATAGTGAACAGAATTATGGTAAAAACGGGGCTGGCAAAATTGTATACAGATTCGTCTCAGCCCAACGGCCCATAATACCGCCGTTATCGCCAGATCGAGCCCTGAGTCCTCCCGTTTGCGGCCCATTGATGCCCCAATCCGGTGCGGACAGCATGGCACCGAACTTGCACGCTTTTTGTCGACCTGTCCCTGTCCTCTTTGGAGTTGTTTCATGATCAAGCGTTCCTTTTTGCAAGCTGGCGTCGCTGCTGCCCTGTCCCTGACTTGCGGCCTGGCCTCGGCCCAGGTCACCCCCATCAAGTTTCAACTGGACTGGCGCTTTGAGGGCCCCTCGGCGCTGTTCCTGGTGCCGGTGGCCAAAGGCTATTTCAAGGACGCCAAGCTGGACGTGACCGTGGACGCTGGCAACGGCTCCGGCGGCGCGGTGACCCGCGTGGCCTCTGGCACCTACGACATGGGCTTCGCCGATCTGGCCGCCTTGATGGAATTCCATGCCAACAACCCGGACGCCCCCAACAAGCCGGTGGCCGTGATGGTGGTCTACAACAACACGCCGGCCTCGGTGATGGCCCTCAAAAAGTCCGGCATCAAGACACCCGCCGACCTGGCTGGCAAAAAACTGGGCGCGCCGGTGTTTGACGCCGGTCGCCGCGCCTTCCCCATCTTTGCCAAGGCCAATGGCGTGAGCAACGTCAACTGGACCGCCATGGACCCGCCCCTGCGCGAAACCATGCTGGTGCGCGGCGATGTCGACGCCATCACCGGCTTCACCTTCACCTCGCTGCTCAACATTGAAGCGCGCGGCGTCAAGGCTGAAGACGTGGTCGTGTTGCAGTACCCCGACTACGGCGTCAAGCTGTATGGCAACGTCATCATCGCCACGCCCAAAATCCTGAAGGAAAACCCGGCTGCGGTCAAAGCCTTCCTCAGCGCCTTCACCAAGGGGGTGAAGGATGTGATCACCCAACCCGCTGCCGCCATCGAGGCAGTGAAAGCGCGTGACGGCATCATCAACACCGAATTGGAAACCCGCCGCCTGAAGCTGGCCATCGACACCGTGATCAACAGTGCCGATGCGCGTGCCGAGGGCTTTGGTCAGATCAGAGGCCCTCGCCTGTCGCTGATGGCCAGCCAGGTGTCAGATGCGTTCAACACCAAGACCCGCATCAACCCGGATGAAGTGTGGAACGGTTCTTTCCTGCCCAGCGCCAAAGAGCTCGACATCCTGCCCAAAAAATAATGTCTGACGCCTTCGTTGATTTCCAGCACGTCTGGCTGGCTTACAACGACGAACTGCTCGCTCAAGAGCAGTTCGCCGTCGAAGACATCTCGTTGCAGGTACGCCAGGGTGAGTTCATCGCCATCGTGGGCCCCTCGGGCTGTGGCAAATCCACCTTCATGAAGCTCACCACCGGGCTCAAGCGTCCGAGCAAGGGCACCATTCATGTGGATGGCCAGCCCGTCAACGGTCCCTTGAAAATCAGCGGCATGGCGTTTCAAGCGCCCTCCCTGCTGCCATGGCGTACCACCCTGGACAACGTGCTGTTGCCCCTGGAAATCGTCGAACCCTACCGCTCGCAATTCAAGTCGCGCAAGGCGGAGTTCGAAGCCCGCGCCATCGATCTACTCAAGAGCGTGGGTCTGCATGGCTACGAGCGCAAGTTTCCGTGGCAACTCTCGGGCGGCATGCAGCAGCGCGCGAGCATCTGCCGCGCCCTGATCCACGAACCCAAGATGCTGTTGCTCGACGAGCCATTTGGCGCGCTCGATGCATTCACCCGTGAAGAACTGTGGTGCACCCTGCGCGACCTGTGGACCGAGAAGCGGTTCAACGTCATCTTGGTCACGCACGACCTGCGCGAGTCGGTGTTCCTGGCCGACACCGTGTACGTGATGAGCAAAAGCCCGGGCCGGTTTGTGGTGCGTCGCGAAATTGACCTGCCTCGTCCACGCGACCTGGAAATCACCTACACCGCCCAATTCACCGACATCGTTCATGAATTGCGCGGACACATCGGCGCCATGCGGCGCTCCGGCACCCCCTTGCAGCAGTGAGCTCCATGAATTCCAAACAGATCGAACGCTGGTCCCCCTGGCTGCTCATGGTGGCCACCTTGGTGGTGTGGCAACTGCTGTGCAACGTCTTTCAGGTGTCCGAGTTTGTGTTTCCGAGCCCGGTGCGCATCGGGGAACAGTTGATCGAATTCCGAGGCGTCATCGCAGCGCACGCCTGGCGCACCTACTGGGTCACCATGGCGGGCTTCGGCCTGGCCATCGTGGTGGGCGTGCTGCTGGGCTTTGTGCTCGGCAGTTCTCGCCTGGCCTATGCAGCGGTCTATCCCTTGATGACCGCCTTCAACGCCCTGCCCAAGGCGGCCTTTGTGCCCATCCTGGTCGTGTGGTTCGGCATCGGCATCGGGCCGGCCATTCTCACGGCCTTCCTGATCAGCTTTTTCCCCATCATGGTCAACATCGCCACCGGTCTGGCCACGCTAGAGCCCGAACTGGAGGATGTGCTGCGGGTGCTGGGCGCCAAGCGCTGGGATGTGCTGGTCAAGGTCGGACTGCCCCGCTCCATGCCCTACTTCTACGGCTCCCTCAAAGTGGCCATCACACTGGCCTTTGTGGGCACCACCGTGTCCGAGATGACCGCAGCCAACGAGGGAATTGGCTACCTCCTGATTTCGGCCGGCTCGGCCATGCAGATGGGACTGGCTTTCGGGGGACTGGTTGTGGTGGGCGCCATGGCCATGGTGATGTACGAGCTCTTCAGTTACGTCGAAAAACACACGACCGCCTGGGCGCACCGCGGCAGCCAGGGCGGCTGAATCGTGAAATGAATACCTAATGACGCTCCGTCTGGCGCTCTCTTTCACTATCGATGTAAGGGGAAGTTGCCAGATACCTTTCGCACCTGATTTGGCACATACTGAGGCCTTGAAATCCCGGCGACAGCCCGGATTGACTTGTGATTTGCTCAGGTAACGATGCCCATGACTTCCAACGACTCGGCCCCGCCAAAGGACTCTGGCGCCCCCAATGCCCAGGACGTGGTTTTTCTGATCTTCATGGTTTTTGTCGTGATCGCGGTCATCTGGCTGGGGCGGTTCAATTTCAAGGAAGGCCTGCAGCTCGAGGACACCAAACACAACGGCGAAGCCTGGGTGGCGTGGCTCACCGAGACCGGGACCAAGCGCATGGAAGCGGGCTATGAGCCCAGCGCCTGTGCCGGCGGCGTCAAGCCTGAAAAAGCGGCCGAGGGCGCCCAAGCCGAGAGCAAAGTGGCTGGCACCTGGGGGGCCTGCCTGGCGCACATTCAATCTGCCTCCGAGCTCAAGGGCCTCATCAACCCCATCCAGGACAAACCCCTGCATGTGGTCGAGAAGTGCGACAAGTCTGACCCTTCCACTCGGGGAGCCATCAGTATCAGCAACATGGTGTCCACCCCCCTGGGTTCGGCTGTCCCCATTGTCATGAGCCCCTTGAAAGAGGGAGACGCCATCGACGGCAAGTTGCAAATCCGTGTGACGGTCTGCGACAAAGGCGGCTATCCCATCAAAGTTGGCGAACTTGAGTTCTGAGGACTGACATGGACAACACCCCTCAAACCCCGGCCTCCAGCTCGGAGACTCTGAAAACACAGTTCATCGCCAACCTCGATGTGTCGGTGTTGCTGGATCAGAAAAAAAAGGCCGAGATTTCGCGTGACTTGCCATTGCGCAAGTGGCTCTACTCCTGGCTGCTCGACCCCAACATTCCCGGCAACAAGCAAAAGCAGTTTGACAAATGGCTGGCCATTCTGATTGTGGCCAACCTGTTCACCCTGGTGTTTGAGCAAGTCCCGGCCATTTTTGAGCCCAACAAGCAACTCTTCCATTACTTTGATGTCTTCTCGGTCATTGTCTTCACGATCGAGTACGCCTTGCGCTTTTACCTGGCGCCTGAAGACGAAGAGTTCAAAAAGAAACGCAACGCCCGGCTGGGCTTTGTCACCAGTCCGTTTGCCATCATCGATTTGCTGGCGATTGCGCCCTTTTACCTGCAAGCCCTGCTGCCCGTCGATTTGCGCGTGCTGCGTTTTTTGCGCTTGCTGCGGATCCTCAAGCTGTTTCGAATCATCATCCCAGCTTACCGGGAGTTCATGCGGCTGAACGAAGGGCGCACCTTCCGTCAACGCATGCACGCCCTGGTGTTTCCCAGCAAATACAGTGGCGGTCTGCATGAGCTGTTCGACATCTTCATTGCCGGCTGGGTGTTGCTGTCAGTGGTATCGGTCATTATGGAATCTGTGGACAGCATCCACTACGTGTTGAATCTGCAATTTGTGGT
>JACCDJ011154877.1_pt1 | contig 30149 bp, 19 predicted proteins | sample 7444481 | NCBI WGS metagenome assembly JACCDJ01 (sample SAMN15323435, study PRJNA562643) | freshwater metagenome | isolation source: river surface water | place: USA:Blue River Watershed | collected 2017-08-15 | reverse complement strand
GGTCCCCCAAAGACCTCCTTAGGTTGCTGAAATTGTATACATAAAATTAATTGTCTTAAAGCATCAATTGCTGCACCATACAATATAATAGGAATATATCTATCATCAATTGTCATAAGACTCTTTTTGGTAAATGGAGTATAATTATTGTAAATATGAAGAGCATTCTGAAGAAATCTATCTAATTCTTCATCGCTAAACCATCTAAAATTATAATCTGCATTTACTGTATCATATTCAGCGTGGAGTGCATCATTAAATGTAATCTCGCCTTTAAAATAATTAATAGTAACTCCAGATGTAACCAATTTTTGATTTCTATAAATTCTTGTTAAGTGATTTTGATTCCATCTTGGAAATGTAAATTTAACGGTCCTTTGATCTTCGTGGTTTATTCCTTGCTCATCATAGACCGGAATAGATTGAGCGCAACATATATGATACTCTAAGGCAGTTCTTAAATCAGACATTCTAGAAGAATAAAGCGAAGTAGCCGTTGCAATGCTACCATCAGATATGATTAAAACTCCCTGATTATTCGTATAAGTAGATCCATTAATAGAATATTCCCAAATAGCAGTGTAAGGACCAATAGCATCGTCTGCTGCAATAACCCAATCAAAAACATATAAACCAGTTGATATCTTATCAGGTATGCCTGATGATATAACGCTACTATCATCGTTATTAGATATAGATATAGTAATAGATTCAGGGTCTATAGCTGTTCCTTGAAAATCAGTTATTTGTAATTTTAAACTAGTGGTAGTTCCTTGAACAAAAGACCCACGATAATCAGCAATTCCTTGTATAGAATCTTGTTGAACAGAATAAAATGGACCTAAAGTTTGAGTAACATGAACAGGCTGGGCTCCTGAAGTTGGAGTTATCCGCCAGGAAGCAACATAAACAACTCCATAATCTACCTCTAAATCATATTCATAAAAACCAGTTGAAGAATTTACAACCGAAGTCCCATTAGAAACAACAACAGTTCCATCTTGTTCTTTTACCCCATACGAATCGTCGGCAGAAGAAAGCGTAACAGAATAAGCGTCAGAAAGAACGCTATTAATTTTATATTCTATAAAAATCTTTTTAGTTGCCATCTATTTAACCTCTTACTCCTGGAGTAATTTGAATTGAAGGATCTAAAGACTGTAATCCTGGTGTTATCTTTATGTTTTCTGAAGAGTTTACCTCTTTCTTGTTGTTTAATATGATATTAGGATCAATAGACATTGAATTCGTTGTAATTCCTATATTTGTATCGCTTACTATGGTTTGATTATTAGAATCTCCAACAACCACATTAGAATTTCCTACATTAATATTTATTTGATCTGAAGAACTTAATGTAGAGGTTTTAACATCAGCATTTTCAACCTCTTCAGGATTAATAGATATAAAAGTTAAAATATCCGTAGGATCGCTTTGGGGGTAAAATTTAACTCCTCCGCGAAAATTATCTGGAAATTCTGTATAATGCCAAAGATAATAGCCTTTTCCTACTTCTTGAAATCCGGAAGAAATAGCAGAACCAACTACTCCTAAACTAGAATCGACAAGCTGAGCATTAAGAGTGAGTCCTATTTTACTAGAACCTAAAGCTAATGAAACATCTAATGTATATGTCATTATAATGCTCCCGGTATCAAATCTGTCATTCTCTTAATTGCAGACAAAGCAGCGTCTTGATCTGAAGATAAACCACTACCAGAAGAAACAGAAACTGTTATGGCCTGAACTGGTTGTTGATAATTAATTCTAACAACATAATTGCCTGAAGTGTTCATAAACGGGTCTCCTCCTCCGCTAACAAGCAAAATACCATTTGTAACATTCAAAGTATGATGAGCCTCTTGAGGTTTTATTCTCCATCCATTCACTAAAAAGGCATATAAAGGAATGTATGTGCCAGCTCCAGAGTCGATTGCTTCCCCTCCGGCTGTCTGAAAAGCCAATTCCCACTTACTATTATCAGAAGTGATAACCCAATCTTTCCAACGAGAATATAAGTCTTTAACATCAAGAATTATTGTTCCTGAAGTTAATGTTATTATTTTCTCAGAACCATCAAAAGAATACCCCATCATTTCCTCTATTTACGGATTTTGATAATTTCTATCAATAATTTGCTGAACTGGGATTGTAGCATTTGAAGAAGTTAATGTATATGGAATGGATAAATGCAAATAACCGATATTTTGTATAACTATATTTACTTCAACATCGGAATAATAATCATAAACAAAATCAAATGTTGTATTACTATTCTCTTTACCTCCCAAATTTACCTTGTCGGAAACTCTTATAACGTTAATATCAGAACCAGATTTAAGACCTGTCAATGTTAAAGTTGGAGAAGAAGACGGATATAAAGCGGTTTTATCTACTGTTGTATATATCTGTAAACCATCTATATAACTTGTAAAACTTGGACCAAGAGCAAATCCGTTTGTAGCGGAATTTGTAGCTCTAGATGTAACTCCGCTTCTTATAACCTCTCCGGGAATAAACGATCCAGTAACGCTTGATAACCTAAGCGTTCCAGTTGTTATAGTAGAAGATCCTGGTTCCTCGTCATCAACAACAGCCGTTGCGCCTGAAATCGCCCCATTTATAGTTTCTCCAATAACAAATCTAGACGAAAATGAAGAATATTTCATAAAAATATTTGCAGTTAGTTTTATCTTAAGATAAAAACCATCTTCAGGATCTGGTAATGTTTCTTCAATGAGATTTTCAGGTGTGGCTTCTTTATAAGTTCCATATCCAGAACCTGTATCTATTTTATATTCTATTTTTAAACCATAAAGAGTTGTTGTGTCATTTCCTAAATCAACACCATTTAACTTATATGCCAAGCCTCTAAATGCTGTTGTCCCATATATTTTGTGAGGCCAAGTATATTCTATAGAATCACCCGCTGTCTTAAAATATAATCTTCCACTATTAGAAAATTCTGGAGAGCCAGAAATTACTAAATAAGGAGGAGTATCAAGAGACGAAGCATTAAATGTTATCGATAAAGCACCATTCGTATCTCCTTGATAAAGCTCATTAAAAATAGTATCATAAATAGTTGTATAAGCGTTTGCTATTCCATCGGTTGTTGTAACTATTGTTGACGTTGTAGCAGTACCAGATAAAGGAGAAGCAGAAGCTCCTGAAACACCTTTACATATAACATTAAGATAATTGTTATTCAAAGGAAGACTATAAGAATTCATATTTATATTTTGAAGAATCAAACCTGAATTATTATTTGTTGTACCAGCAGTACCTCCAAAAGGATAAATAGCAGCAACTGCATTTAAGGGATTTTTTATATCCCAATTATGTAAAAAATTATTATTACTTAAATTGGATATAGTTGTTATATATCCAGATGTAGCATTACCATAATCAAGTCCAATATCATAATTTAAAAAACTATTGTCAGAAGATGTTGTTAGAGAAATTACAGCAGCAGTTATACCTCCACCAATTTCATCAAAAGTATCAAAAGTATTTCCGTTGCTATTTGCTAAAATATGCATTGCTGTTGTTGCTCCAAAAGACGATAGAGTTCTATTTGCTGAACTTGGAGCAAATCCTGAATCTGTACTTAAATACATTTCCCATAAAATGCCCTGAGCAGAAGCTGTTATAGCAACTCCTTGATTCTCTGTTTCTCCTGAATTAGATTTAGACCAAGCAAGAATAGCAGAAATTTCAGTTGCGCCAGCAGTTGTCGCAGTACCAGCAGAAGCTATATAAGGAGAAGCAGTTGCTCCTGTATTAACTTGAGCCGCACCAACAATAATATTTTGTCCGGTTGTCGTAATCGTTATCGTAGCTGTTGTTGATGCTCCCGTAGCCGTAAATGTAACAGAAACTCTTTGCCACTGTAAAGTAGCTGTAAAACTTTGCGTTGATGTTCCAAAAGAAATAGAACCTGCGGTCGCATTTTGAGGAGTTGCAATATCAGATCTTATATAAACGGAAAAAGTATACTGAGTTCCATTAACTGTTGTTACCGACTGTGTACATGTAGCATTATTATTTGTGGCAGCTAATCTGTCAGCAGATCCAGTGATTGCTGCTGTTGCAAAATAAATTTGCGTTGGAGGAATATCAACGTTTGCAGTAACAGTAATACTCGTTTTTGTCCAAGAAGCGTTCGAAAAATCATCTGTATTTAATAAAAGATTGGTAACAGTTGTTGCGGCTCCATGAGTATAACAAGATTGCTCTGCCGACTCAGTTCCCCAGGCAAAGTTCAAAGTACCAGAAACAGATCCTGAATTAGCTACGGTAACAGTCATTGATGTATTTGAATCAACAGATTGTATTTGAGAATTTTGACCTATATTAGTTCCAAATACATACATTCCTGCTCTTAAACCAAAAGTAAGAGTTACACCAAGAATATCTTGAGTAAGATTATTTGATAATGTTATTTGATTATAAGAATCAACGCTTGAAACAGTTGTATTAGAAGGAACTCCAGTTCCTGAAACTGGCATACCTGCAATAATTCCTGTTGTATCAAAATTGGAACCTATTGCTAAAATTATATTTTTGCCTGATTTTCCTTTACAATTAGTTATTGTAGCAACTGCATTAAAATTACCAGATGTTGTTACTGTTGTTGAGCCTCCCGAACCTGAGCCAGTTCCTCCTGCAATTCTAACATTATATTTTCTAAGAACATAATAATATGTTGTACCATTCGAGGGAGCAGCAAGCAAAAGCGAACCATTATCAGTTGCAGTAACGGTTGCTGCTGTACCGTTTTGATATAATCTCGTTGTTGCATCTCTTGCGGTAAATCCAGCAGAAGTTCCTCTATAAATCTCATATACAACAGTAGAAGCAGATGGGGCTCTTTGAGTCCATGTTAAAACATTAGTAGCAGAAGCTGTATTGACTACTCCAAAATTGAACGGATGAAACTTATCACCTCCCAAATAAGGAGATACAGAATAAAGCCTACTTTCCTGATAACTTGCTAAATCAGACCAATCCCTATATGATCTTTGTTTAAAATAATATTTTGTATCATCAAGCATCTTGTCGCCTGTATTAGGATCATATCCATACCTGGCACCAGCAACATATACCGTTCTTCCATAAAACATGCTTTGAGAAGTTGAAGTATCTGTAAATACATTATTATTTGATCTTATAAGATTGTATGGAGCGCATCCATAAATTCCTATATTTGAAAAAGTACAATCAAAAACAGAATCTAATAAATACATTCCAAAAGAAGAAGTTTTTATAGGGCTAAGACAAAAAAGTTTAATTTTATCAAAAGAAGCTTCTTGAGTAAATGATAATCCAATTATACCAGTGACAGCTACGGCAGCAGCCAAAGCCTGAGGATTAGAAACAACAATACTAAGATCTGTCACAGAAGCATTTGATAAATAGCTCCAAAGGGCATTGCTACCGAATCTACCTCTTCGAATCTGCCAAGCGGAAGAACCAAAAAAGAGTCTATCAGGATGTAATCCCATGCCAACCGATTCAATAATAAGAGAATAAGTTTCAGCAATCAAAGGAATAATAGAAAAACCACAGTTTTTCAAAGAACATATTTTTGACTGAGTAAAGTTATTATATGATTCAGAAAATATAGATTTATCAACTACTATATTTCCGCCAGAAGTTAAAAGAATATTAGCACTTAAAACTAAAGAAGATGTTTGTAAGTTTGCAGGGGTCAAATCGTCTACAACTATATTTGGAACTCTAACTTTAGCTCCATTTGGAACGACGTTACCGTTACTTCCGTCTCCAAATCTAATAGTAGAAGTCAATTGCGATTTATATGGATTATAAACGGTATATGTATTTGGACCAGCAGAAGCGGTTGTTACTAAATTTAATCTCAAAACAGTTCCGGAAACAACTTCATCAACAACAGAGTTAGCAGTAATTCCTGTTCCAGTAATTGATGCCCCTTCTACAATTCCAGAAGTAGAAGTTACAGTAACATACTTAGACACCGTAGAAGATCCACCAGTAATAGATAAAGGACCATAATTAACAACTGTTCCATATACAGTCGAATCCGCGTCTTGCGTAAAAAAATTACCCCTGACGCCAGAACTAACTCCCGACAATCCATCTCTAATAAGAGGAGTTATTCCAGTGTAAGAGCCTGTTACATTATTCCATATTTCATAAATTCCTGTTCCGCTACCAGTTTCAACCCAAATGCATGGACAATGGTTTCTAAAAGGCAATGTCATTGTTTGATTTGAAGTTCCATCTCCAGTGTCTATTTCTATCCAATTTCCAGTTATCTCTACAGTTCCAAGACCGCTAGCAGGAGTTATTGAATTAACGGTAGCTCCTGAATTTCTGCCCATCGCAAACTGTATGGCAGTAGAAGTTGAATTATTTGTAATAAGTAACTTGCCATTATTAATTGTTATAGTTTTCCAAAACTTAGATTGATTAGTATTAACTGTTATAATAGCGCCATTATTAATAGTTAATGTATCGCCTGAGTTCCATTTTATTGGAGTTTCACAAACGGAGGTATAAGCAGCAGAAGTTAAAGTTCTTCCTGTCCATAAAATTCCATCAGGAGATGTAGCAAGACCGTTTGTCGTTGCATTTGTTATTGCCCCAAAAAGCTTTAAACTTGTTGAATAAGTAATAGAAGACCAGTTTCCAGAAACAGGAAGAACTCTTTGAGTCCAAGATATACCGTCAGTTGACGTTAGAGCAACAGTACCGCCCGTTGAAACAGCAACAAAAACACCATTACCATAAGCTATAGAAGTCCAGTTTCCTGTAACAGGCAAAGTGTCACAAGCATCCCATGTAACCCCACCGTCCGTGGAATAAGCTCCTTCTGTTGAATTATATCTCAATGCAACAAGAGTCCCGTTACCAGCAGCAACGCATCGCCAATCACCAGAAGAGGGCAAAGTAGCAGAACTCCAAGAAGTTCCGTCTGTTGAATAAGCGGCAGCCGTTGAAGTTCCTCCAGAAACCGCCGCAAAATTACCATTTACAGAATCATACGCAACTGAAAGCCAGTTTGCTGAAGAAGGTAAAGTTCTTGCCGTAAATGTTATACCATCAGTTGAAGATGCAGCAGCAGTTGATGAAGTTGTAGATACAGCAACAAAAACCCCCTCTCCAAAAGCAAGAGATGTCCAAGCCGCTGTTGATGGCATGCCGGTTGCATTGGCTGTCCAAGTTGTACAATCATAACTATAATTAAGAACTCTGGTACCAGAGGCTACCGCTACAACAACGATATTTCCATTATCAGCAGGATCTCCGCCACAAACCGCATTCCATGAGTTTGTTGCCGAAAGAGCATTTGAACCAGTTGTCCAGGTTACTCCGTCAATAGAAGTAGTCCTAGTCCTTGATCCTGTAATTACCGCAGTAAATGCGTTACTATCAAGAACGTCAATATTATTACTAACGTTTGCAATTATTGCAGCCATATTCTATTATCGTCCCAAATTATGAGTTAGCGTAGTTACGTTCAAGAGGAGCAACCAAAGAAATTGAGTTAGCCGTAGAACGAGATATAGTTCCTGTTGCTTTTACATACTGTCCTGTACTTAGACCTATACCTACTGCTGTTATAGCCGCATCAGTGCCTGCTGTTCTTCCGCCCTGTACATTTCCATCATAGTTAAAAGTTACAGTAACGCTTGATTGAGAAGATACATCATCAGTTATATCTACAGATGTATTATCATCAACTAAAATTGCGCTTGCACTTCCGAATGGATTAAACTGTATAGTCACGCTTTCTCCAGCAGATTCGTTTACAAAGTTAGAATCACCAGTATCAGCCTTCTCTACGGCAACAGAACCAGAAGAACCATTTGCTGTAGCTCTATAAAGACCATTATTAGCAGTTGTAGCAAATCCGCTAATATAAAATTCTTCATTATCCAATATTTGAGAAAGATTGGTTGTAGAGCTAGTTAATGTTGCGGTTTGTCCTGAAGCACTTGTTATTGCAAATCCTGTATTTGTTGCCTGATGGGTATAAGTAAAATACACCCAATACTTAGAACTTGCATCGAGTCTTAAGTTATCTCCAAAATTCAAAAGCAAAGAAGCAACGAATGGGAAAGTTCTACTTGTTCCAAGATTATCATAAAACTGAATACGGTTAGTATCTACAGTCTTGAATCCCTCAATAACAACACCAGATCCTCCTCCATTTGGGTTATTAGGAACGCCAACGGTCGAAGTTCCGCAAACAAGAGTATCTCCAACGAATCTAAGCAATGCGTCTGCTGTTTTTCCTGTTACTGTTTGATCTGTTGAATCAATATCTGAATTTTGACGCAATAAATACTGTATTTTAGTATATATCTCTTCAGCAGTAGCTACGATAGGAGTTCCTCTTTGAAGAGTAAAACTCTGATTAGAAAGCGTGCTTGCGAAAGTCGCTCCGCTGATAGTAACCGCAGTTGCTGTTGGGTTTCCGGATATTGTATAAGTTCCCGCGTTTGCTCCCTCGTGTATTGTTAGAGTTCCACCAGAATAAGGATTTCCAGAAGTTATAATTCCTCCTTCTGAAGTTGTAAAAGTTGTTCCTCCGGAAGAACAAGATCCATCAACTCCAGAATGCGTTCCAACATCAACAACAATACCGAAGTTTCTATCTGTTGTTGAATCAATATCCCTAGTAAAAGGTTGATCAAAATATCTAACAACAATAGAAGTATATGGAGCAGAACCTACTGCTGTATCATCTCCTGAAATCTTAAGGTCAGATCCTGTTGATATCGGGAAACGATATGCAATAGAGTCCATCGTAGTAACACCGATGTCCGTCAAACTAGACTTACCATACAATTGATTATACTCACGACAAAACAAACTGAAATATGATCTTCTATCATAGTCTGAACCTTCGGAATAATTACCATCTCCGTCATCATCTCTTAAAATCTGCACAGCCTGATTAATTTGGCCCGTAAGCTGAACGTTAACTGAAGAACCACCGCTTGATTGCTGATAATAGAGCTGGTCATTTGATTCAATTGAACCAAGACCTATAACTCCAGCCCATTTCTGGGTAGTATTACCGCTAGTATTTTTAACTGTCCATCCGGCTGTTCTAATAAGATAACGACTACTATCTGAATCAAAATCCCATCCTTCAATAAATTCGAATGATTCATCAGTAATTGGAGTTATTGGAAATGGATAAGCAGCAAGATTCTTACTATTAGGGTCATCTTTCCATTCTTCTTTAAGGAAAGAATAAAGACACTTTAAAGTTACACCATCTGTTGAAAGATTGCCAACTTGAACAAGTTTAATTGTTTTAGCTGCCGTATTTATATATACTTCTTGAGAACCATCATCTGCCGTTGAATCTGCTAAATCATCGGGATCTGTAATTAGGGCCATTCATTTGCTCCATATAGTAAAAAAAATATATCTATATATCTATATTTTATTGTTATAATAAAATACCTTCTAGATAAATTGCTATAAAATTGTTATTCCTGTAAGATTGCCGTTGCCATCATATGTAAAAGATTTTGTATTATAAACGCCGCTTCCTGTTATACCTGATAACCTACCATTTCCATCATATGCAAAAATTTTAGAACCACTAGAGTCAACAATTGAATACAATCTACCATTTCCATCATAGGTAAATGTTTTCGAAACTTCGCTGCTAGCATTTATAAACTTATTAATCCATTTATTTATAGATGAATTATAGGCTAAAACCTGATCATGCTGTATATTAGAAAGCGCAAAATCAGATATCTGAGTAAGTTCATCTGTAACTCTAATGCCCATTGGCATTTGTTGTCTCCTTTTTCCTGTTAGTTACACACATTATTTTTCAAAATCCTTGTTTCAATTAAATTTAATACTTGGATTTGATGCAGTTTTATTATTTATTTTAGGATTTTGAGTTTTAGGCAATGAGTTAATATTTTTTTGTGATTCAATCAATTTTGTTAATTCTTCTAATTTAGTTTCCATTAAAATCTGTAAATCTTTTATCTCTTCTTCTATCTTTTTTATATCTTCAGAGTTATCGGGACATGGCGGTATTTCAGGACAAGATGGTATATCCTGCGTTATGCTTCTTGATGAATATTCCCAAACTTCCTTATCAATCTCTTGAGTTAAAGATCTATTTTCATAATTCCAAACATTTTCTATCAATGATCCATCAGAATTTTTATCGCTTAATGCAACCTCTTTTGTGCCATCCCAACAAAAAGAACTTGAACCCTTAAAAGTATCTGATGATCTATCCGAAGAACTTCCTAACATTTCAAAAATTTCAATAACGTAAAATTCTCCATCCTCTGTTGCCGGTATATCATCTGTTATTTCAAAATTATAAAATCCCGGCCTTTGCAAAGACTCTTCAAGAAATATAACGAAATTACTTTGATTTTCTAAAGAAAAAACATCAAAAGAACCTGTCTCTATACTATATGCTTTATCGCCTTTTGAATTAAACATAAAAGCATATATAATATAATTAGTATCATCATTAAAACTTATAATCAAAGACATTATGTAGTTGGTCCCCTCTGTAGTATTCTATTTCTTATTGAAAACGATTGAAAATCAACATGAACCAACTCGCCAGAGGCTGCGCCTGTTGAATGCGTGGTAAAAAAACCACAAGATACTGGATCAAGAGGAATATCATCAGTAATAGTAGCTGTGCTTCCAACTTGAGTTCCAGCGTCATCATAGATAGAAAAAGCAATGCTAGTAGCATCTGAATTTACAACAATTCTAAAAGTATACCATGTTGAAATTGATAGAGTTGTTATAGTAGAAGAATCAGTAGTAAGTCCTGTAGCGAAAGAAGAAGTTCTTGCAATAACATCTCCAGATTCAGAATATCTAAAATAAGCTCCATCAGATTCATCTGCACTAGTTGTAGAATTTATAAATCCACATTTAAAAGTTCTGCTGGCAAATGATGCTGGTGTATAAAAAACCCCCTCGTAAACCTCATGTCCTCCAAGTATAATTTGAGAAACAGAAAATAAACTTCCTCCACCGCTATTAGCTGTTGAAGAACTTATAAATTTTTCAACTCCTATGTGATTAATCCCAACTACTCCAGTAGTAGGAGTTGTAGCGCTTCCTGTATTAGTAACAACTCTAAGAAAAGGGCCTTGAACTGATGTAACAATTGTATAATCGCTAAAATATGTTATCATAGTTCTAGCAGTTAATGTTGATATACCTCTACCGCCAACAGCATTCCACCCAGTGTTTCCAGAACCGCTTCCTTTTGTATATAACACATCTTCATTATGAGAGGCTGATGTGTTTAAATAAATACTACCAACGGTAGCAGTAACAGATCCCTCAGGAGTTCCAGAACCATTAGGTAGATCAGATGATTGAATTGCTCTGAAAGTTATATCTCCAAGAGTAGTGCTATTAGAAACAGCAAATTCTCCTGCTGTAACAGAACCATCCGCTGTAACTAAAGTTGTACCGCTAACGTTGGCAAGAGTATGAGTTAAAGCTGATGCTGGCGAACTAGTTGTTATAGAAACTCTATTTGAAGAAGTTCCAAGTTGTATATAACTTGCTGTTGCAGAATTTGTAAGTATTGAACCTCCACCAGCGCTTGTTGTTATATCTCCACCAGATGTTGCTCCAGAAGCAGATGTATTTATATCTCCGCCCCTTGCTCCAGCAACAGTAGTTCCAGCTGAACCGGAAGTTGTTATATTTCCTCCCCTACCACCAGAAGCTGATAAAGAAGAACCGCCCGCGCCGCCGATCATAGTCAATGAACCACCAGCTCCTCCTCCAGTTGTAGAAGCTGAACCAGATGCCCCTCCATAAGAAATAATTGAACCACCAGCTCCGGCTGCTCCGGTAGAAGAAGAACCAGATCCTCCATAAATTAATAATGAACCAGCAGCTCCGCCAGCAGAACCAGTTCCACCCGATCCACCATAAGCAGAAAGAGAACCTCCAGATCCACCAGATGTAGCAGAAAAAGATCCGGCATATGTGTAAATATTTCCGCCAGCAGCAGTAGAAACAGCACTTGTATTTATTGATCCACCCGATGCTCCAGATGATCCGGTAGAAGAATTAGACCCCTGCATTGTAATAGAACCACCAGCTCCGCCTGCGTGAGTTACAGAAGCATCTCCACCACCTAAATTAATTGATCCAGAAGATCCACCAACGCCACCAGAAGAACCGTCCCCGCCTTCAAGATAAATATCTCCTCCACCGCCACCAGCGCTAGTAGAAGTAGCGCCTGCTATTAAAGAAATATCTCCCCCACGAACACCTGAACTGCCAGATAATGTTATATTACCGCCTCGACCCGTTGTTCCTCCGCTGCTAGTTATTGTTCCGCCAGTGCTGCCTGATCCTGAACCAGCTGATAAAACTAAAGAACCGCCATTAGCATTCGATGAAGAAGAAGTATTTATAAAACCAGTCGTTCTTCCCGAATTTGAATCCATCCTGATATAGCCTAATGTTCCGCTACCAACATTTGTATTAAATCTAACGGCATAGGTCGATGCAGCACTTCTATATACAGAAAATATATCTGTTCCGCCATTTGTTTGGACTTGAAATACATTATGAGCAGAAGAAAAAGTCCCACTTGATTGCCTAATAGAAAGAGGAATTACATCTGCTACTGTTGGCTGAATAATATTTCTCGAACTTAAAGATGGTGTTAGTATTATATATTGAGAATGGTCATCACTGTCTAACCCATCAAGATCTCCATGGTCCGTAACTCCAATATTGCTAGATGGAACAAGAATAAGAGATCCGCCTGAACCGCTAGAGTACATTATAACATCTCCATCAACAGGAGATGTTGTGTCTATATCTATTCCACCAATTCTATTAGCGTCTACTATTCCGTTTCCGCTATAAGAAATAATAGAATCGTTTCCTACGGTAAAAGTTTCATTGGTGCTTACGCCACCGGCAAGAGAAGGAAAATCAACACTTCCTGACGATGCCATTTCAACCCAGCCAGACCCATCCCAAAAATAAGCCATATCGCTTACTGTGTCATAATAACATTGACCAACAACCGGATCATCTGGAGCTGAACTTAAGTTTTCAAGAACAAAAGACATGGCTTGATTTTTATTAAAATTTATATGAACAAAAAAATCTTTTTTAGCCATTCAAATCTCACATTATATAAGCAAAACCGCTTTTAGATTGATTAAAATTAATAGACAAAGAATTATCTGTAATATACTCTATTTCTGCTTCTATCTCATTATTATCAGCATCATAAATTGTAACGCTTGGTTTTTTATTCAAATTATGAGATACGCTCCATGAAGTAGAGGGAGTAGATTGCACATGAGTATAAGACCCATTAATTGCATCCCATTTAGATATATCAGTATCAAAATCCGATCCTGAGGTATGACTTTGGTTACAAACAAAAATACCAGTAGAAAATGAAGAATCAATAGATTCTGAATCTATATAAACAAATTCTCCAATAGTATAATAATGAGATTCTTCCCAAATAGGAATTTTGGTAACAGCAGTTACAAGTAACTGCCCAGATGATGTTCTAGATACATGTGGCATTTATTATAATTATTCGCCAAAGAACGCCCAAATCCTTGATTAAAATAAATTGCTTAATTCTTTATATATTTCAATAGGCTTTATGGGATTATTACTTTTTCTGCGATTTTGAATCAATAAAGCAGCAACACCTGCTACAACAGGGGTTAATATACTTGTTCCGCTCATTTTTATATAAGTATTATCAAGAAAAGCTGATTCTAAATGTTTTATATTTAAATGAGCAGATGGAGTGCTTGTGTTATGTTTTTTACCATACCCAACAGATAAAACTTCAGTAAATCTTGCTGGATAATTGGCATCTTTAGTTTTTCCTGAAATATTTCCAGATGCTGCAAAAATACATATATTAGAATTATATGCCTTTTTTATGACTTCATGCAAAACAGGATGACATGACTCAGATCCGCAAGAAAGAACTATTATATCCACTTTCTTAATAATAGCATACAAAACAGATGCTTGAATGGCGTCGTGTTGTCCAACCCCATACTCTCCCAATGCTTTGGCATAAAATATTTCTGAAGCAGGAGCTATTCCTATCATGTTTTCGCCATTGGCTTTTATTACAGCCGAAACAGCAGTACTATGTCCATGAACATCCTTAGCCTTATCGGGACTACTCGTAAAATCAACAACATGAGTCATGCCAACTTTACCCAAATCAGCATGAGATGGATAGCCAGTGTCTATTATGCATATCTTTACGCCTGCTCCATCACCATCTATATGGGATAACCCAAAATAAACGGGATTATAAATTATCCTTGATTTAGGCTGTTTTATTACATTTCTGTAATTAATTTTACCAAATTTAAAAGTTCCAGTTGGCATTATTTATTTTATGATGATGACCTTTATTAAAAAATTCTATTGACATATTGAAATTATTTATATCCAAAAATTCTACATATTTTCTCATGGCAATAGCAGCATAGACTGTAGCCAAATCATCGGTTATAATTTGTCCAACCCTATTTATTTCATCTATTTTTTTAATTATATTATTTTTTATAGGAACATCACAAATTTCAGATCTATTTAGTTTTAGATTATTATCTATAAAATATTTTAAATTTTTATCCTTTACGCATATTCCTGTTTTATTCTTTTTAGTTCTATTTCTTGGAAAATAAAAAAAATCATGCCCTTCGCCTCTCCAAGTCATTCCAGATATTTTGTACAATATTTGTAAATAATGCTTAGAAGAGGCTTTTTCTCCTAGTATAACTTTATGATATTTATCAGAAACATCATCTAGAGATACGATATTGTCATCTTTATAACCATATCCCATTTTTTGTTTAGAATCTATATCAGACATAAATTTGCAAGATTCTTTTTCTGGATAAATATTAATAGCTAAATCATAAGATCTTTTTAAATTACTAGGGAAGTTATAAATGGATGATATTTTTTTGTTATATTTGAATATATTTGTATATTCAAGCGGAACGGCATAATCAACCTCAGAATCGGGATATAAAGTCTTTAACCCCTTTATAAGGCTTGTGCTTGCCATTATCTGCCAATCAACTCCAAAATTTAATACAGCTATATTTTTCAATCGGATACCTGTCCCTCTTCTTCAATAGATAATCCTAGTTTTTTAATATTAGAAATAATTTCAATGTCGCCTAACTTATCATCTGATTCTAAATCTATCGCTATAGCATCTGATCCTATGCTTTCTTTTCTATTTATAAAACTATCGACTTTTTCGTTTATAAGCATACTACTCTTTTTAGGCTTAGATTTATTTTTATTGCTAATTTCTTTAATGATTTTTTGCTTTTTATTTTCGTCAATAATTTCTAATTTTTTACTATTTATTAAAGATGATATTACTGGATATAAAGATAATAAATCCTTTGGTAATAAAGATATATCTTTGATATCTCCTGGTCCAGAAAAACTTATAACTGGGCCAGCACCATTTACATGAAAGGTCCCAGAAGCAAGAGATCTTAAATATCTTTTTCCATTATCTTTAATTTCTTTAGTTTCTTTATAATCAAGACTTGATATTAATTTTACTATTTCATAACCTTCAACCTGATCAACGCTAGTAACATAGTTAACAACGTTATCGCCTATAATGGAGGATATAGAATCAACTGAAGATAAATCAAAAACATGCACTTTTTTATCATCTATTATAGTTATTGAATTTTCCTCTACATTTATAAAAACTATCACGATTTACTCCATATTTCTAATAATCTATTTTTTATCCTTATCGCAGATGCGTCAAATGAATAATTGTCTATTATATATTTTTGTAATATCTTATTTTTATCTACGCATTCTTTATAATTATTAAAAACATATCTCATAGATTTACTAAGATTATCTATAAATTGCTGCGATTTTAATGATGGAAAAACTTGATTATCCCAATAATGAACATGCATAGTTCCTCTTGTTATCTTTTCCAAATTATCTATATCAACAAGAGATGAATTATCTTTATTAAGAAACATAGTATGACCGCTATGATTAGTAGCGATAATAGGTAATCCGCACAATGAAGCTTCGCAATAAGGAAGACCAAGCCCCTCGCCCCTGCTAGGAAGAACAAAGGCATCGCAAGCTCTATATATTTTTGGCAATTCATATTCAGGGATAACTCTACTACATCTTGCGATATGCGGTATAGATTTTTTACCAAATTTTTCTATATATGAATCTACATCTTTTTTTATAATATCTGATCTATCTGATGAATATTGATATCTACTAACAAGCAAAAGAGATACATCATCATCAGCAGAAAACTCTTGCAAATAAGATTTTAATAAAGCGTCCCAACCTTTTCTATAACTCCATCCAAAAACGCTACAAAAAACAAACTTCTTAAGACTTGGATAAAACTCATGAGCTACTTGATTTTCATTATATATCTTTGTTTGTATGCCTGGAGGCATAACAAAAATAGGAACTTTTATGTTTTCTTTTTCAAGAACTTCTTTACAAAAATCGGAAGTAACCCATATCTCATTATATCTATTGCATATATCAACTATTTGTTTAGGAACAGTACAGGCTTCTATAGTTGTATATAATATTCTATAAAAAGAACCTGAACTTACTTCTGTAAAAGTTGGAATAATACTATCTATTTTTATAGCCTTTTTACCAACTCTTTTCTTCAAAGAGGCAAGAACACTAACTTCAATTTCATTAAGATCATTATTCCGTGTTGATATAGGATTTATTTCAACTTTTATTTTATGCTTGGCTAAACCTATGGCTAAATTTCTATTTACTTTCGCATATCCTCCAGCTTCATAAAACTGCCCTTTTATAACAACTTCAGGAATACTGCCGCTGTCTATTTCTTCTTGATTTTCTTTTGGAGTAGAATTTTGTTTATTTATCATTTTTTCGCGCAATTTAATAAGGTTCTTCTCTATTCTTGACCCATCATGTTCATGTATTTCAAAAGCACCAAGCACAATCATGTTCTGAAAAGAAAAACTTTTCTTAACATCATCTAATAATATATCATAAACAGTTTCATCTGATTCATATGGTATATGCAAATTAATATCTTCAAGATATACGGAATTTTTTGTTGTATTACGAAATTTCATACAATGTATATCGACATTTGATATTAAACATTTCCCTGTTCTGAATCATCTATAAAGAATTTTTCCAACCACGCCATATCAGCAATAGAAGCATTTGTATTAGATAACGCGCTCAATGGAATTGGTTCAAAATCAATATCAATAATCTCTTTTTGCAAATCATCTGATTCTTGTATAAACAAAGATCTTTTTTCGGCAGAAACTCTAATGTTTCCATCATCAAGAGTTTCTCCATATTTTTTTATAAGATTATTATATTGCTCTTTAAATGAAAGTAATTCTTTTTGAAGAATTTTAGCAACTTTTCCAAAACGATATGCATATTTTATTGGAATTTGTAATTTTACAAAACTATTTAAACTATCTACAATTCCATTTAATTCTGCTAAAGTTATTTGTATTTTCATATTGCTTCCTTTGTGCTTTAACTATCGTCTTTAAGGTATCGTATGTATTATCGAATAACTTAAGATAAGCACAATAAATATTATAACAAATAAAGAGGCCACCCTCGCGGATGGCCTCTTTTGATTCGAAAACCTAATAATTAAATATTAGGAAGCAGCAGAAACTTCGATCTTAGCAACTGCGTAGTCGTTAAGGATGCAGATTCCTACTTCCTCATAGATTACCCAGCCCAATCTAATTTTCTTAGGATCGTCCGCTGGCAGAACAGTAATGTCCTGACGAACAGGGAACGCTCCGACAGTATCAGGAGAAGCAACAACAAGAACTGTTGCTGTATCCATTCTCGAAGATACGTGGATATCGGCAGTCCAAAGGTGTCCGTAGAGACCAGTGGTGAGGATTTCACGAGTTGTTGCCTCGTCGTAGAAATCTTTACCTAGGATACGAATATCAGCGTAACGGTTAGCGTGAAGAACAATCTTAGTAGCAACAAGATCGTGTCTCTCGATGAAACGGAAAGCATCATTTAGAGAAGGAACAGTCAAAGAGCCTGTATCAGTTGCGATCTGAGAGTTGCCATTTGTGGCAGCTGTATCAGCAGCAGCGATAAGAGCGTTAAATATTTGAGTGTCCTCTTCCTTCTGAATAGCTTCTTTAGCCTTGATCTGAGCTCTATCGATTATATAAAATCTACGAGCCTTGATCTCAGAAAGACGGATTGTTGGGTTAGCAGCGATTTCCCAAGTTGGAACAAGCACTTCCTCGCCCTCTTGAATTTGATCAGGAACAGCGCCACGACGAGAAACGACGTGGGCTATTGCGTGAACGTCTCTCTCATAGCGAGCAAGAGCGCCCTGAGGCAACTCATCGACCATGAGCAACTTACGACCAACAGCCTGATATTCAAGCGAACGACGGATAGGCTCAACCATTGATTGAGCAAGAGCAACTCTACCTTCTTCGGTATCAAGAGCTTGAGCAATAATTTCCTCTTTCTCCTGATTTGTCATATTCTTAGTAAAAGACATTTAAAAAACTCCTTAATATTGTTTGTTATTATGATATCCCAAAAGAGACCCATACTTTGCAAATAATTCTGTGCCTTATTTACTATTAAAGGACAAGAACAAACTTAGCGAAATCGCCTAAGCTAATAGATCCTTGTACATCGGTACCAGGAACTCCGCTTGGATAAGCAGATGGGCGACCTGTAAGGCGACCAACGACTCGTCCCGAACCAGGATCAGCTGGAGTCAAAAGACCAGCAGACGTGGTATAAAGATTTGCGCCATGACTGGTTCCAGCCCAGTTAGCGCCTGTAACGTAACGGTCAGTAAGGAACTCACCGCCGCCATGATAAACAGTCATTTTTCCAGAGCCTGATGTTTCATTAAAGAAATCAGAAACTCGGTTAGAGGTAGAACGAACTGCTCCCGTACCGCTAATAACAACATCAGCAGCAGAAGGAGAATAGCCAGAATCGGTAGCGATTGTGTCGCCAGCGATACCTACAGCTAAAGTAGTTACGCCAGTCTGAGTAACATATCCGTTTGTATCAAGAGCAACGAACTCGCCCATGATAATTGGATTGCTTACTGCGTCATGATCAGGATCGACTGCGTAATAGGAAGGAACAACGTGATATACAGGAATAAGAGCCATAATTTAAATCTCCAAAAACTTTTTACTTACTTTTTATACTTTCTAATTTGAGTATCGATATCATTCTCTGCCAAATCATTTAGCCTTGAAGAAGAAAACATACTTGAAAGTTTATTTCTTAATTCTTCATTAGCATTTTGGACCTTAGAACTCATAACGATCGGAGTTTGCTCTCCCTTTGCAACAGCGTCGAGTCCCTTCTTAACAGAACCGCTAAACATGGCTTTTTCAAGATCAGAAATCTGAGATACTTCATAACGAGAGAGTTCAGCAATCTTAGAACTTATCTGAGATGCTGTTATAATTCCTTTCTCTATCATGATGCCTGCCAATTTCTGTGCTGCCTCGCGTCTTTCTGTTAAGGACCCTGCATTGCTTCCGGCAATGACTGTGCCTTTATCATTATCTTGTTTTTCTGGGGAATGTCTTTCATTTCCTTTTTCTTTTTCTAATTTATTTTCACCGGCTGGGAAGCTTGGGTGATTTTTAGGAGATTTTGGAACATCGCCAATGCTCTCCTTCTCATGACCCATGAACGCTCCATCGCCCTTCTCAGGAACTTCTGCATTCTCGCCTTCCTCGAAAGGCTTAATCTTCATTCCCTCTGGAGTATTAGAGTGATCTTTATTATCAGAAACAGAACCTATACTGGAATCATCTTTCAACTGAGAAGGTTCTTTAAGTTTCTTCTCTCCAGCAGATTTTAATATTCTCTCAACTAACGATGAAGAGGCTTCCTTGCTAGTCTTATTTTTATGAGACATAGAAGCGGCCTTCGATGATCCAGCGCCTTCGAGTCCGCCAGTCATGTCATGACCTTTCTCGGATGTATATCCTAACTCTTTCTCATGTCCCATTTCTCCGCCGCCTGCTGGAACGCTAGTATTATTAGATGGCATTAAGTCCTTTGATTCTTTACCCATAGTAGATCCAGAGCCTTTAGAAGGAGCATCAGGTTTTTCGGCCTTGAAACCTTCTTCCTTGCCCATAGTGCTACCGCCTTTACCACCAACGTCTCCTATATCAGAATCGTCTTGAACATTTTTCTGCTTAAGATTAGAATCGGCCTTCTTCTTAAGAGCCTTAACTATTTCATCAAGGTTCAAGTTAGAAACGCTACCAGTCGAAGTAATACGAGATCTATTCATTAATCCACTCATAACTATTTCTTCTTCCTTCTCTTCTGTATTTCCTTTATCTTCATTAGATTCTCCATTATTATCAAATGGATTGGAGTCATCTTTAGATTCCGATTGCTCGGTATTCTCATCAGATACTTCATCATCCGATGGAGAATCTACATTTTCAACCGAATCATCAATTGATGAAGACTCGTCGCCTACTGGAGATCCATCACCTACTGGAGATTCGTCGATAGTTGTCTCAACCTCAACTTCTCCTCCCATATTATCTCCGCCTTCGTTAATAGCCTCCCCAACTCCTACTGCTGTATCCAAAGCTTGATCTGCAACTTGATCTAATTGCTCAACAGCCTGTTGAGGAACTTCCATTTGAACTTCGCCAGATGGAAGAGATCCAACGTCATGATGCTGTTCTGCTGCTGGATCATGGCCTAGGGCAACATCAAAAGCTTGATCTAATTGCTCTAAAACATTAAGAGGTATTTCTATATTAACAAAACCGGCTTGCTCAGAATCTTGTCCAAAAGGATCTACTGATTCTTCGAATATATTTCCGCCATCATCGACTGGAGGAGCGTCCATTCCGCCTGATGGATCAGTATTAACGGGAGGAGTAGAATCCATATTAGAAATCTCATCAGAAAGAACATCAACAACTTGAGCAAATGCTTTCTTAAGAGAATCGCATATAATTGCTGAATTCTCTGCGCTAAATCCTGTTCTTACATAATCTTCCCAACATTCTACGCAACCGTCCCTCTCTGCCCAAGTAGAAGCAAGCTTAATAGCTACTTTGTCATTATAGAAGCCAGCTCTTGCAAGCATCTTACATGTGCAATCTACAAGATTATCGCCAGAGCATGGACCGCTAAGAGCTACTGCATTCTCTCCGAATCTACGAGCTAATTTCTCTCTGCAAGATTCAATTGGGAATTTACCGTCAGGTCCAAGAGTATATGCTTTCTTAAACAAGGAAATAACTGATTCATCCTTAGATGCTGTTTTAACTGTCTTGAAAAGACCCTTGTTATGAGCTGCCAAAATTACTTTGCCTTTTTCGCTCATTTTCTTAAGAGACATAACCTTATTTGTATCAAAACCAACACCATTCATTGCGCTGGCGAAAGCTTTCTTGTTTCTACGGCAAGATGGGCAATCTGTTATAACGGAATCATTCCATTCCCATTGAGCAAACAATGGACCGTCGTTACCCTTCTGCGCTGTTCTAACATAGTATCTTTTTCCAGTATCTACGCAATGGAATTCATTTGCGCCTGAATTATTAAGTCCGACAAATACCGTATTTGTGCTACCATTATAAGGGCTTACATGTCCAAGATTAATCTTAGCTTCAGCCATTTTCTTAAGAGCATTTGGAGTTAAACGAGTAGAAGCTGCAACAGGAAGAGACTGTTCTAAACCATCTCCCTCAGGAAGGGCAAATCCTTCGCCTTCAGATTCTCCGCCAGGACCACCAGGTGATGCCTCATCGCCACCTTCGCCTGTTAGCCCAGACCACTTAGTTACATCTATAGAAACTTTCATTTCAAATTCAGAACTACAATTATTGCACTTACCCTTACCGTCAGCCCAATCAACGTCATCAGACTTACATACTGGGCAGAAGCTTCCAGGAGGAGAAGCCTCTAAATCGGATTCTCCGCCCATCATATCATCAGGACCATTTTCCATTCCACCTGATTCAAAAGATTCCATGCCAGGTCCGCCAGCAGGAGGAGTTGGCATAGAAGCCCCTCCACCCATGCCGCCGCCCATATTTGGGTCTCCGCCCATGCCGCCGCCCATTTGACCACCCATCATCTGAGCTTGACGAATCATATCTTCGCGAGCTTTGGAACGAGAGACTTTCTCTGTATCAGTATTTTTGTCTTCTGAATCTTCTTTCTTGTCTTTCTTATCTTCTTTATCATCTTTACCAAAAGATGGGGCTTTCTTATCTCCAAAATTAGAAATATTAGCGGCCTTAAAATTATCTTTAACAAGATTAGCAAAAGCTTCGCTCTCTTCTTTAGAAGCGACAGTGACATCTTTAAGTACTGCTTCAAAAGATGAACCAGAAGAATCGACATCAAGAGATGCTAATATTGTTTTTACTGGAGCCTTGCTCTTAGCAAAAGAATATGCTGCGGAAATAAATTCAGAAGCATTTTTAACATTAACTCCATTAAGATCAGTAGCAATTGTTCCAACTACTTTATAAAGACCATCATCGCTTCTCTCGTAAGAAGCTAATATTTTATCGAAATCGTCCATTGAGCCATTTACCTCATAAGAATTATTTCTGGAAGCTATTTTATCAAGAGCAGAAGATTCAGCTGTAGCAAGAACATTCTTATTAGAAACTACTCTACGAACAGCACTTATTAAATTTTCAGAAGTTAAATATCCAATGTTATCAGCCATAGCAGATATTAATCCGTCAACAGGATTAATGCTATTATTAGTTGATACTCCAATATTATTAAAGTATTGATTACGCTCTCTAGCTGCTTCTCTAGATGCCTTTTTGAAAGGAACCGCATTTATTAATGTTAAATACGATGCCTTAATTTCGCTTTGAGGCTTGGAAGAAATAGAAGCCATAGCCTTAGATACATCTGATGGAGTTAAACCATAGTTAGCAATCGCATCAATAACAGACTGCATTGCTACCTTAACTAAAACATCAGCAGAAGCAGATTTCCATCTGGAAGACTCGCCAGCTCCTGGCATAGTCTTACCTTGATCAGACAACTGGTTCTCTGTAATAGACTCTGGGTCTTCCCATCTATGATCCTTGCGAAGGCTAATTAATTGAGCCTGAGTTACTTGATCGGTCCAATCATCAGGAAGAACTGCTCCGACTGCTCGACTCATTTCATCCCACTGCTTCTCTGTTATAACTTCTGGGAATTCTCCCCAACGAGTAGTATAACCCTTAGTTATAGAGTTAAATTGCTCTTCTGTTATAACATCATAAGACCCACTGCGGACTTGAGGACTTGCAGTTGTTGTGTCATTCACTTTTTCTTTTCCACCAATCTGATCTTTACCCTCAGTGGTTGTTTCGTAGTAGGAGCCCGTGCGAGGATGCAGCTCTATCTTAGATTTTTCAAGTTGTTTTTCTGTAGTAACCTGAGTTTGCTCTTCATTAACCCCATTACCAGCTGCTATTTTTTCGTTTGCCATAATTAACTTTGACTCCTTTGGTTCTAATTTAAGTGAGAGTATCTTTTCGGCTGCAATCTTTTCATTAGAAGATAATAAATCTTGTATTTCCTTATCAAACTCAGTTGAGCTTGTTATTTTTGTTAACTTATTATCTTTAAATTCAGCTACATGAATATCGTCATTATCAAATTTAGAAATGACTATTTTAATATCTCCGTTGGAAGCTGAATAAGTTTCTTTAACTTTGGCCACAGATAATCTCCTAATTTCATTAATTATATTATCAATATAAGATATATTTTCTACGTCAAATCTTGTGTTGTCTGCTATTCTACTAAAATCCTTCTTAGAATTTGAAAAAGTTGGCTTTGTAACAGTTGCAACCCCATCCGCTCCGCTTGAAGAGGAAGGAGGACCAAAAGAAGGCTGAGGTTGAGACTGCATCATATTAGGGTTTTGGAACTGTTGTGCCTGAGGTTGTTGGGTAGGAGATGCCTGAGCATTGTTTCCAAACATTATTTCATGCTGAGGAGGGGAAGGTACTTGAGAATATCCCATTTCTATCAATTCATCCGTAGTTTCCTGTAATTTTGATAGCTGTTCAACTATATCGCTTACATAATCCATAGAAACAATTTGCTTCTGAGCCATCATGGATCTAGCAACTGTTTCCATAAGATTCATAGCCTGATTTAATGATTCTATTTCTTTAGCCCCTGCTGTCTTTTCCATCTTATTAGAATCTGTAGAGGATTGTATAGAAGCTGCTATTTGTTTCATTTTTTCAATATTAGAAGATAATTTATCTTCTATTTTTGGAATATTTAATATATCGCAAACCAAACAATCATGACAAGCTGGATTTACAACAAAACTATCCTCTATAAATTTAATATCATAATTCCACTCGAAAATTTGGGCTTCTTTATGTACTAATTCTTTAGATTCGCCCTTTTTAGATTTACAAATAGGGCAATTATCTTTTGGAGAAGATGGACTTTCATGATATTTGCAAGAACAAGTCGTTGACATTTTTCTTGTTTTACGATTTCTAATGTGAGAACAAAAATCTTCAGATGTCGCTGATTTATTATGGCAAATTGAGCAACAAGAATAACCAACTTGAGCTCCCATGGAAGTTCCTGTTATATAAGATTCTTCTATACCGCGAGCTAATTGAGGATAAGCTTCTTTATCAACTCTATTAATAACATATATTCCGCCAGCGTCTTCGTCGTACCAAGCATGAACAACTTTGCCTCTTGATTTTTCAACATCATCATTTTTATGATTTACAAAAACAGGAACACCAATAAATGTATGAGCTGCTTTCTTTAATTCTTCCGCGGAAAAAGCATCTCCATTATCATTAACCTCATCCTGCTTTATAGCAAAAGCTTTTACAAACAAATGATTAGAATGCTCTTTAATAGCGGCTTCTATATCAAAGCCTCCAAGATCTAAATCTTTTAGTTTATCAATTCCAGCAGTTTTAATACGAGAAGTATTAAAAAATTCCCAACCGCCAGATTGAGGAACATGCAATGCTTCAACATGCATATTTTTTATAGATGCTCTTTTTATAAAAGACATGATATCTCCAAATTAATACAAAGTAGATTCTGTTGCATAATTAATGCTTATATTCCTCTTTTATAGTTGAGAACTATTATTATTCATCGACAAATTTTTACCAGATATATTAGGTGCTTGTTTTATTTTATTTAAAGTTGGACTATTTTGAACATTTAAAGGAACAGATTGTGTCATTGACGGAGCAGTATTAGGTGGAGTAGACGGAGAAGGAAGCGATTGACCTTGAGATGCTTTTAATGCCTTATCTGCTTCTTTAACAGATTCAGCTGTAGACTTCAAAACATTAGCATTTCCTGGAACATTCATATCAACATATTGAGACATAACATAATTTATAGCAGATTCAGCTGATTCGAATGTTTGACTTCTTTCGTTTTTGCCCTGAACTCTAACCCAGGGATTCTTAAGATCACCAACATTAGGTCTTATTTCGTTGGCCAAAACAACCCATTTAACGTTTCTCTCAACGGCTATTCTGTCAGTAGATTCTATACCTGGTTGTATGGATGTAATATGCGTTGCAAATTGAGGATTTGTAGTTGTTTGTCCTTCCATTGTTTCAGGATTAGAAAAAACTGGTCCTATCATAATAATTTTAAAACCTTCATATGGAGTATGCATAGGAGTGTTATATTTACTTTGATACTCTTCTTCTTTAAAGCTTCTTAATTGTTGCAGAGATTTAAATCCATATGGGCTATCAGACTCTGATAAATGCTTTATAAGATCATAAGACATTCGCCATGGACCTTCGCTAGATGATCCCTGTCCTTTGGCTGATTTAACATAAAATGGTTTTCCAAATTGTTCTGGTCTAAGTATAGATTTAACTTGGGATTCTGATAAATAGACAATTGAACTATCTATAATATTTTGAGCAAACAAAGAACCTTCTTCATCGCTTTTTATAATATATAATTGACCATTTTCTTTAGCATCATTATATATTTGTAATCTTCTTTGTTGATCCTCAATCTTTTCAGGATTATCTCTGTCTCCTGCTCTTAATTTTGTTAATCTTGCAGAAGTTACTGGACCAGTTGGACCTTGAGGCATAGCTATCATGCTCATATTTATTGCTATATCATCAATAAAGAATTTAGAAGTATTTCCTGGAGCTTGTTTTCTTAATATCTTTTCGGTTTTGCCGTTATTTTCTAAAACTGGAGAGTAACCTTTGCCAGTCTTAGCAACCGATAAATTACCCCAAAAATAATTTGCTTTTGAAATAGCAGCAAGTTCTCCTTCTGATTTTACAGGCCTAATTTCTTCGCTTGTTGCTCTATCTGTTTGTATAACTTGATTGGGGAATAAATTAGCATATGATCCGCCATTCCAAGTTATCCAAAATGGTGTTCCAACCGATTTATCTGTACCATTTGGAGGAAGCAAAACACTGTGGTCATTAACAAATTGGGCTGTTTCTTGAAGTTCTTTAGGCAAAGATCCATCTTGTAAATTAGAAACAGCGCTATCTTTTGCGTATATAACAAATAACATCCCTCTAAACTTAGAAACAACATTTCCTGTTGATTTATTTAATCTATATTGACCAAACTGCTGCTCAAATTTTGACATCATTTCTGATATCGTATTTGAAGCGTCTTCAGGCAGCGAGCCCTGTCCGGAAAATTGCCCTGGCAAAAATCTGTGCCACCTAAGACCTGGTCTATTGCCATAATCAACTTGACCTGGGAAAAGAGCCATATCGTCGGCAGTTTTATTCAAAAGCCTAAGCTGATTAAACATTTTTCTAAGTTGATTGTTCATAATTATGTCTTAACATGCTCCGGAACCTCTACTGGGGCAAGGTTCTCTCTTGTATAATTAATTTGATTTTGCGGAATTGGAGTTCCCCATCTTTTATTAGCATAAGAAAGAGCCGCCATTATATTTGGAAAATATTCTCCATATGGACTATAAGTTTTCTTTTCTTCTCTTTCAGCCTCAGGAGGCAATCTTTTAACACCGGCAAAAAACATTTTACCGACATTAGATTGAATAGAAGGAGCTATAACAACGTAATAATCAGAATTTGTTGTAACATCATGTCCTGCATATCTATAATAAGATCCAGGCCCTAAATGTTTTTCAAATCTCTTTTTGAGAGGGGCTGATCTTTCTTCATATTCTTCTTCCCACTTTATACCTCTCTCCTTAATGGGCTTTCTTCCAGCATATTTAATTATATTGAATATATTACTCATAAGGAACCTCATCAGAAGATTCATTATATTCCGAATATACGTCTGCTTCTCCTTGCGATGAAGCCTTTTTATATTTTTTCATATCATTTGAAGCATCAATAATATTTTGTTCTACAACCTGTTGAACAGAATTTATATCTTCATTTATAGCTGCTTCTCCGATGCGAACAACTCTCCATCCCATATTAGCGAGTTTCATATCTCTTTCTTTATCAGATTGTCTATCTTCCGGAGATGTATGCCAAGCCTCTCCATCTACCTCAAAATCTACTCTAATATCTGGAATGCAAAAATCCATAACAAAAGGTTGAGGTTCTCCAGGCGTTTGTTGTTTATATTGAGCAAAAATCTTATATGGCAATCTCATATTGCGTAATAATCTATTCATTTTAGCTTCTGGTTTAGTTAAAGATATAGGTTGAGGAGTGCTGGCTGCAATTTCTTCAGCCGTTGGCTCTTTTTGCTTTGGCCCTTTTCCTTTCTTATATATTTTGCCAATAGATCCCGCCATTGGACCACCAGGGGCTCCACCAGGAGCTCCACCAGGAGCCCCACCAGGCATACCGCCAGGAGCTCCACCAGGAGCCCCGCCAGGAGCTCCGCCCATATCCATTCCGCCAGGCGGCGGACCACCAGCAGCTCCGCCACCAGCAGCTCCCATGCCTCCCATACCAGGAGGACCGCCAGCTCCTCCGCCCATGCCCATAATTTGACCATTTGCCTGAGCCATAATCTTTTCTTCTCTTATTCTTTCAATCTCATGATCGTAATTGAGATCAAATTTTTCAAGAAGAGTTCTATCTGATATTTTTCCAGTCTGATTAAGCTGTATAGCCATTTGCAGCTGATTAGAATTATCTCTTAATCGCATGTCCTCCCATTTAAGGTTAGGAACAAGATATATAGTTTCTCCTAATTCTCTAGATTCTTCTTCATCAATAAAGCCCTTCATTTTCGCTATTGGTAAGAAAACATTTTTTTCTACCCATTTTGCTAATTCGTCTCTCCAAGACTCAAGACGACGAATCATTGTTTCAGCACCAATCTGACTAGCGTTATAGCTAGCGGCTTCTCCATTTAAAAGAGCCTGGTTAAGCATTAATCCATCTAATATTTCTTTACCAATCAACTCTAATTCTTGAGTTATATTATGTATTTTACCACTTGCGCCTATCCAATCGTAATTTACAGCGTGGTGAGTAACTATAGTAAGATTTGGATCATTAGCAACAGCTGCAAGTTGATTTACCATATCATCTATATCATCAGGTCCTGCTGGTCTATCTTTATCTCCAACTTTTACTAATCTTACTGGTAAAATAAGTCTTTCAGCAATAATCCAGTTTGCTGTCATTAACTTAGTTTTATAAGCTAATATAGTAAACAATCTTCGCATTATGGATTCTCCATATGTTCCATAAGGAGATCCTCCATATTTAAGATGGCTTGTTACTGTATTAGATAACCTAAAAGGTTTACCCGCAGCTATTGTAGCTTTCATTTCTGGAGATAATCTGTCATATATATGTCTAGGCTGTTTAGTATGAACAATCTTTTTAAGATTATCATCAGGAATCATATTAATTTCTGGATCTTCAGCAAGAATACTAGAATTTACTTCTACCCAATCTGGATTTAAAACAACAATCCTCTTGATAGAGCCACCGGGATGGCGACATAACTCATCAGGCTCTTCTGGATTAACTCCAGTTCCACCACAATGCTCGCATTCAATTTCCGTAAATGGAAATACATCTCCTAATAAAAAATACTCATGAGATATTAATCTTAACCATTTTAATAGATCTAATTTATCAACTAATCTTTCGAAAAATTTAAGTACTTTTTTCTTCTTACATTCTAATTTAAATGAATTAATTGGAAATTGAGAATAAAAATCTATTGCAGCGGCAACTTTTGGTTCATTGGTATAATAAAATCGACACCATTGAAAAACTTCTCTTCGTTTAGATGCTATTTGCCAATTTTGAGGAGTATGCAATGGAGAAAAGAACATTGGCTGAGTCATAACAGTATTGACTCCTCCGCCCATTGCTTGCGCCGCACGAGTTAAAGGTATCGCAACAGTAGAACCTCTTGATAGGATCTTCAAACTTTCTTCTACTGTTTTTCCAGATATGGAAGCATTTTTTGAAACAACCTTAAAATCTGGAAGTTTCATTTTTATAGTTTTCTTATCAGTCATCAATTATCCCTAATTTATAAACCAACTGATTCGGCAGATTTTTTAACATCATCCATATGAAGAGGATCGTTATTTTTTTCTCCATGTTCATCAGATGATTCAATTTCAATATTCATTCTGGGAGTAGTCCCTGGAATGTTTGTATTTGTTATTCTTTTATCGGTTACATTTTGATTAAATGGCGCATTACGATTTGAATCAACAAATTGAGCAACCCTTTGCTGTATCATTTGACCTGTAGGATTATATTCTCCCATAAATTGAGAAGGATTAGTAACCCACTGTTGCTGACCATTCATAACAAAACCGCAATTCTGACACGAATTACTATAATTGCCTTTTGAGGGATTTCCCATTTGGCTTCCGCATTGAGGACACCTTGGCCCTCCCTTAAGAGGCTCTTCCCCTGGAAACTTCATAGAATCATCAAGGGGTCTACCTTCGCTTATTTGACTCTCAATGTGCAAAAAGCGACCCTGAGAGTACTTCTGTTTAGGCGCACCGCTTGCTCGACTTGAAATGAGTGTTTCGCTACCAGCGCTGTGGGAAAGATATCCAACGATGCAGTTGGCATCAG
>JACCDJ011806753.1_pt1 | contig 30153 bp, 18 predicted proteins | sample 7444481 | NCBI WGS metagenome assembly JACCDJ01 (sample SAMN15323435, study PRJNA562643) | freshwater metagenome | isolation source: river surface water | place: USA:Blue River Watershed | collected 2017-08-15 | reverse complement strand
GTTGTATTTTATTTTTTGTTTTGACTTTAACGGTCATTATGACCTTTTAATTTTTAAATATTAATAGTTTATTTTTAATTAAAAATTCTTTATACTCTTCTTTTCATTCTTTTTGTTTTTCATTCATTTTATTTTATTCTTTTGGTTTTTTAATTCATTTGAATTAGTAAAATTATAAAAATTTAAAAATATATAAATCAAAATGTAGGTAATGTAATTGAAGTAAAAGCATGGCTAAAATTCTTTGATTTTAATTCGTTTAGTAATTCATTATATTTAGCAATTAATTTCTTACATAATTCATGCTGTAGCAAAGCTACATTGTGAGCGGTTTCTGCGGTGGTTTTTTTTCCGGTGTCTGATGTATCATTATCATAATCAGCACGTGTTTTATCTTTATCTGTTTTTAATCTATTAAATTCAGTAATTTCTTTTTGCAAATCTGTGACAAAAGCATTTATTTTTGTTTGTTGTTCAGGTGTTAATTGTGGTTTTGATTGTATTGTCGTGTTTTTAAAAAAATTGTTATCAGGTTTACTTAAATCCCATTCTTTAAAACCTTTTAAAAACATATTAATTTTATCATTTGTAATTTCTGTGATTTTATTATTTGATAGTGGACCAGATAGTTCACATTTAGATAATGATATACCTGATGTTATACCTTTATTAATTATAGCATTATAATCATCAGATGAAATATAATAAATATTTGCTCCTATATCAGTTTTGGTTTCTTGTTTTACTGCTTTAGAACTAATTTCCTTTTTAAAATCACTTACAGCATGTAATGTTTTATCAGTATCTTTAGTAAAAATAATTATTTTATTAACATTTAAATCTTCATTTGAATCAGTTCTTTCTTGTAATTTAATAAAAGTTCCAGAATTAGCGCTTAAATAATTTATAATGTCTTTATATTCATAATTTGGTCCAGCCATTTTATATTTGAATATTTATTATTTAGTATTTTATAATAATAATAATATATTATTATTAGTTTTTAAACTATAATAAAGCGAAAATGAATAAAAATAAAATAATAATGAATATACATGAAAATTAAAATAAAAAAGTAATAAATGAAAATGAATAAATTAAATAAAATGAATAAATTAAATAAAATTCATGAATTTAAAATTTCCGATAGATTTGTGTGTTTTTTTTAAAATTTCAGTAAAATTAAAAATCTTGTTTTACGGGATAAAAATGATAATAAAATGATTTTTAAAAAGTAAAAAAATGATAGAAAAAATGAAAAAAAATAAAAAAAAATGAAAAAAAAAATTCTTTTTGTATAGTATAAAATCAAATTAATCTTTTAAATCATGTCCGGTGGTCTTATGCAACTTGTCGCCTATGGCGCTCAAGATATCTATCTTACAGGCAACGCCCACATTACCTTCTTTAAGGTTGTGTACCGTCGCCACACTAACTTCTCAATGGAATCCATTGAACAAACATTCAACGGTCAAGCCGACTTTGGCAAGAGAGTAACAGCTACCGTTTCCCGTAACGGCGATCTTATTCACCGTGTCTACCTCGAAGTGACACTCCCCGAAGTCCGCACAGCCGGAACCACCCAATCTTTCCGTTGGCTCAACTGGATTGGTCACGTCCTTATCAAGAGTGTTGAAGTCGAAATCGGTGGTCAACGCATTGATAAACACTACGGTGACTGGATGCACATCTGGAACGAACTCACCCAAACAGCTGGTCACCAAGCCGGTTACGCCAACATGGTTGGTAACGTGCCACGCCTCACACAACCAATAACTGGTGCTGCCTCAGGCACTGACTGCGATGCTACATCATGCATCCCAGAAACCACCCTCTTCATTCCCCTCCAATTCTGGTTTTGCCGCAACCCTGGTCTTGCTCTCCCACTTATTGCTCTCCAATACCACGAAGTCAAATTCAACATTGACCTCCGCCCTCTTTCGGACTGCTGCTGGAAGACATCGGCGTTCACATCAAGCTTACAACTCAAGAAAGCTTCACTCTGGGTTGATTACATCTACCTTGATACCGATGAACGTCGCCGCTTCGCCCAAGTCAGCCATGAATACCTCATTGAACAACTCCAATTCACAGGTGATGAATCAGTTAACTCGGCCAGCCAAAAGATTAAACTCAACTTTAACCACCCCGTGAAGGAACTCATCTGGGTGGTTCAACCCGACTCTAACGTTGATGCTGTTGGAACCCTCGCTGTTGGTGGTCCTCAATGGTTCAACTACACTGACCGTGTTGATGAAACCTACTTCTCTGGTACACCCCAAGACCCACTTGGTGGTGGTATGGGTGGTGCCGCCCACCTTGTTGGTAACTTCCCCTTTTCACTCCCAGTTGCTGGTGGTCGCAACACATATGTTGGTGCTCCATCTGAACTTTCATCAACAACATTAGTTGCCAACTCTGGTGATGGTGTAACAGGTGAAGGTGCCTTCACAGCTGCCAATGCTCTTGACTTTGGTGACCTTCTTAACGCTGGAACATCTGGTGACAGACTTGCTTGGTCAGCTCCTCTCCGCCTCTATGACAGAGGTCAAAACCCCGTGCAATACTGCAAGATCCAACTCAACGGTCACGACAGATTTGCTGAACGTGAAGGGCGTTACTTCAACCTCGTTCAACCCTACCAACACCACGAAAACGTCCCAGCCACAGGTATCAACTGCTATTCGTTCTCACTCAAACCTGAAGAACACCAACCATCAGGCACATGCAACTTTTCACGTATCGATACTGCCACACTCCACCTCACACTCACACCATACACAGTCAAATCAACTGGTGGCACACGCTCATGCAAAGTCCGCATCTACGCTGTCAACTACAACGTTCTCCGCATCATGAGTGGAATGGGTGGCTTAGCCTATTCAAACTAAGTATTTGCGACTATACGTTATATTATTACGTATTTCGCAAAATGGGTGATTTATTAATTAATGCATTTAATGCTTTTAAAAATCAATATTTGCATTAATAATTAAATTATTTATTTTTCTTTTTTTTAACTAATAGCATTTTATAATATTATTAAATTAATATTTAAAATAAAAAAATTGAATAAAAACGATATAAGAAAACTCATATAATTTTTATATATACACACAATCATTTAATCAATTAAATTATCTATCAAATTTAAAATGACTCAAATTTCAGACCCAAATATGAAAATTAATCTAATCAAAGAAAATAATGTATTATATTATGAACTTGAACTTAATAATGGCAAATGTAAAATAAGTTATGAATCTTTACCTAAAATTCTTCATATTAAAAATGATGAACATCACTGGGATTTTAAACCAAAATGGTTTCTTCATGCAACTGGATATGTAATGTGCACTATACCAGCTAGTAAATTTAATGCTTCTGGTATTAATCTATTAATGCACAGATATTTACTAGACGAATTAAAAACTAATAAAAAAGTATCAATTGACCATAAAAATAGAATTAGAAGTGATAATCGTCTTGAAAATTTACAACTTGCGTCACAATCATTTCAAAATCATAATCAAAAAAAGAAAACCCGTAAAGAAATTGATATTCCAGGATTTGATAAACCTATTAAATTACCGGAATATATCGGTTATATTAAAGAACCGACACTAAAAGAAGGTGAAAAGAAAACAGGATTTAAGAGTTTACCAGCACACTTTCTAGTTGAAAGTAAAATTTTTGGATTTAGTAAGCATGCTTCTAAATCAAATAAACTTTCCATTAAAGAAAGGTTGTATGATGCCTTAACTATTAGATACAGTCTTATTGTTGATAACACGGATGATTATGAATTATTGTTTATTGACAATAAAAAATTTAAAGATGAAAAAGAATTCGAAAAGCATAATATTGATTTAATTAATGAATTATGCGACACCCAAATTACTAAAATTACAAAAGTTGATTTAACAGGTTATAATATCAAGAAATTATCAACATCATTATCATCATTGATTAATCCTCATAATAATAATACAACAATATCAAATTCATCTAGCAAATTAAAACATGATTTATCTTATTTTGTATTCAATGATGAAGAGTTAGAAGAATTAGCTAAATTATATGACGAGGAAGATAAAAAAGCTAATAGTTCTCAACCCACAAAAGATGAAGAAAATTATCCATACAACAGTTTGGAAAAATATCTTCATGATATTATTACATCTAGAACAAATAAAATTAATCGCCCCATTAAGAATCAACTAGATTTGTATATTATCAAAAAATTAAATGATGATATACCTAATCTTAATAAAAAAGCAGCTTCTAGAGTTCTTTTTATTACCGATGATTACATTGCTAGAGTTCTAAAAGATGAAGTTAAAATTAGATATCATGCACCAATTACTGATTCTTTTATAACTTCTACAAAATTTATGGAAGAATATACCAAAATCAAAGATGATATTATTAAAGAAATGAATTCTAGCGTCACTAAAAAATTATCAGGACTCAAAAATGCAAAAACAAACACAGATACAAACACCGAAAAATCTAAAACTCGTGATTGGAAATTATCTACCGATACAATTATTGATATGATTAAAGATAAAAATAATATTTCATATCGCGAAATTGCACAAAAATATAAAGATATAAATGGTCAAGAATTAACAATTTCTGATGTGCAAAATGTATGTAGTTCTGGACGTTCTTATTGGTTAGATGAATCAGATTTCATTAATCGTGCTGATATTTCTTTTGATGAATATAAAACTAAAAGAGAAACTGATACTATTATAATGACAAAGAAAAGAGAACAACCGAATAATGTAAATGATGCTAAATATCTTGAACTATGTAAAAAGAATTCAATTTCTAAAAGAACATGTGATTCTAGTATCATGATAGACATTTTTATGGATAAATATACTATTTTGACCGCAAGTAAAACTGCTGAAAAATATAAAAATAAAAATAGTGAAAATATTACAGAAGCTTTAGTAAAACAAATATGGAGTGGCACTACTTCATTATTCGAAGATGATTTTCAAGGTAGAACAGACATAACTTACCAACAATATCTAATTGATGTTGAAAAAGATAAAACTACCTTTTCTAGACCTCTAGAATATCAGAAAAAATATGATGATTTGATTGAAGCTATAAATAAAAAAGAAATAAAAGTATTAACTAGAACACATATCAAAACTCTAGAAATGGTTGGTAAAGACAAAAAATTTATAGAAAATATAAAAAGTCAAATGAAAACACTACATATTAGCTTTGTCAATTAAAAAATAATATAACATAAATTTATAAATTAAATTTAATAAAAAAATTAAAATGATCAATGATATTTTATTTATTACTGCATACAAAGATATAGGAAGAGAAAAATGGAGTCATTATAAAAGAACTAATATAGAATATTTTTCTTATTTTATAAATTTAACAAATAACATACAATATAATTTAATTGTCTATATTGAATATGATATTTTGAAAAAATTATTAGGTTATACTAAATTCCCACCTAATATTTGTTTTATTGATTTAAATAAAATAGAAGATACATTTTATAATAAATTTTTAGAAATAGATAGAAATGTTATGAATAGTGATATTTATAAAAATAAAATTCCGATTTATAGAAAAAATAATCCAGAACATTTGTATTCCGAATATAATTTAATAAATCACAGTAAAATAAATTTTGTTAAAGATGCTTCAGTTAAATTTCCAAATTATGAATTTTATTCATGGATTGATTTTGGATATGTTAGAACTCTTGATTCTTTACCTAGAAATATTAAAATAGAAAGATTACCACATAAAGTAATTTATCATTCTTTAAGAATCCCAGATTTAAATAATAAAATTAGCCCGGATTTAATGTTACAGAATAATGACGTATATATTACAGGTTCTTCTAATATAATTCATAAATCTATGGTAAATGAATTTGAAAAAAAATATGAACAAAAATTATTAGAATTGTATGAAAATAATGTCACGGATGATGATCAAAATATTATTTTACAATTATATTATGAAAATCCAGAAATGTTTAATTTAAATCAAGGTAGTGAATGGTTTTCATTATATAACATTATAAAGTAATATAAAAGCTTTTAAATATTATACTTTTACATGGTTTACTATTTTTACCATCACAACTAGGAATAGATATCCCAATGTCTCTTTCTTCTTCTTGATAATCATTTAATGGAAATAAAGAGAAAATACATGCTTCTATTGGCTCTTCAGGATTAAATTCATTTTGAGATTTTTCATAAAATAAACTAAACAATAGTATATAACAATTCTCTTTATGATTTATAACAGAATCATTAAAGAATAGATATTGTGCGGCTTCACTTTTTAGTTCTAGATTTGAATTATTTTTTTTTCTATCATTTCTAGGTCTAGCTAAATGCATAACCTTTGATGAATGTATAATATTACATTTTATTCCATCATCCGATAAATGTTGATATATTATACATCTTTCTTTATCTTCTGGATAATCTGAAGAATTAAAATCGATAATCAATTCATTGAATAATTTATTATATAATTTCATATCTATTGATTGATTTTGATTCTCACTTTCTTTTTGATTTTTATAAGCATTAGATACAAATTCAAATAAGTTTGAATATTTATATTTTAATTTAAATTCTAAAGTATCATGTTCTAAAGTTCTATTTGACAAATCCATCTTAGTTTTTATTTTTAATTTGTTTTATTTAGAATAAATGATTTTTAAATTATTATTATAACGTCATTCTTATAAAAAATCTGGTTATAATATAAAATAAAAAATGAATCAAGGTAATACTAATGAAAATAAACTTTATAAATCAAAAAAAGAAATATCATCAACTTCTCTAAAAAAAATCAATGATAGTCAAAAAATTAGCAAAGGAAAAAAAATGATGAGCAAAAAAATAAATAGTAAAAAAACAAGTCAGCGTGTAAGTCATGGAATGAATAAATTTATTTCGTTAACTAATAAATTAAAAAATCAAAGAGAAAATGCTATTATTTCAAATGATATAAATAATAAATCTATTGGAATTATTAGTTTAAATGTGGAAGGTGAATTATTTCCTAAAACAATAGATGATAAATTAAAAGCTAGATTTGAAAGTTTTCAAAATCTAGATATTGTTGTTGCTGGATTTCAAGAAGAGAAAAAAAAATCAGGTAGTGTTCAATTTATTGAACAATTGTTACCAAATCATATTCTTATTGTAGAAGAATATATGTCAGGTATTGGTAAAGTAGGTTTTAGAGGAAATAGAATGCTTGTTTTTGTTCATTTAACAAAAACATCATTAAAATCTTCTTTAAAAACTATTAATTTATGTGATAATTCAAGTTGTTTATTAGGTCTTCCATGTTGTAACAAAGGATTAAACGCAGCTCATTTCTTTGATGATTTAGTAATCATTAATTCACATATTGTACTAGGTGTTCATAAATTATTATTTAAAGAAGCAATTAATAGTAGAGTTTGTATGATGGAGTCATTATTTAAAAGATTAAAAAATGAATTGAAATGGTCTAATATTACCAATAAAAAAATTATTTGGTTTGGTGATTTAAATTTTAGAGTTTCCCCACAAATCCAAACAAATGATGAATTTTATAAATTTATACAAGAAAACATTGAATTATCTGGTAAAAATATTGAATTATCTGCTAAAAAACTAAAATCAAAAAATTTAAAAGCGAAATTAAATAATTCTTTTAATATTGAATCATATATACAAAATGATGAACTTAAAAAATTATTAGAAGGTAATTACAAAAAAGAAAATTTAAAATGTATTTTTCCTTTAGATTTATATGAAGAGAAAATTACATTTAATCCAACATGTAAATTAGAAAAAGGCTCTGAGGATGTTTATAATGTTATAAGCAATAATCGTATCCGTTTACCAAGTTGGTGTGATCGTATATTATTTAATGAAAATATTAAAAATCAATATGATGTTAAATATGAGTCAGTCTCTTTTCCAGTTAAGACAGACCATAATACTGTTTTAGCTATTTTAACACCTAAATCAAACAAAGCAGAGCTATAATATCATCTTTCTTTTATTTAGTTTTATTTTTATTATTCATGATGTAAATGATTCAACTCTTCCAATCGTTTCATTTTTATCATTTAACATAACTTTAAATCCTCTAGGATGATATCTAGCACCAGTTAAAACTCTTTTTACCTTTCCATTTTCATATCTTCCAACATATGGTTTAATAGCAATTAAAACTAAATCACCAATTCTAGGTTTATCTTGAAAAACCATGTTTTGATTTTGATAACTTCCAAAACCTATTTTACGTAATTCTTTTTCAAAATCAGAAGATAAATTTCTAGAATCAAAAGTTATAAATTTATATTTAAAATGTTCTATAATTTTTTTTATTAAATTAATAAAATTTTGAACATTACCATTTTCAAATATTTTTAAACCTATGCCACCAGAAGCTTTATTTCTTGCACCAATAATAGTATCCCCTATTTGATACCAATCATAATTTTTATTATCATTAATATTTATGGAATTAGGCATTAACAGAATATACTCAATATATTTATATATCAAATAGATATTTCAAATTTAAAAAAATAAAAAATAAAAAATACTTAAAAATACTTAAAATGGAATTGTAATCTAACAAAATAAACAAATATGGGTTGTTATTTAGGATTAGCTGCTGCCAACATTGCTTGTTGTGCCTTAAATACTGCTTCAGCAGTAGCTGTAGACCCCTTCTGTTGGTCTGCCTTTGTTTTAAACTTATCATATATATTTTTTAAATCTGTTATGGCTGCTTTAGCAGTTGAACTATTTTCATTACCAAGTTCTTGAAGGATAGCTAGATAAGCTTCATGTCCATCTTTAGTAATTAACCATGGTAAACCACCATTCTCATCTTTAATCCATAATAATCCAAAAGGAGTTAATGCTATACTTGTTATCAATGCTGTAGATTTTTTTACATCTCTTGAAGCATCATTATTATTCATAACCTTTACAAATTCAGTATAATCTTTTTGTTGCATAGCATTAATAATATAAGGCACCAATTCTTTCATTGAATTACTAGCTCTTGCATCAATTGCAGGATAATTTTGACCTCGTAATTGAGGAAAACCAGCAATGCCTGTTATTTGACCAATTGAAGTTCCAGAACCGATATTTAAATTAGGTAACCCTTGTATAGCAGGCATTCCAGGAATTCCAGCAAAAGAAACATTACCTGTTCTATTCTTAGCCATAACATTTTCAACCGTTTCAGGAGATAAAAGAGAACTTAAATTACCATATTGTGACACCATTGCCTTCATCGGATTTTTCATAGCCTCTTCATGATATTTAGATGCTAGTTCTGGTATTAATGCACTTAATTGTAATTCCATTGCTTTTGCCATATTTGTATAAGCTGGAGTTTTAGATAATTTTTCTAAAGGTGATTCACTTGTCATTATTTTATTTGCTTCCTTATCTTTTGTATAAAATATTGATGCCTTCTCACCTTTAGGAAAATCAATATTCGGTGCCATATTCTTAATCATAATTTGAATTGACGCCATTTCTCTAAATTTAATATTTAATGTTCTGAATAATTTATCTTGTGTTTGTATTTTAGAAATCGCATTTTGAATAGTATCAAAAATTTTTTTAAATTTCTCTTTATTTTCAATGATTAAATTAACCAATTCCACAGAAGCAGAACCAGGCTTTTGTTGAACAGCACCTTGAACACCTTGAACACCTGGAAAACCTTGCATACCCATTCCTCCTGGACCAAAAGCCCATGCATTGTTTTGTGAAAAGGCTCCTGTAGCATACATTCCTTGAACTGGTCCCATTACGCCTTGAACTGGACCCATTACACCAGATGCAGATGTTAAAGGAGTGGTCAAAGCATTTTGTATTTCTGTTGAAAGTAAACTAGCTAAAGGCCTATTTACTAATATTGCAGTTTTACACTCCTGTGGTAAAAGATTCCACCATGATAATGTTCCGTTTTGTAATGTATTCGTATTTATTTTATTTTTTTCCAGAATCACAGCATTTGGATTACTTACAGAACTAGTATCTATATTTGGAAATGCACTAGCCATATATGAATTTACAGGGCTTGCTGGAGTGCCTGACATACTATCTACATAATCTATAATTGGTTTAAATATCATAACAGCTACATGGGTAGGAGTTTTATAATTCTGAACTGCATTAATGATGTTCTCTAATTCAGATATAACTATTCTATTTGATAGCATCAAATTATCTATTTCAGCGGGAGTAGGGGTTTTAAGATTTAAACCAGTATATTCTTCACCACCTTCTATTTCATCAACAAGTTCTAATTGTTGAATATAATAATCAATATGTGTTTTATTGAAATCTGATTTTTCATAAACAGTAATTTTATCATTTGTTTCATCACTACTTACTAAATAATATTCTTCTTTTTCTTTTATATTATTATCAATATTATTAACTAAATATATAATAAATTCAGTAGTATTTTTTACTTTATACATTTTTTTTTTATTATTATGATAATATATAAAACCTTCATTATCTATTTTAATATTTAAGAATGACTTTTTACATGGTAAAATTTCAAAAGTGTCAGCTGTTGTTACATCTATTTTTGTAATAACGGTAAAATTTTGAAAATTTGTGTGTTGTTCAAAGATTGTTTGAGTTCCATTATTATATTCATGAAAAATTTTTTCAGTGTCATTAAATTTTATAATTTTGTAAGATTTATTTTTTGATTTTAAACAATCATTTTCATTTAATTCTTTTATTATAAATTTTGAGTTATCATACAATATAACATATAATTCTATTGGTTCATTCCCTTCTTTTATTTTTTCATAGAGTCTTACTATATTTTGTTTATAAATTGTTTGATTTATATCTAAAGTATCATTAATTTCTTTATTTAATATATCTAAATTAATCGTTATTTTTGTTGTTTTTGATGTTGTTAATGTGTCATCATTAAATTCTATACTTAAATAAGTTATATTTTTATCATCTATTTCTAAAAAACAATACAATTTTTTTTTACTTTCATCAGTTAATAAAATGACATCATTTACACTTATTATTATTTTTTTGGTTAAATAAGAGCTAGGGAATCTTATATCACATAGATAAAAATTATTATCAATATTTACAAAAATAACACATGAACACTTTTCAATTATTTTCATATTTTGTAATTGTTGTTTATGAATAAATAATTGAACACCATTATTGATAAAATCATAATAAAAAGAATTTATAATACTATTACCCATCATATCCTGACAATAAAAATATTTAAATGAGTCTGTTGTTTTGTCCTTAATTCTAAATGCATATTCCTTTTTTATTATATCTGTATAATCTGTATTATTATCAAAATTAATATCATTTTGTAAAGTTAAATTAATTAAGTTGTTTTCTTTTATATTTAATGAATTTATAATCTTTGTTTCATTTTCTCTATTGAAATTTTCGGTTGTTGATCCAAAATTGTTAATATTAATTTTATGATTTGATATTACATTATTTAAGTCATAAAAAGTAATATTTTCTGGTATTATAATAAAATTAGTAATCACACTATCATCATTCTCATCAAGTATTTTTATTTCATGATATACATCAATATCTAAAATATATGTATTTGAATCATCATAATTATCTATTACATCTATCTCTGACTTATTTGTAATTAATACTAATTGGTTGTCTTTTGGTATAACAAAAGCATATTCATTTGTATTTATATGAGTTTCATAATCATAATGACTGGCATCATATTCTACATTTAATAAATAAATATGTGATGGTTTACTATAATTAAAATTAGTTTTTATATCAATGACAAATCCGAATAAAGCATTAAATATAGCTAAATTACAACTTTTGTATAATATTGCTTCACTTTCAAGTTCATTTTCATTTATTTTAAAATCTATATATAAAACATAATCTATCTCCTCCCTACTTTCTTTTTTAATAAACATATAAATTGAATTATTATTTTCATTATCAGTAATCATAAATGATTTTTTAGGGGGTATTATTATAATGGATTCATTATTTTTTATTAACAAGTTTGCATTATCATCAAATGAAATTACATATTCACTACCTTCACCATCACTTTCACTACCTTCACTTTCACTACCTTCACCATCAGTTTCATTTTCATCATCATTTGGGTTAGGTTCACTAAATAATGAATTAACAAGCTCTTGTATATTTTGTGCATCATTACTATCAATCTCTGTTGATGCACTTGTGAAAGAATTATTAACAAAATTAACTGTATCATTAGGCTCTAATAGAAATAGAGCTTTAATAAGAGATAAATTACCTTTAAAATCATTCTCATCAATCTGGATATTATCATTAACACCCCCCCTTTGTGTAACAGCTTTTTTACCACCTCCATATGCACTTCCTCTTTCTAATATTGAATTAATTGATTGTGAACCTTCCATCACAGTATGTAAATATGACAATGTGAATGCATTATTAGTAATAATTAATTCCATGCTCTTAGATAGTTCACTACCTAATGGATTAAGAGTAAATAAATAATTAAGAATAATTTTTAATTCAGCTTGTATAGATGTAATAATTTCTCCAGCTTGAATAATGGCATCTTTATTTATTTTAATTCTAGGTATTATTGTATTAGTAACTGCTGGCCCTAAACGTTTATATTCGTCCATAATGCCATCAAATTCCTTAACAACAGAATCTAATCTTACTGTATTTCCAATAACTTGTGGGAGAATGTCATTAAAAATAGCATGTAATGGGGTTTGAATTTTTTCATATTGTTCTGTTTGATTTTTATATTGTTTATTTAAACTGTGATAGTTAGCTACACTAACTTCAATGTCACGTATATTTTCTGCAACAGAAGAATAAATCTCATATGCTTCTGCAACTTTTTTTTCATCAACTTTAAAGTTTCTAAAGAATTTGTAAAATGATTCTGCTTTTAAACGTTCTACTTTAACTTCTTTATCTTCTTTTTCTTTGCTTTTAATGCTAGCTTCTAATGCGTAATTTTTCATTTGAATTCTAATTTCTTCAAGTTGTTCACCACTTTCGGCATAAGCTTCTAAAGCAGCTTCTATTTTTTTAAATTCTTTATTTTCAAGTCTTAATTTTTCTTTATCGGTGCTTTTTTTAAGTTTTTCAATTTCAGGTTGTCTTGCTCGTCTTTTACTATCATGCATTTTCATTGAATTTTTAATTTTAAGAATTTCTATAGAATCAACTTTAATTTGAGAAGCAATATAATCAGGGTCTTCATCACCACTGGCTCCTTTAGATTTTAGAGCTTTATAATAGAATTCTCTTTTTTGATATATGATAAGTTCTTGGTAACGATACATTAGCATGTTAACATCTTCGGCATGACTATCAACATTAAATTTTAATTTTTTGTTATATAAAGATAATTTCCTTTGTGGCATTTTTAATAGTTTAATTGATTCGATAATTTTTTTGAAAATTTTAACTATTTTTTTAAGCATTTTACGTTTACTACTATTTTTAAACCAATTAACTAAAGCTGATATAAAACCTCCCGTTTGTTGATTATTATCATTTTCTTCATTTATGGTTTCTTGATTTTCTTTTTTGGGTTCTATTTTTTCTTCTTTAAGTTTTGATTTATATTTACGAGTTTTTTTAAGTTTATATTTTATATTATTAAAATTGCCTTGAGTATTTTTACGTTCAATTGGCAATTTTTTACTAATTTTTCTATTAATTACTTGATTTGTTAATTTCATTGCAAGTTTTATTTATATAAATAAAAGAAAAAACTTCGTTATTATTTTCTTAACAAAAAATATTAGTTGATATAAAAAACATAAATAAATGTAAATAAATGTAAAAAAAATGTAAATAAATGTAAATAAATGTAAATAAATGTAAAAAAAATAATTATAAAAGGAAAATTGAATTATTAAATAAATATAAATGATTAAATAAAATCATATAAGATATTTTTAGATATTAAATATCAGATATATACGATAACATTTAACTATGCCTTTAGACACCGAATCTCTTTTAATTTCAAATATTTCATTTTGTAATAAGGAAGCTTCTAATATCCGTTCTAATGAGTTTAAGCAAAAAATCATTGAATATTTGGATCATAAATATAAAATTAAGATTAACAATAAGGATTTTGTTAAATTAAATCCAAATATTTTAAAAAAGAATCTAGAAAAACATCAGCATTTGATTAGTTTAAAATCAGCTGGTAATCCATATTATTTCTTCCTTACTAAAATCAAGGAACAGAATTGTTGTTTTTACATTGATCAAAAAATTGTCGAAGGTCATAATTATCCGAGGATTATTTATGTCCAATATCGATTTGCGGATTATTTATTCAATGATACACTAATTAATGGTGAATTAATTAAGACATATGATAATGAATGGTCTTTTTTGATTTCAGATTTAATTTTATTGGATGGTAAAATTGTTGATCAAACTCTTCCAATTTATAATCGTTTTGACCAAATTTATGATATTTTAACAAATCATTATCAACCAGACCCTGTTTTTGATATTTGTCCTTTACAGATAAGAAGATTGTTTTATTACCATGAACTAGATTATCTAGTAAAAGAATTTATCCCAGCTATTGGATATAATTCAAAAGCTATTTGTTTTCATACCTTAAATGCTAAATATGATAGTTATATTTATTATTTTTCAGATGATGAAAAGAAGTCATTCTTTAATCAACAATCTAAAGTTAAAGAAGATAAACTAGAAAAACGAAATGCATTATCTATTCAACAAGAAAGTCAAAATCAAGGAGCACTAGCTAACATTTTATTAGTTAAATCACCCACAGATGACTTATTTCATACTTATTGTCATGATGGAACAAAAATTAAAGAATTAGGATATGCGGCTGTTCCTACACAGCGTCATAGTCATCATTTACGTATAACTTTTAATCAATCACCTGGAACTCATATTTTCAGTTGTCGTTATTCTAAAATTCTAAAAAAATGGATTCCTATTGAAGAAGTTAAAGTAAAAGAACCGGAACAATGGAATAAAATTAACTCAATAATAAATTTCATGGAAAATGAAAAATAAAAAATGAAAAATAAAAAATGACAAATAAAAAATGGAAATTTAATGACCACGCTGTTCTCTTTGTTTTCTCATTAAATATCTTTTATAATATTTTTCCATTTTGATTAATTTTTGTTTAGGTAATGTTCTATTATAAATATAATCACTATACTCGATAGGATGTTCTAATTTACATAAATATGGATAATTATTACAATCAACTAACCCGTAATAATTGTCATCATCAACTTCAAAATTTTCTTTTAAATAACCTGATATTTCTGGGTCATTAATAAACATGTTAATAATTAGATATAAAATTATTATAAAAATTATGAATATTGTTAATAATAGAGTAGTTTGTTTCATTTTTTTATTTTATTAAAATTTACTAGGAAACTAGTTTCTTTATTTTTTACTTTTATTTTATTTATATTTTTAGTTTTTATAAAAATTTATTGAGAATTTGTAAGTTTCCAAACAAATGGTTTAACATCTTCATTATTAGGATTTCTAGATGGTAGTTTACCTTTGGTAAAGAATTCATTATTTTTTTTTGAATATAAATATTTGCCTGTTTCTGCGGATTTAATGAAACATAAATCTTTTGATTGTCCTATAAAATCAATTTCCCATAATTGTAAAGAATCAGTTGAATTACATTCCTTAATTAATTGGATAGGTATACCTAAACTATCAGATTCAACTAATGTTAAATCATCATTATGTTTGATACAACTATCTGGTTTTTCAATAGCATTATATTTACGAATAAAATATGAATTTGGATTGTTCAAGCCGCTATGTTCTAGATATACTTTTGTTGAAACATATTGATTTTCTAAATCTGAATTTATTACTAAATCTAATAAATCAAATAATCCATTTTTTCTTTGTTTAGAATATTTATATTTTTGATATCCTTTTCCATATCCTAAATCTTTTTCTTCAATTGTAGTTTTAGGAATATCGCTATTAACATGTGTTGGATTCAAATATGAATCTTTAATTTTATACATTTTTCTGTTCAAAATTGGAGAATGTCCACCGTCTCCAAAATAAGTTAAATTATAAACACCATCTAAATTGCTGAAAAGACTACCATCACCATTTTTAGCACCACTTCTTTTATCTGTCCATATTCTACGATGACTATTACCAATTTCTTCCAATGCTCTTTCATCAACACATACTAAAGGAACATTATCTCTTCCTAATTGTAATGTTGGATTAGGTCCATAATTAGGCATACCTAAAGAACCCATGCATCGATATTGTATACCATTTTCTTGAAAATCTTCTGCATTCCAAAATGTTACATCTCTACGTGAACCTGTCCCTATATCATTCCATTTCCATGTCCATGCAGATGCTGGTGGTTGTTTAACATATTTATTATCAACTGCTAACAAAACATTATTATACATAGGACCTTCACTTCTGGTTCCCTTAGTTCTAAAAATGATTTCATTTTCAGCCATTTTTGTAACTGTTCTTTCACCACCTGAAACATTCATTTTTGGAAATGAAACATCTCCAAGAGGAAAATATCTATCATTATCAATTGTTATAGGTTGAGTTCTCCATATAGACATATGATTACGATAACGTTTTCGAGCTAATATATTTTTTAATCTTTGTTTAAATTTAGGAACTTTATATTCATCATAAACTCTGTTATACATATTTGCAATTAATCCTTTTATCGGTGGAGGTGTTACTTCTTTTACTTTTTTATCATAACAAGAATCTAATTTTATAGGTCTGAATTCTTTACTTAATCCCCAATAAAATATATCATATTTTTCAATTTCATGAAAAGGATTATATTTAGGTTTAATCATTGTTTCCCATTCAATTTGTTCACCATATATTTCTAAATAATCTTGTAAATGTTTTTTTCCTTCACTTTTATCAGCTTTGGCTAAAATTTCTATCCATCTAGTAAAAATTTCTGAAACATAATCTTCTATTTTTTTATCATTTTTTAATTGTGCAACTTGTTTAAATTGTTTTGATGTAATAATTCTTCTTAAAGTATTTTTAATATATTGATTATTTATTGTTCTAGGAGGGTCTTCTTTTTTACCTCTCTCTTTTTCTAAAATTTTATTATAATCTGAATTTAATTTTTTCATAATAACATCAAGTATGCTTTCTAATTTACAATCAGATGGACATTCACCTTCAGGACCTTCATCACCGTCTACACCAGGATTACCTTTATCACCTAATGGACCTTTTTTTTGACCAATATTATTATAAAATAAGTAATTTAGAATAGTATTACCTATTGTTAATATTGTAATTGCATAAATAACCCAAAATAATCCATATAAAACAGGATGATTAATGTCTTTTACTAATGTCATACCGATATAAATAAAAAATGCTAAACATACTAGAGAAATAACAATACCAGTGGTTATATTCATTTTAAATAAATTGACCTTTTATTTCTTTTATGTATGTATCTATTATCTATCTTAACTATTTATAAAGATATTTATAAATGAAAAATTATGAAGAAAAAATAAAAAATAGATTTAACCTAATTTATTTTTTTTGTTTTTGTTTATATATTTTACTATCCTTAGCTGGCATAAGTGGTGTTCCTGTTGCAGGTTTAGGCATAAACCATAAATATTCTTTAATTAATTCATTAAATATTTGAATTTTATCTCGACTAGGTAATGCATCAATAGTAAATTTTTCAGGTCCAGTTGCTGTTTTATCAATTTGGACACGTAAGTAAAGATTTCTAGTTTTTGATTTAATAAAATATCTTTCCCCTGTGCAATCATTTGTTGGATTATAATTTTTGTCAACACAAACAATTTGCCAAATTGCATTTGGATTATTATTATTATCGGATGATAATTGTCTAATTCCTTTACCTTTTCTCATAACAGAAAAAACTTCATCTAATTTACCTTCATTTGGGAATTGTCTTCTAACCATATATGAATTAAGACTATTAATGCCACTGTGTTTAATATATAATTTAGTTGAATTGGCAAAATTAGTAAGTCTTGTTTCGATTGGCATATTAATAAAACTAAAAATACTATATTCTGGGGGCATATGTGGAACACCATGATATCCCGTGCCTAATTCATCATTATCAGTAGCATTACTTTTAAATTGTATAGGTTCCATATTAGGTGGTAAAAAGCTACTTCTTTTAATTTTATAAAAAGTAATAAATCTAGGATAATTGTATCCAATTACAGCAAGAGTTTGATTTTGATTTTGTGCATAATCTGAATCAGTTGTAACCCATGCAGAAGTAGCATTTCTAGATTTAGAACGATAATCATTCCAGACTTGTCGTATAGGTGTCTGTGTTGTTATTGGTTCTAATAATTCTAATGATACTAATCTGATAGGTTGATTTTCTGGAGTATTCAATCCATATACAACACGTGGTGATTTCCACCAATTTCTTTTATTTCTTACCATAACTAGAACACCACATGCAACAAAAGTTACGTTTAGTTTTCTATCATAAATATTATTTGGTTGCCATATTGTAACAACGGGATTTCTTCTAGTATTACTTTTCCATATTAATTTCCAATCATTAGGAGCTCTAATATATCTATCTGAACCATTGATTAATAAAGTAGGAGTCTCTGGTGTATTTGATATATTATTATTTCCTAGATGTATCTTACCATCTTTTTTTAATAAATATCTTTCTAAAAATTTATTATTTTGAGGAAAAAAACGACCATTACTAATAATATCACCTAATGGATAATACATATTAGTATCAAAATAATAAGGTTCTACTCTAAAAACTGATAAATTACCTCCACCATATTTATTAGAATTAACAATAGTAGAATAAAAGTTAGTTCTTATACCCTTTAATAATGGTTTTGGTTCATCAGTAACTCCCTTAAATGTTTTTGGATTAGAACAAATTTGTATAACTCTTGGATGAAATATTCTATCCCCACCCCAATGATACACATCATATTTTTCTATTTCTTTAAATGGTTCACCTGCTAATTCGGGTTGTTCATCCATTCCATCAGTTTCTAAATAATCTCTAATTTGTTGTTTATCATCAGATTTATCCGAATTAACCAATAATTTAACCCATTTTTGATAAATATCAATAATGTATTTATTCACCACATCAACTGATTTTATTTTAGTTACTTCCTTATAAGCATCAGAAGCACAAATTGTTCTCAATTTTTCAGATATTACAGAATTCTTAATTTGTAAATTATTACCACCAATAATACGATTACCTAATTCGGTTTCAATTAATTTAGAATAATATGCATTAACCTCATTCAATATTTTTATTGTGCATACTTTACTGTCACATTGAATATCACATGCTCCAATAACTCCTTTATCTCCTTTATCACCAACTCTACCTGGATCTCCTGGAAGACCTTTTTTATTTCTTAAAACATTAAAGAAAAAGGCTGTAGCAAATACATTACCTACTGTAAATACTGTTGCTAGATAAATAACCCAGAAAAAAAGTAATAATGTTGGATGATAAATATTATTTGATAAAGTTACACCATAGAAAATTACCAATGCAAACACTATAAATAACAAAATTAAATACGCAATAAGCATTATATTTATTTAATATATTTTTTATGTTTTTTAATTGCTTATTTATCAATTATATTCTTAATTATATCCAATATTTTTTAAACAAAAAAAAAGAATCAAAATAAATATCAAAAAATAATAAAAAAATACCATCTAATACAAAATATTAGTTTTATTCAGCACTAGCTTTACCATTTCCTCCTAATTCAGCAATTTGGGGTCTTATTTTATTAATAAAAACACTAACTGGTTCATTGGCATATTTACATTGAGCTTCTAATTTATTCATTTCTTTCTTTATTACTTGAACTAGAAATCTTTGGTCATCGCTCATACATTCGTTGACATTATCCAAACAACTTGTTTCAATTTCAGGAAAAGCTTCTTGAACTGCTTCTTTAATCTTTTTACCACATGTCTCTTTACCACAATCACTATCTATAGCACATACACCAGGTAAACCCATAGGACCTTTACGACCTGGAGGACCTCTAGGACCTTTAATACCAGGATCATTTCTCAATTGGATATAATATTGAACTGATAATATGATATTGAAAATTGTTAAACCAAATAAAAATACAACTAACCAATAGCATATTTTAAGTGTATTTTCTTCAATTGTAAAACTAAATAATAATGATAGAATAAAAATTAATATTAATAATACTGTCCAGGAAAAACCCATTTTAGATTTTAATTTTACTTTATATATTTACTTTTTATCTTTATTTTTATAGCTATAAAAAATTTATCAAAAACCTTATTTTATTTAATCAATATTTAATCAATATTTAATCAATATTTAATCAATATTTAATTGATATTATAATCTGGTAGAATACCATATTGATTTATTTGTGAACCACATGTATCATTGTTACAGTTACCAACTACACAGTTTCTACATAAATCAGTGTTTTTAGCACCTCTCATATTAACATCATCATTAAAAGGAACATTATAAAAATATGGGCTTTCATTAGCCTGTTCATAACCAAACCCTTTGAATGATTCCATTGATTGTTGATTAGTATTTTGATTTGGAGATTGATTTTCATTATTTAAAATATATTGACTATCATCATGTATCATATTTCTCATCATCATATCATTTTGATTTTCAGGAAAAGAAAATTCAGCTAAAGCTGTTCCAGAATAGCCTGGTAAATCTTTTTTCGCAACTCTTTGGTCTTTAAACCATTCTTGAGGATATTTTTGTATACAATCATTAGTAACTGTGCAATCTTTAATATTTCTTTGATGTGGACTATTCATAGGATAAGAACATTTACTAATTCTTTGCAATTCATTATTTTCTGGATTTTCATATTCAACATTTAGGTCATTACTATCTAAATTACCATTACCAACCGCATAAACTATTTCTTGATTTTTATTGGCATCAAAAGAAACATGTTTTTCTGTCTTTTTACTAGCTATTTCAATTAATTCATTTTTATTCAAATCAACATTATTCATATTATTCATATTATTCATATTATTCATATTGTTCACATCATTATTATCATGTTGTATAATTAAATTGGTGTAAAATAATAAGGCAAGAATTATTATTATTATTATAATAATAATTGGTGCCATGTATCTAGTAATAAAAGATTTAATTGTTGACATTCTTACTAATATATATTTTTAGTTTATTTTTTTATTGAGATATTTTTATTCAATAATATTCAATAAAAAAAAAAATAATTAATATACATACCTTTTTATTCTTTTTTGTATTCTTTTTTGTATTCTTTATTCTATACACTCTAAAGAAATATAAAACTTACATGAAGATAATATAGAAGATTTTAAATGAAAATAAAAATAAAATGTCTAGACCCAAAGTTTTAGATTTTCATTCATTTGACAAAAATATAATTGAATCAAAAATTAAAATAGGTCATCCTGAAACTAGAAATGCAATTATAATGATACCTATAACTACATCATTATTATTTAAAACCCCCAAAATGTATATGCCATTTAAACCAAAAATACAAAATAAAATCGGAGGCTATGTTAGATTAGCATTTGATAATATTAAAATAGATAAAGAAGTTAATGATTTTTTTATTTTTATAAATAGTATTGATGAATACCTAGAACATGAACTTTTAAAAACAAAGATTATGAACAATAAAAACATTAAATACTTTCAAAAAACAATTAAACAAACGGATGGATTTTCAGATTATTTTAATATGAATTTTAATATTTCTGAAATTAAAGTTTATGATTCAACATTAAAACCAATAAATATACTAGATGTTGAAGGTAATTTTTATGCACATTTTATAATTGAATTAAATGGTATTTATTTTAACAAACAAACCAAAAAAATGAGAGTTATATGGAACCTTGTTCAATTTAAATTAGATAAAATTAAAAATATAATTGATGAATGTCTATTTCTAGATGAAGAAAATATAGAAAATGATAAAAAAAATAGCAATCTAAATAATAATATTGCAAATATTTCCAATAAACCAAAAGAAATAATGGTTATGAAAGACAATGAAATACTTAGTAAATTTTTTAAGATGTTATCTATTGGTATACCAAAACAGGCAGTTCAACATAAAATGACATTAATGAATCTAGATATTAGATTTCTAGATTATACTTCTGATTTTAATATATATGATTTACCTAATGATTTAAAAAATATTTTAATACCAGAATCTAATAATCAAACTATCACAAACAATAATATTAGTATTATTCATGATGACAAAACATTGATAAATCCTGTAAGCACATTATTTTCTTCGGTTAATCAATTTAATAAAACAAAATTAAAAAAAATTAATCCGGATTCTAAAGCAAATAAGTTCAAAAACCAATTAAAAATAATGAAAAAAACAATACCAGTGCCTACTTTAGAAGAGATACAAGAAGCTAGAAACAAATTATTTGGAAAGAAAACTAATAATAAGTAAAAAATAAAAAAAATATAAAAAAATAAAAAAAAAATATAAAAAAGTAAAAAAAAATATAAAAAAATATAAAAAAGTAAAGTTATTGTTAATCATGATTTCTAGGAGTAGCTTTTTCTGCTTTTGGAAATGTATATCCTAAAGATTTTCTAGGTATATTCGCCAATGCTGTTTCATTTTCTTCATTTGTTGAATATGTAACAAATACAATCCCCATGAATGCTCTTGTTTTTTTATTTTTCATAAAAAATATGTTAATAATTTTACCAAATTGATTAAGATAATCTTTTATTTCATTTTCAGATAAATTAAAATCAAATTCAGTTACTTTTAATCCCTGTAAATTATCTCTATATTTTCTTTCTTCTAAATATCTATTTTGTTTTTCTTGTTCTATTTTTTCCTGTTGTATTCTTTCTTCTTCTTCTTTTTTAGCCATTTGAGTTGGACATTTAATAGACCAGTGTTCTGAACTTCCACAATGTTTACAACCAATTAATTTTTTCTTAATGATATGTGCTGATGCATTTTCTATTTCATTTTCAATCACATGTGTTTTAATTTCTGTTTTAATTTCTGTTTTAATTTCTGTTGAGTTTTCTATAGGTAAAATTAGGTCTGGTTTTGTTTCTATAATGTTAGTTTCTTTAATTTCATTATCATTAAAGTAATATTTTTGATTAATAATATGACCTGTAGATGTCATTCTTGGTCCTTTACTTTTGCGAAGGAATGGTTTTATTTCGGGATTAATTTCAATTTCAACATCTTCGCCTAAATATGTAATTTTTTCATCACTACTAGCACCAAATTTTTCCCATTTTAATCTTTCTTTTATTTTTTCTGCAATATGTGCCGGATAAGATTTAGTAAAAAAAGTATTTGTAAGCTTTTTAATTTGAACTGTTTTATTACCTTCTAAATCAATCCTAGTTTCTTTAATATATCTTATCTCAATTTTAGTATTTTCATCGGTATAATAAAAATAACTTTTCATTTCAACATCATCAGGTGTTAAATCTGATAATGCATTTTCATTTTGTATTTTTTTCACTTCAAGTAAATCTTTATTTGACATGGAATATATTAATTATATTAATAATTATAAGAATAATTAAATATTATATATAATTATTTTTAATTTCATTTGTTTTTATACCTTTTTATCTTTACTTGATTTTCAATAATTTTATAGAATTCTAATTAGGTTTAATTTTTTAAGTTTTATTTTGTTTAGTTAAATTTTGTTTAAGGAAAATCTAAGTTTAAATAGTTAAATAAGTCATAAAAATGAGAATTATTAATGAAGTTGAATTAGATTTCGAGGATGTTTTAATTATGCCTAAACGTTCAACATTAAAATCACGTAGTCAGGTAGAATTAGAAAGAACTTTTGAATTTGTAAATAGTGGTCAAAAATGGTCTGGAATACCTATTATGGTTGCTAATATGGATACAACCGGAACTTTTGAAATGGCAAAAGCACTTTTCCAATATAAAATTATAACATGTATTCACAAGCACTATACACTAGAACAATGGAAAGAATTTTTAGTATCACTAACTGATTCAGACTTTAATTATTTTACTGTATCAATCGGAATAACTGATAATGATATTGAATTATTAAATAATATAATAAACATGGATAGTAGAATTAGATTTATTTGTGTTGATGTTGCAAATGGTTATACTGAGAATTTCATTGAAAAAGTTAAAATAATTCGCGCTTCACATTCATCTAAAATTATTATTGCCGGAAATATTGTTTCAGCTGAAATGACAGAGGAATTAATCCTAGCAGGGGTTGATATATGCAAGGCTGGTATTGGTGGTGGTAGCGTGTGCACTACACGTATTAAGACTGGTGTAGGTCGTCCGCAATTATCAACTATTATTGAATGCGCAGATGCGGCACATGGTTTAAAGGGTTGTGTTGTGAGTGATGGTGGATGTAAAAATTCCGGTGATATTGCCAAAGCTTTCGCGGCAGGAGCAGATTTTGTCATGCTTGGTGGCATGATGGCAGGTCATGAAGAATCCGCCGGTAACGTAATCGAAGAAAATGGCGTAAAATACAAAGAATTTTATGGCATGAGTTCTGACACGGCTATGCTAAAACATCGCGGAGAAGTGGCAAAATACAGAGCTTCAGAAGGTAAAAGAGTTCTGATTAAATATCGGGGTCCAGTTGAAAATACTGTAAATGATATTCTAGGTGGAGTAAGGTCGACATGCACTTATGTCGGTGCTTCAAAACTTAAAGAATTATCAAAAAGAACTACATTTATTAGAGTTAATAAGCAATCTAACGAAGTTTTTGGTAAAAATTAATTTATAATTTTGATATTTTTTTGATTTTGTTTAATATTTTATTTATTATTTTTTATTCTAATAGTAAATGTAAAAGAAAATAAGATAATATAAGTATGGCTAGTTTAGGTAAAAAAATACAAGAACATAATATACCAAATTTATCAAAAGATACACAAATTGAACCCGAAAGCATATGTTGTTTTAATAATAAAGATTTAGATCCTGGTATAAAATTTATTTATCGATATTTTAAATCAATCAATAATGATTTATATAATCAAAAAAATTCACTAAAGATAAAAGATACTGATGAGGCAGATAATTATTCGAAATTTATGTCAAAAATTTCACAAATAATAGACTCAATAAAAGCAAGAAATGCAAATAAAGCAGGAAAAATATCAAATTTTGATTTAAAATCTATATTAGAAAATTTAAAAGAATTAGATGCTTTAAAAAAACCATTATCTAATGAAGGAGAACCAAAAATAACATTATCAAAAAAACAAAATGGTTTTTATCTTATTCGCGATGAGATTTTAAAAAATGCAAACAATGAACCATGGGCTTTTTTTATAAATAATTTTAATAAAGATATTCATCGTAGTAATTTGATATTTTTAAACAGTAATGATGATAAACCAGGTAAATGTGAGCTAGAATATCCATTTAAAATTAATCAAAACACCTCTGCCCCTGATGAAAAAACCTTACCGGATATTGAGCTTATTTTAAAAAAAATTATATCTTCATCTCCATCAGGTCGTTTAAGAATTGAAGACTTATTTGAAAATGAGATAATAACAGAATTAGAAAAGGTCAAAATAAAAGAATTCTTAAAAGTTACCTCTCAAATTATAAATTTTTTGATTGATAATTTTTTTGATGAAAGTCTAACAATGTATCAAGGACAAAATTTAAAGATTAACCCAGAAAATGACAATGATTTAAAATTTTTGGCAGAATTTTTAATTTCAGATACACTTCCTGCTAAAATAGTTAAAATTAATGGTGATGACTTTTTAAAATATCAATCACCTACACGAACTGATGGACAAGAAACTGATGGACAAGAAACTGATGATTATGTTAATCGCCGAGGTAATTTAATTTTAAATATATTTAAGTTGATGCGGATGATACAACAATATTTATTGTCTACTTACAATTTTCTTTTAAACAAAATGTTATTTCATGGAGTAAATAGCGTGGAAATCCCTTTTGAATTAAAAAAAGTATCAATATCTGAAAGAACAGAAAATAAAGTAGAAAATAAAGTAGTAACTACTTTATCAAATATTTCTGTATTACCTAATTTATCTAATAAATTACACATTTATATATCAAATAATGGTCAACTAGAAGATAAGATTCAACCAAAATTAGTTTTTATTGCAGCTATAAAAATTAGATTTACTGATTTAGATAAAATAGGACCATTCACAATTGGTTATATTGTATCAGAAATAAGTTTTGATAACATGTCACACGGTTCTTCATTAAAAGAATATGTATCTTTTGATTTTTTAGAAAATAATGCTATTTTTTTTGATGGTTTACAAAAGTTTTTTGAAACATCATCATTAGAAAAGGCTAAAAGTTTTTTAAGAAAAAAACAAATAACAAATCCTGATGAATTGTCATTAAATTCTAATAATTCTAATAATTCTAATAATTCTAATAATTCTAAAAATATTCAAACTAATAATGATAAATCTTTAGAAGAGGGCACTGCTCTAGAGATAATAAAAGAAGTATTTACGAATGATTTTATCATTTCAGTATTCAATCAATTAGATAATTTTTCAAAAAAATATACAATGACAGAGACAATGAATTCACTAATTAAAGCAGCAATTGACACAAATCAAACTTTTGATACTTCTGTCCCAGAATTTAAAAAAGCTGAAAACATTTTTCATGATTCATTAACATATAAATTTAAAAATGATGAATACAATTTTTATAATGCAATAATACAAATGTTAAGGTTAATTTCAGAAGATAAAACGTTCTCTTCAAATTTAATTTTAGTTATTGAAAAATCAAGTGTTGGTGATTTTTTAAGTAAATTCTTTACTATTGGTGATACAGCATTTGTGAATGCAACATCAGTTGTTATTTCTTTTATTTGTAATTACAAATCGGAAGATAGCATCTGTTCAATGTATTTAGGAAATAATAAAAGAAGCGCCATTCCAGGCTTATTTCTTCAAATACAAGATATTATACCTGATTTTCTATCACAATTAGCCGGAAGAAATTTATTTATTGTATTAATAAATAGTCAGGTCACATATAGTCCTATGAACCCATTAAAATCAGACAACAAAAAACCCCGAAGTATTCCGGGACAAAAATTAGACAATGATAAAGGAAATATTTCGGAATTATTTAGAAATTTTGATACCGAAGCTAAATATGTAAAAGATATTATTGAACAATCATTATTAATAAATAAACCAGTTAAAATAATTGTTCAAAATAATCTTGACGATAATTTACATAATGAAAGAATTAATTTTTTTGCGAAAATGTTATTTATGGTCTTTTTAAAAGAAGTTAATATATTTAATGATGTAAGAAGTAACTGTAGTGAAATAATTTTTCAATCATTTGCATTTTTTGGATTTGCGTTACTACAAAATCCTGGTTATTTACCACTTTCAGAATGGGAACAAATAATTAATATTGATGAAAGGGAAGGAAGAAATTTTATTAACTATGTTTTATTAAATTCAGTGCAAGATTTATTATATTTATATTCATTTAAAAATAATACTTCTCAAAATCATGAATTTACAATTTTTAAGGAAAGGTATTTTAATAAGTTCATAACAAAAAGATTAGATGACTTTATTTATAATCGTAGAACAGCTGCTAGAAGATTTGCTACAAAACAGCAACTTAGAAGAGGTGGTGCTAGAAAGACTATTAAATCAATTCAACATAATAAATATACAAAAACAAATAAGAAAACCATTAAAAAAATTAATAAAAATCAATCCAGAAAGTTAAATAATATGGTAAAAAATAAGAAATCTAGAAAATTAAAACCGCTAATAAAAATAAATAAAAATAAGCTATAATTCAAAAACATGCTAATTTAAAATTTATATTTTAACATATTTTTTCTTATAAATATTATAAATTAATTATAAATATAAAAATGAGTACTGATTTTCTATTAATGACTAATCCAAGAAGACTTATGGAACCGATACCTAATTTACCAATCGATAAACCTCTTATGTATCAACAATGTTTTATTAATGGTTCTCAATGTAAAAATAAAGTTGCAACTGATATTATATTAAGATATTATAAAGAGAATGAAAAAAAAATAGATGGAATTCTTAATGATAAATCTGATCCTCCAGCTATTGTAAATGGAATAGAATTTGCTAAAGCTTATGCTAACCTAGATATATTACTATCTGATATAGAACATAAATATAAAAAAAAAAAAATTGGTGACAATTGTAAAATAGCAGAAATTAAAGGTATTGCCACAAAAATAGATGAATTATTAGGAGAACTAAAAAAACCAAAAATTACAGGAAGAAAACCTGCAATTACATATCAAATTGATGATGAAAGCGTTACTAACATTATAGTAAGAAATGAAAATAGATTATGGGCTTATTTTTTATGTGATTTTATGAAAGATTTATTAAGAGCTTGTATAATTTATAATGATAATGAATCTACAAAAGAATGTAATATACAATTACCATTTATTGATTCTATAAATTCTTCTAGAAATTCAAAAAATATTCAAAATATATGCGAACTTTTTAACTCTATTTCAGAAGATATTAAACAATACATAGATAGTAAAAACATAGATAGTAAAGGGGTATTAACAGATGGGATGAAAAATTTTTTGAAAGAATCAGGTAAAATAATTAATTTTTTAATCGATAATTTTTTTGATGAAAATCAAAAACAATATTCTATTGACATTAATAAAGATACTGATTTGGAGCTTCTAGCAAATATTTTATTTTCATATAAACTTGATGGAGAATTTGTGAATGACTATTTAAAATCTAAATCATCATCTGAACGTGAAAATTTCCTTTATTTGGTTTTAAACATGATGAGACTTTTACAACAAGTTTATATTTCAGTTGTTGTCATTTATTATAAATTTATAATAAGAGGATTTTGTTTTAATCATATAAGCACATTTGGTTTTGGTGACAAAAAATATATTTATAATAAACAATCAAAAAAATTTATTTTTATCACACCAATGTTTATCAAATTTACTGAGACTAGATTTAATCATTTCATTGGTTATAGTGTTTTACAAACTTCTTTTGAAAATATTTTAGCAGGATTTTCAAGAAATATGTTATTTTTTTTTGATTTTTTACCCAATCAAGATACATTTTTTCAAGATTTAGATATTTTTTTTAGATTATCTGTTAGTGAAAAAATTAATGGTATAATTGATAAATTGCCAAATAGTGAAGAGATTATTGAACCTAGAAATTATAATAAATTATTATCAGATATAACTTCATCATTATCTCAGAATAATAGTTTGTTAACAAGATTATTTAATATTGGAGAAAAACTTAGACAAATGATTGAATTAATAAAAAATAATAATATTAATATTAAAGTTAAAATTGATAATAAATATACAAAAAAAGGGTTTTTTAACTCTGTAAAATATTTTAATAACAATGACTTTAAAATTAGTTCTACAAATTCAAATTCAGAGGTTTTTTTCCACATTCCTTTATCATATGATTATAAATTACCATTAGAAAGTCAAATTAAAATTAATGAAAAGTCAAGAGAAAATTTTTTTAATTTATTAAAATTATTTTATGAAGAATTAAAATCCGAAGAACAATATGGATTAATAGATTTTATTTTAATTATCGATATTGAAACTGTATTATCTTACTTGAAAACTAAATTAATTTTTGATGAACAACAAAAGTCATTTATTATATCATTAGTATATGACATTAATCAGAATAATTATAAAATATATTTAGGTAATAATAATGATATTGAAATACCTGGATTATTAGATGATATATTAGGAATCATTCCTGATTTATTTAAATCGTTAAATAAATCAAATTTATTTATTATATTAACAGACACAAGTATTGAAAATAAAAGATTAGACTCTAAAGGATATTTAAATATATTAGGAG
>JACCDJ010884696.1_pt1 | contig 30186 bp, 50 predicted proteins | sample 7444481 | NCBI WGS metagenome assembly JACCDJ01 (sample SAMN15323435, study PRJNA562643) | freshwater metagenome | isolation source: river surface water | place: USA:Blue River Watershed | collected 2017-08-15 | reverse complement strand
TTGAGCAAAGTCGAAAAAAAAAGCATCGCACCATTGAATTGTTCAAGCGTCATCTGCTCCACAAGTTCCTCACTCATTGCTCTTTTCGTGCTGTTGTATTCTTCGATTAAGTATTTCGAACCAACACGCTTAACGATAGGACGATAAAGGACAGACATTATTTTCACAATGTTTTCTTCGACGTTAGCCGCCCACGTTGAGATGTCAGCGTATTCGCCAAGTGAGATTTCGTAAAGGTTGGGAATAAACCCGAAGTCGGTATCCTTGACCGTTATCGTCTCAAAGAACTTCGCGCTCTCGTTTAACAACGTGTCGTCGAAGGCAGCGAGTAAGGTAGGCACGTGTTGCATAGGTATCTTCTGCACGTCGTCCTTCGATAGGTTGGACACCGCGACCAACTTGTCAACGTCAGACTTTGCCGTCTTGAACTCTTTGTACTGCTTAAGCGAGATGCTCGCGTAGTCGGCAGGTATGGAAACTTTTATACTCATTTATCCGTATTTATTCGTTTACGATCCGCAATAAAGACACCCTTCGTCGTCGTCGTCAATGGTGTTCGCTTCGTTGTATATGCGTATTGCTTCCATCTCGATTTGTTCTTTCGTCCACGTTGGGTTGAAGGCTGATATTTGAGACTTTAAGAAGTTTAATTTATTGTCGCTCATATTGACTTTTTATTCTATTTTGTAAATCTATAACTTGTCGTTGATGATGATTTGAATCGGAGCATCGTTCACACCTGCGATTTCATTTCGCTCAACGTAACCTCGTTTCTTTCCTCGTGTCTTCAAATAGAAAATCGTTGCGCTTGTGTTGGGTGCGTCTTGAATGCGGATTACTTCACCGTCTGGTGTTGACACCTCGCGGTGCGCTCCCTTAATCAATTCGAACAACTGACTTTCTGCGAAGTCAACAGCAAGGTCAGACAATGATTCAACCTTCGCTTTGTAGTCTTCGTCTTCTTGCAACCAACGATAGTGTGTTGTTCTGTCTATGCCTACAATGTCACAGGCAGAAGTTACTACTCCTAAAGTGCTTTCGAGAGCCTTTAGCATAGCAGTCTTTTTTAGTGTTGCGTTTTGTGGTTTGGTTTCTTTCTTTTCTTCCTTGCTCATATACAATGTAAATATAAAAACTACCCTCGTTTACTTTTCGAAGGTAACAATTAGCCCAATTTACTCTTATAATGGTTAATAAGTTGCTCCATTTTGCTATCGTAGTATTTCGAGAATGTTTTGAAGCCGTCGTTGTCTTGTTCGAATAATCTGAATAGAACACCCCTAAGACGTTGTGAAGGCTTCTTTAACGTATCTTCTAACTCACTCTTGAGACTTTCTACTGCGTCAAGTTCTTCGCGCTTAAAGTCCTCGTCTTTGAAAGCGAGATAACCGAATTGATTTGCTATTGTAAATAGTTCTGACGCTTGCGCAGGACTTAACTCATTCGTTCCAAACGTTAGTTTGAGTGTTTTGTCCTTTCGCGTACCTACGCTTTCAAGTTGAGCTGGAATGATTATCATTTGTAGTTTGCGTTTAATGTGTCAATTGTGCCACCTGTTACAATCTTGTTTTTATCGAAGGTGTAAAATTCAATTGTTTCTTCGTTGGAAAGGTTTTGATATTCCACTTTGTATACAATCTTATTTTTCAACTTTCTTTCGTCCTTTGATTTCAACATAAAAGCATTGTGTCCATATTGACTAATAACGAAATCTATGTAATCTACTTTAAACATCTTATTTATTTTATATTTCACTAAATTTATTGACTGTCACTAAATGTCAAAAGAAAACAAAAGAACAAAGAAAACGTGTAAGCACTATAAAGAAAGAACAAAAGAAAAAGCTCCCCCCACAAAAAGATTACTCTCGCCCTTAAAAGGGCAGTTGCTCGTTCCAAGCATTGGTTTATTGCAAGTGTAGTCATTGGTTACTTCGCTTTGACTTACGAAGGCGGTTTGTGTTCTTATCCAGTTTGTTTCATTTACATTAAAAAATATACCCCCAATTGTTTATAGCCGTCAAGCGTAAACAAAAGGGGGCAATGCTAAATACACTTGACTATACAAATATACGTTCGTATTGTCAAAGGTTGCCTTATAAGTTATTCACCTATTTCAACATCCTTCATTGAATCCAAAAACATATTGATGTCTTTACGAACGCAAGGTGAACACGTTGAACGCTCATTGAACGCTCCTGTGGCTTTATCCTTGAACGAATAGAACTTCATCAAGTCTTTGTCTTCAAGTTTGCCCTGCACCTTCATATCAAGCAGGAAACGTTTAAACTCGATTTGTTCGTCAAGAGATAACACACCGCTCCATTTAGACGCTGGACATTGTGCGAAGGCTAACTTCGCTTTGATAGGCATTACACAACCGCAAAGTTTGATTGACTTCTTTCTGAATAGGACTTCGGTTTCTACTTCTTCGCCAACGATCAATGGACCGCAAGACTGCGTTGATGCTTCGAAGAATTTACAGGTGCGACAGATTTCTAACCTGCGTTTGTACTCATTACTTTTTGCGAATAACATTTGCTCTTATTTTTTGTTTAATACTATCAATGGTGCGGTAAAGGAACACGGTTGGTATTCCTGTTTGTTTTGAAAATTCTCTGTATGTGAATCCTTCGAAGATATACTCTTGAAAGATTAAGCGTTCAAACTCGGTTAAGCGACTGATAAGAATGTCCAGTTGTTCGTTTGTCATTCGCGCGCCTAACCACGTCTTGTCAACCTCGTGAGCATATTCTTTGAAGTCTCTGCGGTTTCTATTCCAGGCAATGGTTTGACGATAGAAAGGACTATTAGGTGAGTTAACAGATAGATACATTACGCGAATGAGATAAAATTCGAACTCTCCTGTTTCAATTAGTTTCTCAATGTGTTTACTTCCAAACATAGAAAGCAAAGAATCGTGAAGCAAGTCTTCATAGAAGTCTTCACCTCGCGCAATTCCTTTCGCAAGTTCTTTGAACTTCTTGTAATGTCCTTCTATGTAGCGGTCAAGTTTCACACATTAAAGTATTCGTCTATTCTTTTGATAGCATCTTCGCTACCCTTACAAATATAAGAACAATAGTTTCTGTTTCTTAATTGTTCCTGCCATTCCTTCTGCTCTGGCGACGCAACACCACCCTTTTCTTTCTTCATCTCAATAGCAAGACCGTGATATTCTCCGCGTGGTTCGTAGATGAATAAGTCGGGAAAGCCTTTGACGTAACCTGTGCGCTTCATCTTGATCGCTTGCAAGTAACTTGTCCGCATACCACCTGCTGAAGCGCAGTACAACGCGTCGGGATATGCTAAACGAAGATACTTAATTACTATTTCTTGTTGATTTGCTTCGCTTTCGGGTGCAATTTTACGCTTCACACTACTTTTTTTATATGTTTTCTTAAAAGTTTTTACGTTCATTTTCAATCAGTTAAGTATTTTTATAAAAAATAATTCATTTTTTTTGTTGTGTATTGAAAAGTTTAGCATATATTTGTAAAACAATTAACAACAACACCAAAGATAAACAAAAACAAAACAAAATGTACAACGTAGAATTTTACCACAACAGCAAGTTAGTTCAAGAGTTCGAATTTGCAACAGAGAATCAAGCAGTAGATTGCTTATTGCGTCACGCGTCTGACTTATCACTTGAAGTTCGCGAAGACCAATACTACGCATATTCAGAAGGCAACAAGCCAGAGATAGAAATCGAAATCGTTCAATACTCTTAATACAATGAAAAAAACACTACTCTTTATCGCGCTTCTTTTCGGAGCAATGTTAATCGCAGGAACGATTGACGAACAAACAAGACAATTAGAACAAACCCCAAATCACACAACAAAATGAAAGTAGAACTAATTCAAAAGACGACGCTTACAGATATGTACTACGTCATCAAAGTAAACGGAGAGTTTCATATGTCGTACAACGTTTATGACGAAGCGGTGACAGCATACGACCGAATCAAACAAGCAACACCACGCGAAGAAGTAATCCTATCAAAAGAAATTTAAAACCAATAAATCAAATGAACAATGAAAGAGCCAATTTTTACAAATCAATTTTTCTCTTTGAAGAAGAAGTACACATTCTTATTGACGGAATCATTACCGCACAAAATTACTACGGTAATCAAAAGAACGGGACATTATCTCGGAATCAATTGTGCGACCAACGAATTGCAGAACTTGAACGAGTATTCCTCAAAGTTACTACTTCGTCTTGGAAAGAACTACCAGTGCCACAAGAAGAAATCTAATTTTATTTGCGTTTCTTCGTCAGCGTCAGCCTACAACCTAACGCACAACGAGATAAGCGCGAACATAGAGAAACATCAAAAAATTTCAGAATTGCGTTGGAACGACGACTTAATTGAATACATTTGTAACCACTAAAATCAAAATCAATATGTACAATCCAAAAATCACTTATCACTTTAGTATGGACGATATCGAGCGTCTGAATGAAGAAATCAAAGTAATCGCTCAGAACTTCGAACACGACAACGGTTGGTTTCACGAAAACGAAGGACGCCAGTTCACAGACGAAAAAGGAAACGTGTTCGACTTCGATGTTCTTGGACGATTCTTTCGACGTGACGAACCCGACTACGATCTGCACTACGTCCGATTGAAGAAAGACGGAATAACTTTCGAGTTTGATTACAGAATCTTCCAAGACCGAATATAATGGGTTACTACAAGCGAATAAGCGAGGAAGAGCAAATGTCAGCGAACGAATGGTTCTGGCAGAACGAAGAAGCGAAACTCGCAAACAAATTTGAATCTTATATAAATCAACAAATAAACAACAACACAATGAGCATTATTGCACAACAAAACAACAACACAGGCGGTGGACAGACAGTCCCTGCAGGAACGCACGTAGCACGTTGCTACCAAATCATCCACATCGGAACGATCGTCGACACCTATCAAGGTGAAGAAAAATTGGTGAACAAGGTTCGCTTAGTATTTGAATTGCCACTTGAAACAGCGGACTTCGGTAAAGGTGAACAACCATTCTCAATTGGTCGCGACTTCACTCTTTCAATGCACGAGAAAAGCGGACTAAGAGCCTTCGTTCAATCTTGGTTAGGTAAGGCAATGAGCGACGCAGAAGCGAACAAATTCGACATCGGTACTTTACTTGGAAAAGAAGCAATGGTTTCCGTAATGCACCGCACAGCGAATACAGGACGTACTTACGCAGACTTGAAAGGAGCTTCACCACTTGCGAAAGGAATGACTTGCCCACCACAAGTGAACGCTTCGTTCTTGTTAGACTACGACAGCGAAGACTTCGACTTGCGTTTCAAGATGTTGCCAGAATGGCTTCAAAACAAAGTTAGTTCTTCGGCTGAATTTAGCAAACGTTTGGAACGTTCTGCGGATCAAATGAACAAAGCAAAGTCAATGCTTGAAGCAAAAGGATTAGTTCAACCAACACAAGAGAACGAAGACGACCTACCATTCTAAATAATAACGAGAGGGTTGAAACATACCCTCTCTTAATCTTAAAATCAAAAACAAAATGAAAACAAGAAAAACATTTGACATTGAAAGAGTTCGTGAATTTTGCAAATTAGTAAACGAAGGAGTAAAACCTCATCACGCATTAACACAAATGAACGCTTGCAGCGGTTACGTTAGACCACTAAAAAAATCGGGTTTATACTGGAAAGAAAAAAACGGAACGTATAAAGCGGTTGAACGAGTTAGAATGGATCGTTATGAATTATTTGTTAAAGCAAAAAATGAATATAACAAGATGAACTATTTGAAATACGAAAAGCAAATGATTGAAAAGAAAAAATCTTATACAAAATTTGCAAAACAATCAAGTCTTTTTAACCAACCTAAACCAAAACAACCAACAGCTCAAAAGGTAAAGGTAAAACAACCTCAATTGAACTTCATTCAACGTATTGTAAAATCAATTTTTAACCTGTAACAAAATGAAAAAATTAGTAAGCCTTGAAAAGCGCGTTGAGAAACTACTCAAACAAGCGAAGAAATACCGCAACGATAATAAAGCACTTTGTGTCAAGATATGGCAAGACCAATTCGCAGAGCGTAAAGACATAACAAGCAACTTTTTCGCTATGTATGAAAGCGGAAAGTATGTAAGCGCGGACAACATCACACGAATTGCACGATTAGTTAAGGAACGCAACCCAGAGTTACGCGGAACGAACCACGAAGAAAACAAGAAGAAAGCGCAGTTGATTAAACCACTATTGAAACGATGAACAAACAAATCTATTCAACACCATTCGGACGACTTGTCAAAAGTCAATTCAAGACGATGCACAACTTTAAGAACGTTCTTCGAATCAGTGATCCAACAGCACGACTTTACGTTACGCATCCAGAACGAATGAGAATCAAAGACTTCAACAACATTTGCCTTCACACAGGACTTTCACGCGAAGAAGTATTCAGCACATTTACACCAACAATCTTAATTAACGAAGAGAATGACTAACGTAAAAGAATTAATTAAGTTTTTAAGTACGTTTGATGAAGAAACACCAATTGCAATGGCGATTGAAACTGAAACCAAACTTTCAATGAAACACGTGATAACCACACAAGCAACCGTTACAGATAAAAGAACAGGACAATCTTATGAAATCTTAATCTTTTTAGCTGACAACACAAATTTTGAAAACAATTAATAAATAAAACAATGAGCAATTTAACAAACGAAGAACAAGACGAACTTACGATTAGACTTTTATCAATTTTACTTGAACAACATTTTCAAAATGATATAAAAGAAAAGACTTTAAAAGGTTTAACTGGAATTGATTACATTGAGCAGGAACAAAGATTAATGAAGTTGTACAAAGAAAACTTTTACAAACATGACTAACGAACAAATTAGACAAGAAATAGTTGACATGATACCGTTTCGATACATGGAACGGTTCGAAACACTTTGGACGATGCTCACTCCTAAATACGAGCGTTTAACAAGCGAACAAATCAAACAACAACAGGAATTAGAAAACGAACGTGAAATGTTCTGGAGCGCACTTGAAGACGTAACGTGTTCCGTGTTGGGTGTTCCTTCGCAATTGCTTTATTCACCTACGAGAAAGCGCGAGATAGTTACCGCAAGACAAATAGTGTTCTTCATTATACGTCCTTGCTATATGCAGAGTTTCGAAAGTATTGGCGATCACTACGGAAAAGACCACGCGACAGTAATGCACGGAGTGAAGCAGGCAAGTTGGCAAATAGAGTGCGACAGGAACTACCGAGCGAACGTTGAAAGAATCTGTTATTTATTAAATGACATAGGCTATGCTAAACCAATGAAGTTTTTTACTAAATTTGTGGAGCATTTAGAACACCAAAAAGAAATCAAACTAAAAAAACAATTAAAAAAATGAGCGACTATTGCCGTTATTGCGACAGCGAAGCAATCGAAGAACGAATTGCAGACATCAAACACACCAACAGAAAATATCGTGACTGGGACGACAGCGACGTGCAGGAACTATTCGAAGACGAAATAGGTCTTTGTTACGAATGCACACGCGAAGAAGATGCAGACGATTACAAAGGGGAGGGTTGGGACTGATGATACCATTTCACAAATCAATCAAATGTTACCGTCTGTTCTATGGTTACAAACAGGAATACCTTGCGTATAAATTAGGAATCGAACAAAGCAATTATTGCCTTCGCGAAAACGGAACAACCAATTTCAAGGACCACGAAATTGAGATACTAAAAGAACTTTTTAAAATAGAAATCAGAGAGGAGAAAATATAATGCTAATACTACAACTAAAGAAACGAGTTGAAACACTCGAAGCGCAGGTTAAGGAACAGGAACAAAAGATAAACGATATTCTTATTCGCTTGTCCGTTTCGCAGGCTAACCTTCCAGTCACGACGAAAGAAAAGAAGACTGCGTTCGTCAAACCAACGGTTGTTGAAATCTATGAATACGCTTGCGAGAAACTAAGCAACGACGACGCGCTGAAATTCACCGAGAAATTCCACGCTCACTACGAAGCGAACGGTTGGAAGGTGGGACGTAACGCGATGAAAGATTGGAAGGCTGCCGTTCGTAAGTGGGATTTAAGTACATTCGCAACAACAAATCAACAAACAAAAATCAAAAATGGAAAATTCGATTCAGACGCTGCGCAACGCATCTACAACGACGCTCAGCATTACACAAAGGGTTGATCGTGCGGAACGCGAAAGTGCATTTGTAGCTGACTACGATCTTCCGACATTCGTTAAGTTATGTTCGAAGGTGTGCGCTATGTATGGAATAGCACTTCCAGAGGCGCAACTTTTACAAATGCTTCACGAGTTCATAGGAAAGCACTTTCGTTGGGTTACGTTTGAACACTTCAACCTCGCGTTTGAGTTGAATGCAGCGAATGAACTGACAAAGAAGTGTGAGCATTTTGGAGCGTTGAGCGTGTCGTTTATTGGTGACGTGTTGACGCACTACAAACCACACCGCGACAAAGCGAACTTACAAATTCAGAGAGAGATTGCAGAAGCAATAGAAGAAAAGGCACAACAAATAAAGGAGAATGAAATGGCGGTAAACGACGACAGCTGGAGAAGAATGTTAGACGAAGACGTGCAGAGCTTCAAACAAGGCAAAATGACGACGTTAGAATTACGCGGAGTGTCAATGATGCGGTGGTTGGAAGAAAGTAAGCGTATAACGCTTGAAACATTCACAGAAGAAGAATATCAAAGATGCAAAGCGAAGGCGAGAGCAACGGTGTTCAACGAGCAAAAGTTGAATAAACCAATGGTTGACCGAATGAGTGATAGAAAGCGTATGCTCGTTAAAGAATCAATTCAGTTCGAAGGGTTGAGAGAATTGTATAAACTTTATTTGTCGAAGCAATGAGCCAGTTTACATTCAACGAACAAGGTGTTTGCGATAATCCAATTCTCTACACTTACAAATGTATCAAAGGTTATGAAGCGCAAGTAAACGTAGCCATTGTTCAAAACGGAAATTGGAGTTATTCAATTAGTTTCAAAGGACAGGATCAAGGTTGGTCTCAGCCTTTGATTTACCACGCTGAATACTGCGTATATAAAACGAAAGACGAAGCGTTCAACGCTGGTCTTGAATTGCTTCTGCATCAAGTAAAGCAAAACAACGACGCGAAGAAGTACGACCGCATTGTTCAAATACTTCAAGACGAACTTTGTCCTGTTGTTGAAAATCAACTAACACTATTTTAATGAGAAAGTACAAATTCATTCATCCTGTAACAGGCGAAGCGCACATTGTTATTTGTGATAAAATAGAAGAATATGGTTCGGTCAACGATTCATATTGGTGGTGCTTAATTGGAGATAAAATAATTGCACAAATTCCGCAGTCTTACGCAATGATTAGAATAGATGAAACCATATAAACCCGAATACCTGCCGCGTCAGATTGAAGCTTTGAGTTACCTTGCGACAGATTGTGAAGTTGAGCAATTGTTATACGGTGGCGCGGCAGGGGGTGGGAAGACGAAGTTCGGTTGTATGTGGCAAATACAACGTCGTTTGAAGTACGCTGGAACACGTTCGCTTATTGGACGTAGCAAATTAGATACGCTGAAAAAGACTACGTTAAACACGTTCTTTGAAACAGCGCAAGACTTTGGTTTGCTTGCGGATAAACACTACACCTACAACGGACAAACGAATGTAATTAAGTTCTTCAACGGAAGTGAAATAGTATTGAAAGACTTATTCGCCTATCCTTCAAATCCGAACTTCGATTCACTTGGATCGTTGGAAATTACCGATTATTTTATAGACGAGGTAGCAGAGGTGACAGAGAAAGCGGTAAACATCGTTCACTCTCGTTGCCGTTATAAGTTGAACGAGTTCGGTCTTATTCCCAAAGGTTTCTTATCGTGCAATCCGTCGAAGGGTTGGTTGTATAATGAGTTCTACATAAAGGCGAACATGAACGAACTACCTTCACACCGCGCGTTCGTTCAAGCGTTACCACAAGACAATCCCTTCCTTCCTGTTGCTTACATTGAGTCCCTGCGTCGACTTCCAGAGTATGACCGCAAACGTCTTTTAGAAGGCAATTGGGAGTTTGACGACGACTCTGACAAGTTGTTTAACACGGAAAACTTACTTAGAATGTTTAGGAACGAAGTAATCAATGAAGGCAAGAAGTATATCACAGCCGACATAGCGCGTTTCGGGAAGGATAGAACGATTATTATTGTTTGGGAAGGTCTAACTATCATCGATATAATAGAACTCAATCGTGCAGCGTTGGACGAAGTCGTGAACAAGATACGTGTCGTAACAAAAGAACACAACATTTTGTTACAGGATGTTCTCTGCGACGAAGACGGTGTTGGTGGTGGAGTGGTTGATTTTCTTAAGTGTCGAGGATTCGTCAACGGATCAAAACCAAAGCACCCGCAATACCAAAATCTCAAAAGCGAGTGCTACTACAAATTAGCTCAATATGTAGAGGAGAATAAGCTCACAATTCTATCCAATACACGCAAGGAACAAATCATTCGTGAACTGGAGATGATTAAACGACATCGCGCTGACGTTGACGGAAAGTTGCAGGTCACACCCAAAGACGTTATCAAGAACCGCGAAGGTATTTCTCCAGACGTTGCCGACGCTATAATGATGCGAATGTACTTCGAACTTAATCCAAGTTATGGACAATATGTTGTCGGTTAGAGAAAAAATACAAAAGTTTTTAAGTTCATTTTCAACAACTTAGAAAAAATAATAAAAAAAAGTTTAGTTTTTATTTGGTAGTTCGAAAGTTTAGCATACATTTGTACTCAACAAACAAAAACAAAAACAAAATGAACGCAACGATTACAACAGCAACAAAAACATTCTGGAACTTACGCAAATTTGATGTAGAGTACACTTTCTCTGAAATTGGAAACATTGCAGAAATTAAAGAAAACGGTGTAAAGGTTTGGGAAATATACGCTAATACAGCAGGTTCACTAAAATCAAAAGTGACTAAATGGTGCAAAGAAAATTGGTTCTAACTAAAAGAGGGGTGCGACTCAACAACGCGCATTTTATATGGAGCAAGGAGTAACAGAAAAAACAGTAGACCACCCATTCATTCAAAGCGTTAAGCGAATAGAAATGAAGTATGTAGATTTAAGTAATTGGGTAAGGTACGAAGCCTTACTAATTGACGGAAGAAAAATACTTTCAGAAATAAATCCGTGGGTTAGACCAGTTATTACAATTGATGAATGGATTGAAGAAGCCATTGAAGTAGTTAACAAATCTTTTTTTAGTTCAAAATATGAAAACAAATAAAATGAAACAAACACCACTATACGAGTCGTTAAAAATGACTTACGACCGCGAACGCGAAATTGTCAATTCAATCGCAACCTACTTTCAACAGGGAAAGGTTTTAGGCGACATCCTTCTGGAACTTTCACAAAGAAAGGATATGAACTCGAAAGAGAAAATCTACATCGCGTTAATGATAGGAACAATGATGACGAAGAATGAAGAAAAGTAATTTACTCGCGCAAGTCATTGCTGAATTAGAAGCGCGAGAATTGAAGGGAATGGAGACGTACGGAACAACACTCGACCGACAAGACTTAACGCGTTCTGAGTGGTTACAACACGCATACGAGGAAGCGTTAGACCTTGCGTTGTATTTGAAGAAACTAAAAATTGAAGAAGATGCCAGAAAGTAAAACTAAAAAAGGAATCTGTGTTTACTTACACAAAGACCTGTGGAACGAGATAGACGAAAAGCGCGGAGAGAATAGTCGCAACGCTTTCTTAAGTGAAGCAATTCAGTTCTCGTTGAAGTTCTACGTTCCCGAATTTAAAGTAAAACTGAAAGAACAAAAGTAGAAAGAGCAGCTACTGTAGTTGTAACAATTAAAGCGTGGTTTCTGCGCTTTTTTTGTTTGTCTAACTTTTTCTTTTCCACGTTTAGAGTGTTAATTTCTTCGGTTAAAATATCGGTCTTCTGTTCATAAGCCTCAACAACTTCTTGTAAGTTTTCAATCTTTTGTTCTTCAAGGTTCAATTGTTCTTTGAGGTTGTTAATTACTAACGAATCGGAAGCAATAACGCTATTGCAAGAGTTCACCAAAGTGACCATATCAACGCGAGTAATAGTATCTCGAATAAGAACAATATCACGAGTTCTTTGATAGGTGGCTTTGGCTGTAAGTTGAGCGTCTTCATAGGTGCGAAGTTGTTTGTATAGTTCAATTTGTTCAGCAAGTAAGCGGTCATATTCACCAGCGTTGTAGTTTATCACGCTATCTTGCTTTTGTACTTCAACGTGTACATCTTTTGCCTTATTGCGTCCCCACCAATTCCAACAAATTACCGTCCAAATCAAAGTCGTTCCCAAAACGAGCAGGACTGCAAATAATAAATTCTTTCTCATAGTATCTTTCCTTCGTGTATTCTGTAATTCTTAACGCTGAATGAACCATTCGCGCCTTTGTCTACAATGGCAAATCCGTGATTATATCGGGAATAAGGGTTGTAATCGGGCGAAAGTTCACTCAAACAAGCGACACCCCAACAAGTAATAAACTTTCCATTTGCGTCACGCTCGCTATGTTCTGCTGTCTGGTGATGATGTCCGCACAATGCGCTCACTTTCGTCTTCATAAACAACCCACGCGCCACGTTGACAGACGGAAGGAATTGTTTTCCGAATTCGTGTCCGTGAAAGATTGAAAGTTTGCCAATGTTTAATTTACTCTTTCCGTCAATCCATTTCACGTCGTGCTTGTCGCAATGCGTTAACGTTGGAAAGTCGAACGCGTCAATGTCGAATAGTTCGGGAGCTTTAATTCGCATATAACGCCAGTAACGTTCTTCGTGGTTTCCTTCCTTGTAATATATTTGAGCGTTTGGAAAAGTGTTTCTAAGCGACGCGAGGAATTGACGGATTGAATACAACTCGTCTTTGAATTTTCTCTTGCGTGGATCTTTAACGAAGTCACTAATCATATGGCAGTCTAACGCATCTCCATTTAAAATGATTGCGTCACACCCCTGTTTTAATCCTTCAGAAATAGCGCACTCTAACGCTTCGTTGTCTTGGTAAGGCAAGTGAATATCTGATAGGATTAAGAACTTATTTCCCTTCAATTCAACGTGACGACGTTTCTTTGAATACGACTTCGGTAGTGCGTATGGGTTGGAAGGTCGTGGTGCTGTGTCAATCAATTCTTTTTGTGTGTTAAATTTACGACTTTTCGTCCCCATTTTACCACGAACACGACGAACGAAATCACGCGCGTGTTCTTGTGAATCGAACGCTTCTGGATATTCCGTGAATAGTTTAGATGCTAAAGAATGATGAGGAGCATCTGGGAACTTGCTACAAATCTCCGCTGCTATCTTGCGTGCTTCCGTTTGTTTCGCCATTTGATTTTTGTTTTGTGAATCGTTCAATTACTGTTCCACCAAACAAACCACCTGTTAGTAAAGCGAGCGTGTCAAACATCGCAATAGGACAAACGTAGTAAGAAAATGTTGCAACGTAACTTAAAACGATTAAGTTAATTGTAACAAATATAGCAATAATTCGTTTCGAACTAACTTTCGAACAATTACTTAACAAACTTTTCAACCATTCCTTCATATCATTTTCAAAATAAGTTGAACAATCAACCCACCAACAACACCTGCTGTGGCTGCAATACCACTTAAACGAGCAACCTGCAACCTTTGGTTCTGAATATACTTGTCGTGCTTCTGCACCTTGCTTACAAGACCTTCAATCTTCATTTGGTCGTCGCCGATTAACACGTTGTATATACGGTCTATTTTCTTGTCCATTTCTTGGAGCTGCTCGTGTATCAAACCTATTTCTTTTTCTGTGTTCATTTCTTAAAATACAATTCAATTTCTGCTTCACGACGACGAACAAGACCTTTCAAGATAACACCACCACCTTTGTTCCAAAGACGAAAAGAATCTGCTATCGTTGGGTCGTTAGGGTTGATGTTTAATTTCTTGAATACAGAAGACTTTTTGAAACCACCTTGACCGATGTTGTACGCAAGTGAAACACACGCGCTGAATTGATTATCGTTCAAAGGTTGTTTGATGAATGGCGCAATGGTTACAGCGAATTGGTCTATGATAAACTTCGCAAGTTCCTCAGCGCGTTGTTGAGTTATCACGTCGCCTTCCTTCACCTTCATTCCGTCTTCGTAGAAAGTGTTTCCATATCCAATCGTCCATACGTTTGCAGGGCATTTGTAAGCCTTTAAACGACAACCTTCGAAACGCTTAATCAGAGCGTAGCCTTCCTCGTTAACTTTCATTCGATAGTTTCTTTATTTGTTTTTCTTTCTTCGCGAGATACTTACGAAATTTCTCTTCGTAAATCTTCTGCATCGTTAAGTCTTTTTTCCGTCCCCTTTTTGCCATATAATTATTTTAACCAACCTAAACCTTGTCTTCTATATTGGTACACATACTTGTCGCGTCCGTCGCTAATCTCAAAAGCGTTCGAAGGATAGACATTTGTCTGTGAATAGATTTGATCGTTCGTGTTTGTAAGATACTCTGGAAAGTCTGAACTGTTGTGACACAAATAGTCAACCATTCTTTGTGTGTAGAACATAGCCTTCGAACGTGCTTGGTCGCGGTAGTTCTGCAAATCACTTTGTGAGATAGGTTGAGTGTCTTCGCTTGTGCGAATTACCAAACTTCCATTGTCTGTTTTAACGTACAAATGAGGAAGCATTTCGTACAAAGACCACCACATAATCATTCGACGCAAATACTTATCAAGAAGCGTCTCGTATGCGCCCGTAATGTCGTCATTCACAACGTCTTCTTTAATCTTTTCGTAAAGGTCAGTTCCCAAATACAATTGAGCGTATTCGTCTTGTGCAAGATATATTGCAGGATACATCAAAAGAGGGTCAACGCTTCCGTTTATCCAAGTGTATTTTTTGATATAGTTTTCGTCAATGAGTAGAACTTCGGGTGATAGTGCCATAATTTTTATGAGTATTTAAGTGAACCTCTGTTTGGTGTGTCGTTTGGTCTGATTGATTCTACTCCTTTTGGAAATAGTTCGTTTGGTATTTTACCCGAAACAACAGTATCGTTTTTCAATCCATCGTTAGGCAAAAACTTTCCGTCTTTTCTTTTGCGGAAAAATATCTTTCTAAAGAAAGCGTGTCTGCAATATGAACCGCCTTTCCATTCCCAGATGCTATAATTTGAGCTACCACTTGGTGCGAACTCTCCGTTTACACCTGCGTCACCCATAGCAATAATATCTTCGTAACGGAACAACGCGCCCATTTTAGAAAGTGCAACCATTTCTTGACAGAAATCGCGTGTTACCATTTCACCTTCTTTATAAGTTAAATTCTTTGAGTAGTAATAACGAACTTTGTAAAGTCCTGTGTCTAACTCATCTTTTTGATCGGGGTTTGAATAACCTCGAACGCTCATAAATTCCGTGCGATATTTTTCTTCGTCGTGTGGTGCTGTTACTTCTTCGTCAGAAATTAACTCCCATTCTTCTTCGTTTATGTATTCAGCCTTTTCGCGTAAGTGTTTAAGCCACGCTTCACTTTGCTCTTTGCTTATCTTAACAACCGCATCCTTTGCCTTCTTCGCAACTACTTTTTTTTTTAATTCGATTGTTTGCGTTGTTGGTTCAACAACTACAACTTCTGCGTCGAATGGCGAATTCATTTCGATGTTTACTTCACCTAAAATTGGAGTGAATACACGCTCGATAATTCTTTGATAAGGCTTGATTACTTGGTTGTTGAATATCTCCAAACCAACCAACATTTCGTCCTTATTGCTTCCGAATCCTGTTGTATCTCTGATTCCGTGAATAAGAGGTGAAACAACGCGGTGACCAACCATAATTTGCTTCGCTGTTTCTTCGCTTAAGAATTGATATTGCTTGTCCGCATCTGAAAGAGGAAACGCTTCAATCTGTGGTGCGCGTGTTGGGTCTTCGTTAAACGTCATCAAGAACTTCCCTGCGTTATTCGCACCGCTCAATCTCGTTTCCCATTCGCGACGAATAGCCTCACGTTCTTCTTTCTGTGGAATACCATTCAAGAAGTTAATAATGAACGAAGGGAATAAACCATTCAAGATATTATTGACGTGGTACAATCCCATTTGATACGACAACTCGATGTAATTCAATGCACCGAAGTAGTCAGGCTTAGGATAGTAAACACTTCCTGCTGACATTCCGTGTGCGTAAATAACTTGTCTTGGCTGTTCTTGTGCAATGGAAGGGTTGAAGGCAGGAATGAACTCTGGCTTTCCTTTCTTACTTCTTGTATTCGCCCAATCTTTAGAATAGAAAATTCCTGTAATATCGTCTTCGTCACGATCGTAAGCCAAACGACAATTCTCGAAAGGCAAGTGGTTAATCTGAACCACGCGAGTGAAGTCCATTGACCAAATAATCTCAGCGCAAAATGCACCTTGAAGTTTTAAGTCGAATGCAATACCTTGCAAAGCGTTGTCAAGTATCGTTCCTGTTCCTTGTCCTTCAATCATAAACGCAATTGAGTTCGTCAACGCGTTATGAATTGGTGAATTGTGGTATAGGTTGATTAAGTGTTGAGGGAATAAGTTGTTATTTCCATAGTCAATCCAACCGCTTCTGTTTTCTTTTTCAATCGCCTCAACAGGCTCGTATTTTGAAAGTAAGATTTCTTGTATGTTACTCATTTTAATAGCCTGTATAAATTACATCGACAGGAATTGTCGGTGTTGAAACGTCAAAGTAATTTGTTCCGTTAGATAAAATCATTAATCCTTCTTCAACCTTACCAACAACGGAAGCGTCGGTAGGGTCTGTATTTGTATCGCTGTTTTGTCCATACACTTCGTAATGATAACGACCTGCATCGAGCAAACCAACGGTGGTAAGTCTTATTTTGGTAACACGTTCGTTCTCGTTTATTACGACAACTACTTGCGCTAATTTTTCACCTGTCATTTCGTAAGTCATAACAAGCAAGTAATGCGTAAAGGCAACGTTGAAATACTCACGACCTTCATCGAGTGAAAGCCACGCGTATTGATTCGCTGTATTTGTGTTTAGGTAAACCATTCCCTTTTTCCTTTACGATAAAATTACATCACAGAGGAGCGCGTTGCTCCTCTATGTGTAAAAGTTTTTTTTTTATTATGCTACCAATGTTGAAGGCGCACCATCCAACAAGTAAGCACGCTTTTGAGACTCGTGAGTGAATGCCAAAGTGTATTGATTTGCGTCACCCAAAGCTGTTCCTGTTCCTGCTGTTGCAGTAGAAAGGTCTGCTCCATATTCGTAACCAACAGCCCACCAATTGTCGTTTGTATCGTTTACAAATACAATAACGCGAGCTTGTGCAACACTTTGTAATTCAAGACGCTTAGCCGCACTTAATTTGTGCAACATTACGTTAACTGTTTGAGTGTAAAAAATTGTTCCGTTGTCGCGGTTGAAGTTAATTGTTTCTTCGAATGATCCTGTTTGAGTAGGTAATTCGTAAGTGTACAAATCTCCACTTGTTGCTCCAGCGATTGCTGTTACAACTTCCGACGCGTCGAAAGTGAATGAAGTAACTTCGGCTTTATCAACTAAAACAATCTGCTTAATTCCGCCAATTCCTGATTTACAATCCAAAGTAAATCCGCTGCTTAGGGTACAAGACATAGTTTTATTTTTTTTATTAGCACAAAAGAGGGGTGGTTTTTATGCCACCACCTCTATTCGTGCAAGGGTTGGTTAATTAATTAGGCAGTGTATTGGTAGAACGCGATTTCGTTTCCGAATCCGTACTGAACACCTGCGAAGAAAGAAGCTGCGAAACGTACGTTGTCAGAAAGGTCATACTGATACATATCCAATACCGCAACGTTGTTCCATTGATCCTTCAAGTTAGTACCGAACCAAAGATTAGACTTTTGGTACATAGCCATTGTGTCGTCAGACATACCAGGGCACTCGATGATTTCGTACTGACCGTTCCAAGTCATCTTCACTTCCTCACCTTGATACAAGTAAGAACCAGAACCAAGACCAAGAACTGCATTTCTGTAAGCCTCAGCAACGTTAGAAGAAACTGCGATTACAGGCTTCTCAGTAGCGCGACGAACCTTGATAGGACAAGCAGCAACAAGACGCTTCATCTCGTCGATTACGTTAGTGTCGTCGATAGCAACTGGAGTAGATACGTCGATAACGTCACCATCAGCCAAGAATAAAGTTTCGAAACCATCGTACTCGCCTGCTGTTGCGTTAACACCTTGCCAAATCAATACTTCGTTACGAGCAGCCATTCCTGCTAATACGTTAGCGATTAAAGCGTCGGTCAATGAAGCGTGAAGGAATCCGTCTTGCTCTGACTTGCTCTCCCAATCCGACAAAAACGTATTTTTACAAAGTTGTCTGTGGATTTGGAATTTCTCCAAAGTCAAGATACGCTCAGTTAAAGTAACTGTTCCTGTTGGTGTGAAGTCACAAGTCGCGTTAGCGAAAGTAACGTTGTCAACTAATTTGCGAACAACTTGTTTGTACTCGATGTTCTCTTTGAAAGTAACTGCTGCAAGAGACTCGTTACTCAAAAATGCAGCGCGGATATATCCTGCTGCTTCCTTACCAGCGTATGTGGTAGTTAATGAAGTGGTAGTAGCCATTTTTTAAATTGTATTATTTTTATTTTTTAAGGTTAAATAAGAAACGCTCCTCAGCCGACATCTTATGATAAGGCTTTGAAGCAACTTGTTTTGCTTGCTTTACTTCCTTGATAGAAGGCGCAGCAGGCTGAGCGCTTAATTTTGTCACTTCGCTTGAAAGTGTTTCGTTTGCTTTCTTCATTTCAGAAAGTTCGCTTTCAAGTTTTGCAACTAACGACAAAAGTCCTTCAACCTCTGCGTTTAGTGATTCTTCAGCAACAACTTCAGAAGCTTGTTCTTCTTCGATTACTACTTCAACCTCTGGAGCTTCTTCTTCCATTGGTTTTAATTCAGTCACAAGACCACCCTCAACAACAACAACAATTCCTTCTGCTGTCTTGTATTCTCCGTCCGCAATAACAACCTCGTTGCCGTCTGCGTCTTTAGCGAATACACGAACACCAGCTGCCCAAGTGTCGCTGTCTGAATAGATACTTGTTCCGTCCTCTAAAATCGCCTCAACCATTTGCTTCACCTCAACTACTTCTTCAGCAGATAGGCTAACATTGTGTTTAGCGAATAGAGCGTTTACTTTTTCTCGTAAATTCATAATTCTGTTAATTGTTTGTTTGATGTGATAATATAAAAAGGTGTACATTTGTTTCATAATTGATTTTTTTAGTTCAATTTTTGATTTTTGGTTTAGGCGGAGGGCGTGATTTCCCTCCGTTTTTTTTATCCCAAAGTATCTAAAATCGCGTTCAATACTTTCAATTCATCTTCGCTCAATCCGTACGTCTTAAACCCCATTTTACTGCCCTCATTCGTTATCTTGGTGAGCGCGTTGAGAAACAGGGTTGCATCGTCGTTGTACAATTCGACCTTTAAGAACCCCCCTGCTTCGATGTTCATTTACTTGTTCGGATTATATGCCCAATTGATAAGGCTGATTGTGCGCTTACTTCCGCAAACGTTCCCATTGCTGTCTTCTAAAATATCACCTGCGGTATTCTCGCGCATACGATTAATGAAGGCAATTGTCTTTCCCGCGTCTTCGAAGTGTTTCTCCGTCCAATCCGCTTTATTCGTTTGCAACAATTCAAGATTTCTTTCGATAGGTGAACGATCCAACGAAGCCAACGTTGAACACTCCGTTTCGCTCCACGCTTTCAATTCTGAATAGGTCATATTCACCGCGCTCATATAATCGTCATAGCGCGCTTCAATTTCTTCTTGCGTGGCTAACGTTAGAAGTTGTTCAATCTCTGAGAGAATGGCTGCGAATTCTTCGTGCTTACTCAAATACATTTCTTTCTCTGCGATGAAGTTTCCTTCGATTGAGAAACCCAACACCTCTTTGTTTTGTATCTGTTTCTTCACTTCTTCGTTTTCCACTTTCATACAACCGAACCAAGTACCTTCTGGAAGGTCAAACCCGAAGTTCTTCGACTTGTCGTTTTCTCCTTCGATTATCCACGTTTCAACAAGGCTCACTCCGTCAACAACTTTTGCGTGTTCAACTGTTGCGTTGTTTTGGTTGGCTTGTTTCAAGTAGTTGTAAGCAATTGCTCTGATTGTGTCCTTCGAATACTTAACGTAGTATTCTTCGTTCGTCTCGTCGTTGCGTCTGTAAATCAGTTGGTCGGGAATCAATAACGCACCATACAACAGACCTCTAAAATCTTCTTTGAACTTCACGTTGTGTTGTTCGCTTAACGCAACGAAATCTACACCGATTGCAGGTTGTTCCACTACGCTGATAGCGTACACTCCTAATAGACCACCTTCGTCTATTCCGTATTCGATTACTTTAATTTTTTTCATATTGTTTATTTTTTTAACCGCCTAAGCGAGATTGATTTTGTATTAATTGTTGAGCCTCTAAATTGCTTGACACTTGACCGCTCACGACGTACGCTTGTAGCGGTGGTTGTTGTTGGTTGGGTTGGTTCTGTAAGAAGGCGAAGTTGGCAGGTGAAGGAGCTTCTGTGCCACCACCACCACCGCTTGTACTCATACTTGTTCCAGAAGGTGCGCTTGCGTTTCCGTATTCAGTCTTGCTAATCTTTATTACGTTAGCCAAACCCATTGCTCCAACGATAGACGCTTGAATAATACGAGCGGTTGTTGAAGGCATTGTCTTGTCGTTTAACGCTCTGTTTATACCTCCGTAAGTATCCACAACAGCAGACGCAAGGTTCAACGCTTTCTGAATTTGGAATTGCTTTCTTGATTGTTGTTGTCCTCTTTTTGTAAATGCTTCATTTAACGCTGTAAGTGCTTGTAATGATTCACCAACTTGTCTTAATCTTGTTTCAGCTTTTAATTCTTCTAATTTTCTTAAATCATCTAATTCTTTTTTAGATTGCTCTGCTCTTAATGCTGTTAGATTCGCGTGAATCTGCATTTCAGTTTGCAGTCTTTTTTCACCTTTTATCTTTTCACTTTCAATTAAATCTGATAATCCAATGCTACGCATTCGGTCATCTTCCGCCATCATTTCGTCGTTTAACTTTTTACGACGCTCTAACTCTTTATCGTCTGCTTCTTTTTGAAGTCTTTCTTTTTCGTCCTGTGCCTTTTTTACTTTCGCCGCTTCTTCTTTTCTTTTTTTCTCATTATATTCATCTACCTCCTCCCCAAAATCTTTAATGTATGCTTTGAACTTTGTTGATTCAGTTTTAAAGTATTCATACATTGCCTGTTGAGATTCATTAAGTGTTTTACCACTATTGTATAAATCTTCGTAACTTTTCATTTGACGCTCATTATCTTTAAGAATCTCATCAATTCTTTTCTTTTCAGCGTCGTATGCTTTGTTTATATCATTGTTAAACTCTTCTAATACTTTCTTTTTTCTTTCTGCTGCAATCTTGTCAATCTTATCAATTTCATCTCGAATATCTTTTGCAACTTGAGCAACTTTTTCAGCTTCTTTTTGTGCTGCAATAGATGTTAATCCAATGGCATCTGTTAAATCTGTAAAACTTTGAATTGCCCAATTTATTAAATCTCCAATTTTACTTAATACATTTCCTAATAAACCACCAGATTTTGTAAGCGAATCAAAGTTTGTTACAATCATTGCAATAACGCTACCCAACAAAAACAATGGGTTGGTTAATAATGCTTTTCCTAAACTTACAATTCCTTTTGTTAGACCACCTAATTCGGTAGCCATTTCTTTGAAACCAATTTTTTTAGACGCTTCCCCAACTGCCGTTAATGCTTGTCCCGCTCCTTTTAAATCAAGAGACATCAAACGACTACCAAACAACGAAATGTTATTTGAAACACCTTCAAAAGCATTACCTGCGTTAGCGTTAATCTCAGCTGATAAATCACTTATGCTATCTTTTAACTCAGCAGCGCGCGCGGAGGCTTTCTTGAACTCTTCGCTCGTTTGATCCATTTGCGTTAACTGCTGCTGTAACGCACGCAATTCAGCCTTCGCAGAACTAAATCCTTTTGCCGTGTTTTCTGCTGCTTCTGCCGTCTGATTGAGGACGGTGACTGCGTTTGTGCCTACGTTAAAATCAATTGTATTCGCCATTATGAGAGTAGTTTATAAAGTATAAATATCCAAAACGCAACGTTTACAGAAATTCGAGTAACTTTCCAAGCGTAATGCTTCCACAACTTGAGTTGTCGCTTACCATTCGCCACCTTTCCGAACTCTGTTTCAGTCTTGATATTCAATTTCAAAAACTCTAAACAAGCGAGCATCGCGTCGGCTTTATTTTGAAGATGTAGCCGTGAAGTTTGTTCCATTACTTATAATTGTTATTGTGTCCCTTAATGCGCTTAATCCTACCGAACCACTACCTTCAACCGTCTCTCCTGTGTACGCTTGAATTGTCACTCCGTTTGCCGCTGCGCTTTTCTGAATTATCAATTCACGTCCTGCCGTCGTCGTTGCAGAAGGTAAATAGATTGTAATACTTCCGCCTGTCGTATCTGCGAAAATCATTCGGTCGTAATTCGTTACAACGTAATCTGTCGTTATCGTCTTAACAGGTTGCGACACTCCTGCGTTAAATTGAACAGGTGCGCCAAATCGCGTTGGTGCAAGTGAAGGCGCTTGCGCTGTGATGAAAGAACGCGTTCCGTTGTTTGGTGTGGAGTAGCAATTATTCTTCGTGCTGTTCCAATTGTAGCCAAAACGTAAACAACAGTCTTCTGTTATTGTCGCTTCTGCACCCTCTGGTGTTTCCCAATTCAACGATTGGTCAAGGTTAGCCGAAACAGGTATAAGGTCGCAGTCGTTGTCTATGTCTAACACACGAATGAGTTTCACCTTCGTCATATCCTGTTCGCCGACAACATAACCTTCAATGTCCAACACGCGCCACCAAGAATCGATTATCCAAATCTTGTCTGAAAATTGAAACGTGAAGATGTCGTTCAACGTTAGTGCAAACATTCCTTCCAAAATGCGCGCTTGTCCGTCGTATAATTCGCGGTAGTAATTTCTCCACCAACGATTGTACAAGTTGTTGTATGGATTCGCCACGATCGTGTGCGGTGGTATTTCGGGAGCGAAGTTTAAATCGCTATCTGTTACCGTCGCGTTCATCGTTGAGTAATTGTTCAAACACTTCACCGCTGTTTGCACTACGCTATCTGAAACCTCATCGTACATATTCACGAAGAAGTCAGCGAAGTAATACAGGATGCGCGGTTTCGGTTGAACGAAGTTGCCTTCTGCGTTAATGAAACGAGGAACAACGACGTCTGTATTTTCCACAGGTGCTGAAGGTGTAGACGCGAACGCTAACTCAACCTTTTCTTCGCCTGTTGCGAACTCATTGATTATTTCGAAATCGTTTTCTGTTACTTCATAACGTCCGTACACGCGACCATTTTCAGTATACAACGAATTGAAGTAGTCTGAATCTTCCGCATATGTGAACGTGAACTTAGCCTTTTGTAGGTCTGTTGTTGGATAGTATGTAATGTCTTTCGATAAATCTAATTTGTGCGACCAATCGAGCGTGTTTCCGCTTGCGATGTACTCAACCATTGGTTCAATGCGTAGCGTGTTTGGTAACGTCTTATCCGCAACGAAAACAAGGTTGAACATTTTCTGAATCGACGTGATGAAATCTATTTGCTTCATATCTGGAGCGTTATACTCCATTACAACTTGGTCTCCTGTTAGATTTGTTCCAACACTAATAAGTTCAACACCACAACCGAATTGATTCACACCAGCTGAACCGAACAAATCAACGTCCCAAGTGAATGTTCCTGCGGTTGAATCTTGCGGTAAGATTTGCAACTTGAATTTCACCGTATCACCACCATTAAAAGCGTATGTTTGCGTTGAGTTCAAATAGAACAAATAACTCGTTTGGAACAATTCGTATTCGTAAGTGAAAACATCATTGACGTAAACTAAAATGCGAACAGGATAGTTTCCGAAGTCTTGTCCGTTCAAAGTATTCACACGACCATTTGCCGCAAGTCTGAATGTGTATTGCGCTGTATAAGGAACGGTAAACACACCACCACTCCAATTTGGTCCTGCATCTTCGTATTCAGTAAATTGAGTGTATAAGTTATAAATGTTATTGGAAGGTGCAAATGTCAATCCATTAACATCCGAAGCCAAAGCAAGATTTGAAGCGTTGTCGTTTAATCCTACTGCGCTGTTCAAATACTGACCATTCACGAAAGGAACATAAACGTTTTCAAGTATCTCTCCTAAGTAATCGCTCGAATACTGCAATCCTGCATCTGCAAGAATTTGATCGAATAAGTATTGTGCCTTCACCGCAGGAGTAAGATGTCCAACGTAAAGCGGTAACGCATCGCTAAACGCACCTAAAGAAACATTCCAATAAATAGGTTGTCCTTCAACGTTTGTTGCAGTCAGATTGAACTTATCGCAAAGCGTTAAAATCGTGTGCGCGTTAGGTGGTGTTTCAACATTCGCGTGAAGTAAATCGTAGTCCAAATCACCTGCTACAATGCTTTCAATATCTTTGAGTTTCTTTTCGTTCAGTAAACGTGCAAGGTTTGGAACTTCACCGAAAAAAACAATCTCGAATTCGAACAACTTCCCACTTTGCCAATACAACTTTTTCACCTGAATGTGTCCACTTGCAATTGGAATAGTGTTCACTGTCAAAACTGCGTCAACCTTCTTTCTAAAGTCAAACCACCCGTCGAAGTTTACGTTGAAGATAGCACCGAAAAAGTCGGTGTTTGTCTTACTCGCTGGAACGCGAAACTCTCGCGAGTAATTACCCACAGAAGCGAAGTCGGTGATGTCTGTGAACTTGTAGTTCAAGTGCATCTTCTCGTTCTCGTAAAGGTCGAGAATCGCGCTGTTGCCGTTGCTATCGGTAAGCGTCAGTATTACTTCGTTCATCATAAGCCAACAGGTTGAGAGTATTTAAGATTCAAAGTAACGTTGTAAAGTTTCGAATAGCGTTCGTCCTTGATAACAAAGTTTTGAGTGTCGACAAGAACAGGTGTTTGTGTTCCATTGTCGTTGATTATGAATACGTCGTTAGAACGACAAAGCGTTTGAAGTAGGTTAAACTCTCCAACACTAACCCAGTCGCTGTTTATTTGTAGTCCTTTCGTCGTTGTGACGTATCTATCCGTTGTTCCTCTGTCGTAGGTGTTGAATCCAAACGTTGAAGCGTTGTAAGAACCAACTACTTTTTGATATTGTTTGCGATCGTAGTTGAACGACAATTCGCTCTTCTTCGTGAAGTTGAAGTAATCCACACCACCGCAAGTATTCGTCCAACCCAAACGCACATTGTCAAAGCGACAATCGTCAGCGACAAGATAGAAACAATACACGCGTGAAGAAGGTGTGTAAATAGGGAAGGCTGTTTCTTTTCCAAGTTGTATTGTATAGTATTTAGCACCTGTTAAATCTAACCCACCCCACGAATCTATGTTAGCGTAATAACTACCAATAACATTCACGATTGCAGGATTACTCGCCATTGTCAAAAACTGCGTGTCAATGATTGTATCCGTGTCATCGTAAGACGTGAACACAGCAATATCGAAGTCGTTGTCCACAAGCAAAGCAGAAGACGAAGGAGCGTACATCACACCCCAATCAGACAAGCGCGTTGGTACATACACCCAATCGTTTGAAAGACCTCTTGTTGGTGCTTCAATCCACTTGTGCGTCTCGTTTGTTCTTTCGCTCATCAAATACTTCGTTGTTCCGTCTAACGCATAGCGCGTGTTTGGGTTTGGCTTGTATCCGTCCGCCACTTGATATTCAGCAAGGAACGCATACACATCGTCTATGTCAGCCATACCTAAACCACTAACCGTGAACACTCCGTCAACAAGCCAACCCTCTTTAATTGTGCAAGAGATGAAAGCGACGCTGCTGTTCTCTGTGTCCGCTGACGCTGTCAAATATGAAGGATCGTGTTGTAACGATTCACGAAAGATAGGTGCTAAATCCAACACCCCTTTGTTCGCAGCGTTCGGTTGAACGTTCACTTGGAATGAACCGAAGTCGAACACGAAGCGAAAGCCTGCGTTCGCCACGTTCGTTGAAGATGCAACGAGCATAAGTCGTTGACCTATGGGTGTGTATTCGTATGGTTGGTCGTTTATTGTAATTGCCATTTTATTGTGTGTCGTTTAATTGATTCTCTATTGTTGCTTCAAAGTCTTTCGCGTATGCCGCTACCACCTTTGCTTCGTATTCGTCCCAAATGTTTTCATAAGCGTAGTCGAATGCTTTCCATCCCTTTATTCCTTCACGACCTATCTTGCGAGCAATTAAGAAAGCCACTTGTCTTTTAAGTGCTTCCGTTGGCTTCTTAAATTTACCGCTTTCCTTGTCGCGTAATTTAATAGGCTTTATTCGCATCCAGTCTAAAATTGCGCTCACAGGTGGCGGTGTCGCTCCTGCTCTGCGTCCATTTTCACGCGCTAAAAAATACTTCGAAGCCTTACCTTTCGCGTAGACTGAAACGTTGATGTTTTGCCCTTTGATTTGTAACCTGTACTTCAAAGACTTTTCGAGCGTACCACTTGCCACCGCGTTGGTGAAGTTGCGTCCAACCTTTCGCTTCATACGATAGTCTGACTGCATCAACTCGACAAAGCGTTTAGCCATATCGTTGACCACAGCGAAGAAGTTTGGTGCGCTCTGTTCGTTAGCCATTGTCCTTTTCGCTTTCCTCTTTTATCTTGTTAAAGAATTGGATTAGTGGCAAGCCAAATTTGACAGGCATCTCTTGAATGAAAGCGTCAAGTTGCTTCAAATGTTCCTCTGTTAAGTTCATGTTTAGAAAGATAAAATTGTTACACCTATCGCGTTTGCTACGCATTGCTCCACCCACGAATTATCTTCACCCCACGCTGCGAACTCTTGTTCTGTTAGCGTGTAGTTACCATTGCTTAAAACCTTCGAAGGCACTTCTTCAGTAGCCTCTGATTTTAACTCGTAGTAGGTAGTGCAAGTTGTTGCAGATGTTTCGAAGTTCAAGATTAGAACTGTCATCTCTGTTGCTGTTCCTTGATTCAAAGGAAAGACTATTGGTTGTATTTTAGCCATTGTTTATTATATTAAAGTGAATGTTCTTGTTACTCCGCCTATTCTCATTTGAATGTTTGTTCCATCAAACCAAATATCACCGTTAACGGGTGAGGTAGGTGCTGTTCCGCTTGGTATTCTCAACGATGCCTTAGCCGTTGTGGCTGCTCCTAAAATTGTAATACCACTTGCTACTTCAATGGCTCTAAAGTCTGCTACCGCTGTTAGTGTTGGATTGATGTAAAGACCTCGCGTGATTCCACTTGCACCACCTGTTTGGTTAATGGTAGGTGAAATACTCATCCAATCCATTGTACAAGTTCCGCTTGTTGGAGCGAATGAAACAAAAGATGTAACTTCAAACCATTTTCCTGTTCCTGTTGTTCTTGTTATTGCTGTGCCATTATTTCCAAAGGTGAAAAAAGGTACTGCGTTTGCAATGATATTTGCTCCGCTATCGTTTGTAGAAATACGAATAGCAGTTGCAGGACTACTTAACCCTACACCTGTTGAAGCGTTGGTTAAAAAGGAACTTGCTTGAATTGATGAAGTCACCCTCGCCGTCCCATTCACATCGAGCTTAAACCCTGCGTCTGTTGTTGTGTTGATACCTACGTTACCCGTGTTAAATATGACCATTGAAGGTCCTCCAATAGCATTACCATTCACGGTGAATCTTAAATCCCCACCTGCCGTTCTTGCCCAAATATAGTTAGCACTGTTTCTGCTAAAAGTCATTGAGAAACCAGTTAATACTTGATTTCCATTTACCCCTTCAACAACAAGAGCATCATTTGAAAGATTTTTAACGTGGAGAGTATTTGTTGGCGAAGCCGTTCCAATACCCAACCTACTATTAGTATTGTCCCAAAAGAAGTTAGCACTCTCCTGCAATACATTGCCTGTCCCTTCGAACAACACTCTGCCAACCGTTCCGCTTGTTATTGGTGTAGTGCCAACCGTTAAGCCTGTCGCGATAGTGAATGTTCTGTTAGCTGATAAGTCTTGCGTTGTGCCGTTGATCGTGAGCGTTCTCGTTTCGGGTACTGGAGTGTAACCTAAAGTATCTTGTTTTGCGTTTAACGCTGTCTGCGTTGCTGTTGAGATAGGCTTGTTTAAGTCGCTCGTGTTGTCAACATTTCCAAGACCTACAAAATTCTTATCTACTGTTTCATTCTTCCACAAAGAAGACGCGCTTTCGTAAACGAGTGCTTGGTTGTCTGTCGGCGAAGTGATAGACACGTTGTGCAGTTCGTCTAACTCGTAGCCATTATCCACCTTTACGAATATCTTTCCATTATTCGCGTGAGCATACACCACATAACCCACAATAATAGTGTGCGTTGGTGCGGCAGGTTTCACGTTTGTGAGTTGTCCCGCTGTCGTACCACTCAAATAAAGGATGTCTCCATCTACCCACGTTTCACCTTGAAGGCTTCCTGTAGTGTTTATATTGTTGACGTTACCATTCGTTGTGATAAAGCCCTCTTGGTTGTTGCTGATTGTCTCTGTAACAATACCTATTGTAGTCGCTGAGTTAGCATCGTTATTCGCTTGAGCCAACACAACAGCAAGTCTCTGCCCTTGCGCTCCGCCTTCTGATACTGAACGAACACGCACCGCTTGATAGGCTGATTCGTTTAGCGTCGCTCCTGTCTTGTTGACTACGCGAACAACCTCTTCTTGTCCTATTTGTAGCGTTACGTTACCACCTTTCAATCCAATGTCAACCGTTCCATCTGTGTCGTTCCAACGCATCACTCCAACACCTGCTGTTCCTGTCGGTGTTTGGTCGAACTCTACTTGCCCTGCCTTTAACTCATACTCGCCTAAGTCTACGTTGCCTGTCGCGCCTGTGTATGGTACTTTGTTTGTTTCCAAAGAAGAAACGTCGCTCTGCAAGTCGGTAACGTCAGTCTGCAACAAATCAATTGCTGCTTCAATGTCGATAATCGTCTGGCAAGAAGGAAGCGTTACGCAAGTAAGACCTACCTCATCCGTCAAAAGATACCAACCGCGCACCCCTTCGTCGTTCGTTCCGTAGTAATAGTTCGGAGCAGGTTCTGCTTCGTCATTCACAAGTCGAACAAATCCATTCTCGTCTCTTGTTATCGAATCGGTGAACGTCAAGATTGATCCTGTGCCACCTGTTGAAGATTCAAACATATCATTCCACTCCGCAGGAATACTGCACGCGTCCCAATAGTAAGGGACAAGAAGGTCAAGACTAATCGTCCAACCTGTCAAAGTGTGTTGAAATTCTTCAAGGAATGGCTCTAACGAAACGTTTTGAACTGTGATTAAGTCACCGAACAAAACGCGGTGGTTCGTAATCTCAGCAATCAAATCTTCTGCTATTCTTTGAAGGTCAGAAAGAACTTCGCGTTGGTATTCGCTCTTGTCTTCTTTGTCGCGTGGTAAGTCGGCAAGAACAATCTGAAAACTGAACGTCTTCATTCCCTGCGAATACGTCACGTTCGAAGGAATGACGTGCATAAATGGATATTCACCAAACTTCTCAAGGTCAGAAACCTCAATCTGTCCGTGTGAAAATCTCTTTAATATAAAGTGTCCAGCCGCGAAGGCTTTAAATCTATCGATTAAGGCGTTGTAACTTTGAATGTTGGACATAATTGTAGTCTATTAGGTAAGTCATAAAGGTAAATATACTCCACGCGCTTTTTTCCGTAATTGCGTCCAATTTTGTTATGTCACGTCCACACGCTTCCATAAATAAGTGATACCAACCGTAGCGTCCGAGTACTTGATTTAGGTTGTCTCTGTCTTCAATTGCTCCGTCAACTCCTGCGTCAACTTCTTCACCTCTATCTCCAAATAATCTAGCGAAGTGTTGTTTAGTTCGTTGAGCAAAGTCGAAAAAAAAAGCATCGCACCATTGAATTGTTCAAGCGTCATCTGCTCCACAAGTTCCTCACTCATTGCTCTTTTCGTGCTGTTGTATTCTTCGATTAAGTATTTCGAACCAACAC
>JACCDJ010198456.1_pt1 | contig 30265 bp, 29 predicted proteins | sample 7444481 | NCBI WGS metagenome assembly JACCDJ01 (sample SAMN15323435, study PRJNA562643) | freshwater metagenome | isolation source: river surface water | place: USA:Blue River Watershed | collected 2017-08-15 | reverse complement strand
TACGGTCCAATCACTAAGGCTGCTATGGACGCAAAGTGCGTACCTGCAACTACAGGTGGTGACGAGGACGATGAAGATGAAGATGATACTGAGGCTGCAGAGCTCTCAGGTGAAGCTTCACTCGACAACGTAGAAGTAGATGACGCTAACGATACTGACGTTGAGGAAGGAAACACTGACGCTGAAGTTGCTGTAATGACTGTCGAATTTGCTGACGGTGATGCAGAAATTTCACGCATCGACCTTACTCTCCAGGACGGTGAAGGAACCGACAGTGACCCTTGGGACGCTTTCGAGACTATCTCACTCTGGGTAGACGGCGATATGGTAGCTGAATTTGCTGCTGATGACGAAGATGATTACCTCAGTGAGAACACTGGAGAGATCCGTTTCTCAGGTCTTGACATCGTAGCGATGGAAGACGAGGAAGTTGAAATCGTTGTTGCTGCAACAATCATGAACAACCTTGACGCTGAGTCACTCGGTGAATGGGATGTTGAAGCTACTGCTATCCGTTACTTTGATGCAGACGGTGTTGCTACAACTGAAACAGGTACAGTTGTAACTGGCGCTGGTACAGCTGTATTTGACATCGATGTAGAAGGAGCAGGTGAAGAACTCACTTTCTCACTCTCAGCTGATAGTCCAGATTCAACTGACATCATCGTAGACGTTGATGATTCAACTGATGGTGTAACAATCATGCAGTACGACATCGAAGGTGAAGAGGGAGACATTGAGCTCGACCTCCTCGTAGTTCGTGTTGAAACTGGTACAGCAGATGTTACTGACATCGTTGAAGACGCTTACCTCGTAATTGATGGTCAGACTTTCAAGGCTGAAGCTATCGGTGGTACTACAGGTGATGATTCAACTGTAGACAGCGAGACATCAGTACTTGATAACGCTGACGGTCAGGGCGTATGGTACGCATTCAACATTGACGGCGATGTAACTATCGACGCTGATGATGAAATTGCTGTAGAAGTTGTGGTTGACCTTGCGTCAACTGACGACGGAGCAGTATACGCTGCTGGTGAAACTATCCAGGCATTCGTAGGAACTGCAGAACGTGATCTTACAGACGCAGAAGGCGCTGACACTATCACTACACTTTCTGGTACTGTAACTGGAGATCAGCACATCCTCGTTGACGAAGGTGTGTACACTTCAGCTGACAGTGTAGAAACTACTGCAGATGCTTCAGGTGATAACGACACAACTGGTGAATTCTCAATTGAATTCGATGTTACTGCTGTTGAAGGTGACTTCTACATCAATGACCTCGCTTCACGAAACGGAAGTACTACCCTTGGTGGTGTTGAGTTCGAAATTGAATCATCAGGTGCTGGCGTTGCAACTGCAATCTCAGGCAGTCTTTCATCAACAGGTGATGAAGGAGCTGGTGGTGCATTCCTCGTACGTGAGGGTGACACAGAGACTTTCACACTTAACGTAACTTTCACCGCTTCAACTGGTGGACAGTTCCGTGTAGTGCTTGAAGAAGTATGGTACGCAACAGCTACAAACGGTACTTCTGCTGTACTCTACGCTCCAACCCCAGCTTCAGATTACCGAACAGACTACAAGCAAGTTAACAGCTAGTTTAACTAGTGGTTGACCTGAATGTAAAAGTTCTAGTCTAGCTAGACAAAACCCCGCTTCGGCGGGGTTTTGTCGTTTCGGGAATACTCAGTAGTTTGCCAAAGCTTCGCCTTTGTAAAAATTTATGAGTTCTCAGGTGCTGCTAACATTGCTTCAGGCTCTTAATTGAACCTTGGGTCGGTTACCAACCAACCAAAAAACTCCCTTCGGGGAGTTTTTTGTTGTCCCAGCAACCACCGAACCAATACCCCCCGAGTGGATAAAGTCCGACTATACTACTTGTGCACAAGTAGTATAGTCGGACTTTATCCCCGTGCTACATTGCCTGTATGGTACGTCTTACCTCGTTTAATGTCGGCGATTTAGTTCATTGCATCAAGCGTGGAGCCTTTTAAACTTTCCCTAGGACTCTCCTAGGGAAATCCCCTAGGAGAGTCCTAGGGTAGAAATCGCAAAACTGCTAAACTATTTTTATGGGAATAAGAAACGTTACGTTTGCTCCTGGTGAGTTTTATCATATTTACAATCGCGGTACTGATAAACGACCAATTTTTTCAGATGCAAGTGATTGTCACCGTTTTCAAGAGCTACTCTATCTTTCAAACAGTCAAAAAAGTGTTAACGTTCGTGATGTAAAGCAATCAACTGACTCGGTATACGAATATGAACGCGGAGATCCCAGGGTAGCAATAGGTGCCTATTGTTTAATGCCAAACCATTTTCATTTGCTTCTCGTACCGTTAGAAGATGACGGAGTCTCGCAATTCATGAAAAAGTTAGGTACATCATATTCAATGTACTTTAATAAAAAGTACGACCGCACGGGCACCTTATTTGAGGGTCCCTTCAAGGCAAAGCATGCTGATAGTGATGTGTATCTCAAGTATCTCTATGCGTATATTCACCTCAATCCGGTCAAACTATGGACTGAGCGGAAAGAAGAGGGGCAGAGTGCTACCGAGTTCTTAAAACATTTTAAATACAGTAGTTTAGGCGAGTATACAGGCCTTGAGCGTTCGGTGAAAAGTATTATTGATTCGAAACCATTTCCAGAATATTTCACAACTGCAGCAGAGCACATGGAGGAGCTTAAAGAGTGGTTGGGTTACCGTGATCTCTTACCGGCTGATGAATAGCCAAAGAAGTAGTTCCACCCCCAGGAGAGTCCTAGGGGGAAATTCCCCTAGGACTCTCCTGGGGTAAGGGGTTGTATCCTCATTTTTTCTACAGTTGCTTTTTTCATCTGTTATACTAATGGCACTATGAAGCTTTTTAATAAAACATTTTACAAGTTCGTGTTCAGCTTTGTGGCGGTAATCGCGACCACGCTGATGCTCGTGTTGGTAGTTGGGGTAATGAGTGCGTAATACTAGTAACCTATGATTCGTCTCACTGATCAATATTTTTGGAACATTGTTTTCGGAGTGTTCTTTTTCTGCCTTCTTGCCATGGGGGCAATTATCTTAGAAACCGAAAGTTACCGTGATGTAGCGTCGCTCACTCTGATTGACTTCGCGCTCGTAGCGCTCGCGAGTCATCGACTCATTCGTCTATTTGTGTACGACGCTATCACCAAGTTTTTCCGTGAGCAGTTTTATGACACGACGCAGAACAAGCGTGGGGAAGTGGTGCTCGTGAAGCCTTCACATGGTCCACGCCGCACGCTGGCAGACCTCCTCTCGTGCCCGTGGTGCTTCGGTATCTGGGCGGCTGCCACAGTGACCTTTTTCTACCTCCTGACGCCCTATGCCTACGTTCCGGTCGTTATTCTGGCGATTGCCTCGGTAGCCTCCACCTTGCAGCTTTTGACGAACCTCATTGGGCATAAGGCCGAGCAGCTCAAGCGCCAAAACGAGGAATTATAGTTTCTCTTTAAGTTAGTAAATCCGCCCAGGGAAAATATCCCGGTTAATCTGGTGTGACCGAGACTAGACAAATTGCATAAATTAGTGTCAAATGTCCACAGACAGCAATTGGAGGTAGATAATGACGGATGTTACTTCTCTCGAAAACCGACTGAAGGCCGAAAACCTTGAAATAGTCGACTTTGCGCCAATCTTTGTGAGGTGGGTACAGCAGAAATTTCCCAACATTGATCATGTTTGGATGCTGAAATTTGCCCGCCCCTTCACGGCGCGGACTGTCTTCGGAGCTGTAGGTGTAGGTGTTCTCGCTACGACTGCACTTTTGCTTTTCATGGTGCTGGTACAAGAAGAACCCTATTCAGTGTCACGTCATGCGTTGCTCACTTCGTTTTCTGTTGGGGCTGTTTTGGCTCTTCATTGGGGAGGAAACTGGGCAGCACGGAAGATGGCGACAGCGCACGGTCGGGAGCTGATGATGCAGGTGCTGCCGAAAGGTCGATACGTAGATCCAGAAATGCATACGCGTATCAAGCGAGTGTCACATTGGTTTGAACCGGTGGGGCAGTTTGTCTCAGACGTACCGAGCATGTCTGGGATTTTGATTGGGGTGCTTTCTCCAGTTGAACCAAAGCTTTTCTTCGTCAGAGAGATTCAGAGACAGGCGGAGGGGAATGAATGAGATAGTGTTGACTGGCACCAGCGGTGCCAGTCTTTTCTTTTTTGATACTTCTGGTATAGTACCCCTCGTCAGGCTTAAGACAGCGGGTTGAAACGAGTCACGTTTCAGTAATGCGCTACAGCGTAGCGCGCCAGCCGAGGTCCACTTTCACTATTTGAATGTTGGGGTCGAACTGCCTCCGTCACACCCGTGACGTGTGGCCTGATACTTATTTACAGCGTAATCCCATCTATTGTGGCAATTACAAAAGCAAAGAAGGAGGTTATCCTCGCTAAGCTCAATGAGGTTAAGGCATCAGCCGACTCAATTGTGTTCGTTAATTTCAAGGGCATGACGGTGGCAAACACCACTGCAATGCGCCGGAAGATGCGTGAAGAAGGAGTCGGTTACTTCGTAGCCAAGAAGACTCTTTTGGAACGAGTTTTTGGTTCTGCCTTTGAAGGTACGATGCCAGAGCTCCCAGGTGAAATTGCGATCGCGTACAGTACCGATCCAATGGCGCCAGCTCAAAACGTTAAAGAGTTTGCTACAAAGCACAAGGAAAGTATTGCCATTGCTGGCGGTATCTTCCAGGGAGTATACAAGGACAAAGCTGAGATGATCGAAATTGCATCTATCCCAGCCCTCCCAGTACTCCGCGGCATGTTTGCACAGCTCATTAACTCACCACGTCAGCGATTCGCTGTCGTTCTCAGTAAGGTGGCTGAAAAGCAATAAAAATTGCTTTTCAGGAGGTTGTCGATATTTTGAGGTGACGAAAAATATCATACAACCTGAACAGTGCCTGTAAGGCAGAGACTAAGTAGTTTCGAAAAAATTATTGAAATTTATTGTCGCGCAGCAGTTCTAGAGTAGGTACGTCCAAAAAATCATTAAGAATAGATTTTTTGTACGGCCTAATTTTTCTAGAAATGCTTCGCATTTAAGAAAAATTGGCATGACTAACGATCAAATCATCGAAGCCGTAGAAAAGATGACTGTTCTCGAGCTCAATACGCTCGTAAAGACGATTGAAGAGAAGTGGGGCGTTTCTGCAGCTGCAGTAGCAGTAGCAGCCGGTCCAGCAGCAGACGCTGGTGACGTACAGAGTGAATTCACTGTAGTACTCGCAGACGGCGGTGCAGCTAAGATTGCTGTTATCAAGGTTGTTAAGGAAGTTCTCGGCCTTGGTCTCAAGGAAGCAAAGGACCTCGTTGATAACTCACCTTCAGAAGTGAAGGCAGGTATGAAGAAGGAAGACGCTGAAGCTCTCAAGGCAAAGCTCGAGGAGGCTGGTGCTAAGGTTGAACTTAAGTAAATTTCTTAGCAAAAAACAAAAAGCCCCCATCTGGGGCTTTTTGTTTTGGACGTGCCCTAGGGCAGACGGTAGGTGGTGGAGAGGGTAGCTACCCAGAACACTAGCAACAGAGCCTGTAAAGACTGTGGGTAACCAGTTTGGTGCTAAAATGCATGGACAAAATTCTGGTATGGCTGACCCACTGTCAATTCTGTTTGGAAGCGCGGCACGAGTAAAACTCCTTCGCTTTTTTCTATTCAATCCGTCAAAAGATTTCACGTTTGACGAAATCAGTCGTCGCGCTCGTTTAGTTCGTCGTACCGCACGTACCGAGATGAACGCACTTGAACGTGCTGAAGTGATTAAGAAGAAGCAAATCCTTATCACGAAAGAGGGAAGTACAAAGAAAACGAAGGCGGTTGGCTACGCGGTCAATAAAGAGTTTCCTGAGCTCCAGGCCCTCCAGACATTTCTCTTTGAGACAGCACCGATTAACGGCAAGACAGTTTTGAACCAGTTGCGTAAAGCCGGTACGCTCGATTTTGTCTGCATCACCGGTATCTTCATGCGCAACTTTGAGCAGCGTATCGACATCATGATTGCCATGAAAAAACTGCCGGTTAATAAGGTAGAAAACGCTATCCGCGCGCTCGAAGCCGAGCTCGGGATTGAGATTCGCTTTGCTGCTTTTTCTTCGGATGATCTCAAGTATCGAGTCGGTATGTACGATAAGCTAATGCGTGATGTGTTTGACTACCCAACCGATATTTTGGTGGATAAGCTCAACCTGACCGATGAGCTACGACGGTCATAAAAAAGCAGGAGGCAATGCCTCCTGCTTTTTTTGTTGCAGCTTCGTGCCGTACCGCTACAGACTGCTTGGTACACACGAGTATGCGTGTACACAGAGCGTGCGCGACGCTCTGTACAAGTGCGTATTGCACTGTTCCAATCGAGTGTACCTGCACCCCAAGCAACCCGAGCCACGCATGGTTGTTGCGCGTGTGACTGGTGGCCGGATACTGCCAATCCATGGGGTAGCATAATGCTCAAATGGGACGATTTAGTTGTTGGGGTACGGGGCGGAAAGCTGCGCTTTCCGCCCCCAATTCGTCTTGGGGATAAAACTGGGGACAGAACCTTCATAAGAAGTAAGGAATATCCAGAATAAGCGCTTGACTTTATTTTTCTATCGTATAAGATATCCGGCACGTGTTTAGAGTTTTAGAGAAAAACACACCAGTGCGTATCGCCTTCTAGATTTCTAGAATGCCATGCGCACCAACGGAGGTTTCAATCAAAAATTCACGAGAACATGCGATTTTTGAAAATTGCATAACTACTAAAATCCTAGTGTGTTCGACGCACATCTAGGTATGTTTTCAATGTAAGTTGAAAACATCAGGTAGTTTGCTGGGTAAAGACAATACACAATACGTGGGTCTTTTCGTCCCCAGCAAACAAAAACATACCGAGTTGCAAAAAGTTAGTATTTATTCTTTTTGCAACAAACGTTGAAATGTAGATTTCAACAACACTCAAATAAATTGTACAGCGGTGTACAGCATTCCCTACAGGAATGTAAGGGTGTATGGTGGATGCCTAGGCTAGAAAAAGCGATGAAGGACGTCAAATGGCTGCGATAAGCTTCGGGGAGGTGCCAATTAACCTTCGATCCGGAGATTTCCGAATGGGGAAACCCCACTGTTTTTCGGCAGTGACGTGCGTATGCACGAGCGCACCTTGGGAAGTGAAACATCTCAGTACCAAGAGGAAAAGAAAGCAATAAACGGAACTTTCTTTCTGGTCTACACTACTCGTAGCAATACGAGTGCCATTGTGATCAGGAAGAAGGTTCTTGCGATTCCCTGAATAGCGGCGAGCGAAACGGGATGAGCCCAAACCGTACGTGTTTACATGTACGGGGTTGTAGGATGGAGTCTGCATTTAGTTGCAGAGAGTTACAAAACGTAAAGATAGCAAAATTGTCTGGGAAGACAGACCCTAGAAGGTAATAGTCCTGTATGCGAAATTTTTACGACTCTCCTGACTTTATTCCTGAGTAGTTCGAGACATGAATAGCTCGAATGAATCTACCGGCACTAACCGGTAAGGCTAAATATTTTTCTAGACCGATAGTGAACTAGTACCGTGAGGGAAAGGTGAAAAGAACCCCGGAGAGGGGAGTGAAATAGATCTGAAACCATACATCTACAAGGAGTCGGAGGCCTGCGGGCCGACGGCGTGCCTATTGAAGAATGAGCCGGCGAGTGTATCTTTGTCCTTCGTCTAAGTGGTAACCCCACGTAGGCATAGTGAAAGCGAGCGTGAATAGCGCGAATTATAAGGGCCAGGATACGACCCGAAGCGGGATGAGCTTGCCATGAGCAGGGTGAAGCGGGGGTAAAACCACGTGGAGGCCCGAACCGGTTGGTCGTTCAAAGCCATCGGATGACTTGTGGTAAGGAGTGAAAAGCTTATCGAATTCCGTAATAGCTGGTTCTCTCCGAAACAGCTTTTGGGTTGGCGTCGCGTGATCCCTCTGGGGGTAGAGCACTGGAAGGAGCAAACAGGGAGAAATCTCGTTGTTCCTATCAAACTCCGAATACCAGCAGGTTACAGCGCGGCAGTTAGACTATGGGGGCGAAGCTCCATTGGTCGAAAGGGAAACAGCCCAGATCGCCGATTAAGGTCCCTAAATATATGCTCAGTGCAACTTGAGGAGGTGAGGATTCATTAACAATCAGGATGTTGGCTTAGAAGCAGCCATCATTTAAAGAAAGCGTAACAGCTCACTGATCGAGAGTCCTTGCGCCGAAAATGATCGGGGCTCAAGCATATTACCGAAATCGCGGATTCGTACGTAAGTACGAGTGGTAGGAGAGCGTCCTGTTCTGCAATGAAGCCAAGGGGGAACCCGCGGTGGAGCGTACAGGAGTGAGAATGCCGGCACAAGTAACCGCAAGACGGGTGAGAACCCCGTCCGCCGAAATACCGAGGTTTCCGGAGCGATGGTGATCAGCTCCGGGTTAGTCGGTCCTAAGCCGATCCCGAACGGGGGAGGCGATGGAGAGCAGGTTAATATTCCTGCACACCGGCACGTTGCGATGGAGGGACGGAGGGTTGTACCTAACGCGACTTATTGGATTGTCGTAGGAGGTTCGAGGAGGTCAGGTAGGCAAATCCGCCTGGCAATACTCCGAGTTCAGTCTAAAGGTGAGGCTTCGGCCGATCCGATGTTAGGGAGCACGCTTCCAAGAAAAACTTCTAAGCATAAACGTGATGGTACCGTACCGCAAACCGACACAGGTGGTAGGGTCGAGAAGACCAAGGCGAACGAGTGAGAGGTCCTTAAGGAACTCGGCAAAAAAGCGGCCGTAACTTCGGGATAAGGCCTGCCCTCATAGAAATATGTGGGGCCGCAGCGAAAGATTTCCTGGCAACTGTTTAACAAAAACACAGCTCCCTGCGAACACGTAAGTGGATGTATAGGGGGTGACGCCTGACCAATGCCGGAAGGTTAAATACGGGGGGTGTAGTGGTCTTCGGATTGCTATGCTGGACTGTATAAGCCCCGGTCAATGTCAGCGATAACTATAATCGTTCTAAGGTCGAGCGCGTTTCTCTTTGAGAAGTTCGCTCGACGGACTAGAACGATTATGGAACGTCCGGTAACGGATTTTCCTTGTTACAACAGCCGAGCCATAGTTACCTTCTTTACCGTAATGTAAAGATAGTCCAAATTGTAACCAACTAGAGACCAAACGTTACAGACCCGACTCACAGCAATGTGAAGGGTCAAGCTAGAGTCCTATTGTGCAAGCGAATAGGGGATATAGAGCGTATTTCCTTGTCGGGTAAGTTCCGACGTGCACGAATGGCGTAATGACTGGGAAACTGTCTCAAGGACCTGCTCGGTGAAAATACAATCGCGGTAAAGATGCCGCGTACCTGCAGTTAGACGAAAAGACCCCAGGAGCTTTACTGTAGCTTCGTATTGGGGCTGTTCGATTGATGCGTAGCATAGGAGGGAGACTTTGAAGCCATTCTCTTGGGAATGGTGGAGTCGCCAGTGAAATACCTCTCTTCATTTGGGCAGTTTCTAACCTGATGGGTAAAACCTATTAGGGACAGTGCGTGGTAGGCAGTTTTAGTGGGGCGCTACCCTCCCAAAGAATAACGGAGGGGTCTCAAGGTCAACTAGGCGCGAATGGAAACCGTGCCGATAGTGCAATGGCAAAAGTTGGCTTGACTGTAAGGCGTAAGTGCCAAGCAGACACGAAAGTGGAGCATAGTGAACCGATGGATCGCGTTAGATGCGTCCGGAGATTACCTGATAAAAGTTACCCTGGGGATAACAGGCTAGTTGTACCCAAGCGTCCATAGCGACGGTACAGTTCGGCACCTTAACTTATGTAATAAGTTGCTAGGTTCATTCGTGAACCTACAATAGAACATACATCGGGGTGCCTATGGTGGCAACACCATATAAAAATAAATTGGCTATATGCTGGAACTCTCAAGTTTAAGCTACTAAAAGCAAACGTGACCCAAACAGTGACGCGAAAGCGTGAGCTGCAGAGGTTCTAAAAATACGTTTGTTCGAGACAATCAGCAGGGAAGACTTCTACGTCAGCAATGATATGAAGAACCCTCAGAGACTACACGCCAATCTCCATCTTAGTGAAATACTATGATAGATGGATGAAGATATAGTCCGATCCTCGCTGAGAAGCGAGAACCCGCACCGACAGCGATGTCGGCTCGGCTTATCCTGGGGCTGGAGCAGGTCCCAAGGGTTTGGCTGTTCGCCAATTAAAAAGTCACGCGAGCTGGGTTTAGACCGTCGTGAGACAGGTTGGTCTCCTATCTACTGCAGGCGTCGATTATTGAGGAGAGTTGTCCTTAGTACGAGAGGACCGGGATGAACGAACCTCTGGTCTGTCGGCTGTCACGCCAGTGGCACTGCCGAGTAGCTATGTTCGGAATGGATAACCGCTGAAAGCATCTAAGTGGGAAGCCAACTCCAAGATCAGTAATCATTAAGTCCCCTGAGAGATTATCAGGTTGATAGGCACTAAGTGGAAGTACAGCAATGTATGGAGCTGAGGTGTACTAATCGGGCGTAATTCTTGTAGGGAATGCTGTACGTGGCTGTAAGTCACGACATCGTTCCCAAAACAATGTTGTACATCTATACAATTTAGATGAGTGTGAGGTATGTTTACCTGTAGTAGTTATGCAATCGATTAAATATCGTGAAATGGTTGCGATTGAAACGGCCCCCCCAAGGCAGCCTACGTTTCATCGTGATCAGCGGGACGGTGGTGTAAAAGCTGCCGTTCCGACCATTTCACGATATTTAATCGCATAAAAACACTCAATGTTCAGTATGAATGTTGTATGTTGGTGCTTATAGCGAGAGGGGTACACCCGTTCTCATTCCGAACACGGAAGTTAAGCTTCTTTGCACCGATGGTACTCCGCAAGGGGGAGAGTAGGTCAGCGCCAACATACAGTATTGATAACCATTGAGTGTTTTTTCGTATCTGTCGCTTGAATAGAGTTTGGTAACGGTTGGGAAGTGGCACTGACCTCCCCCCCCTACGGGTGAAAGTCAGTTTCTTACAGAAACGGTACACCTTGTCGGTATTTCTTTTCGTCACCTCAAGAAATACCAGGCAAGGTCTTGCGATGCTCCAGGTATTCGCTTCTCACCAACATACAGTATTGATAACCATTGAGTGTTTTTTGTGTCTGCCGTTTGAAAAGGGTTTGGTATACTATAGCTATGTCAACAAAATCACTCTATATAGTCATTGGAGGGTTACTACTCATCATTGGGTACCTATTATTTATGCCGACGACGCCGCAAGTAGTTGCGCCGGAAGTGGTGCCCGAGGTACCGGCAGCCGAAGAAGTGGTACCCGAGGCGGTGCCAGAGCCTGTAGCCGCTCCTGTAGCGGAAGACGTCGTCACTATAGAAGGATTGTTTCTAAGTTTAGCTGAAGAAAAAACCGATTTTCAGAAGTCTTTTTACTACCTCCTCCTCGATGATGGAACCGAAGTGGTTCGTATCGATCTCCGTCCGCTGTTGGGGTATCAGCTTCAGGATCCCACTGGCAAGCTTGGGGTAGATCGTGGGCAACAGGTCGTAATTACCGGGGCAATGGATGAAACTGGTTTTGTTATCGCAAGTATCAAGCCGGCGCAGTAGTCTCATTCCCCGCAGGTTCATGTGGAGAAGCACTCCTATCTGCTAGAATAAGTGCATGGGACTCTATCGGCCGTGGGCTTTTTGGCGACAGGTGCAGTACGGCACTGGTTTTGGTATGTTTTGGGTACTCATTTTTACGGGTATCTATTTTGGATATTTTTATAACGAACCTACGTGTTTTGATGGGCGACAGAATGGTGCTGAGCGGGGCACTGACTGTGGCGGATCCTGTACCCGTATTTGCGCGTTTGAGGTAACCAAGCCAACGGTAAAGTGGGCACGAAGTTTTGAGGTAACAGAAGGGCAGTACAATGCTGTGGCGTACGTTGAAAACCGCAACCAGTTTGCTGCATCGCCTGAAGTGCCGTATACCCTGCAGCTGTTTGATGCAAAGGGCCTCATTGCTGAGCGGACAGGTGTGACTATTCTGCCACCTGACAGTGTGTACCCAATCTTTGAGGCCCGTATTGCTACCGATGGACGTGTGCCAACGCAGACAATCTTAGAGCTCGGTGAAGCAACAATGTGGGTCCCAGCTTCAGCCGGTCGCGAGCAGTTTACGGTGAATAGTCGCACCCTTACCGGGTCTGATGCAAAGCCGCGACTCCAGGCATCGCTGACAAACAATGACTTGGTTGAGGCGCAAAATGTAGAAGTAGTCGCCACTATTTTTGACGCCCGGGGTAATGCACTTACAGCGTCGCGCACGTTTATTGATCGCTTCCCAGCTCGGGGAACAGAAACTGCCATCTTTACCTGGCCTGAACCAATCGCGAAAACCGTCCGTAGCTGTGAGGTGCCAACCGACTTGGCGATGGCAATCGACCTCTCAGGGAGTATGAACAACGACAATGCTAACCCGCCGCAACCCGTAACCTCAGTCCTTAAGGCTGCTGAAGGATTTGCGTCACGGCTGCGCAGCAACGACCAGGCGGCACTGGTTACCTTTGCTACCGATGCAGTCGTTAACAAAACCTTAACCGGAGATGTTGCTGGTGTGGCTAAAGCTATTGCAGCTCTCACCATTGACCCCGAAGAAGAGCAGGGAAGTACCAATACCGGCGATGCGATTCTCCGTGCGGGAGAAGAGCTCAACTCAGCTCGCCATAGTGAAGAGGCGCGTAAAGTGTTGGTGCTGCTGACTGACGGTTTGGCGACCGCTCCCGATGAAGAGCCGGAAGCGTACGCGCTCAAGGCCGCTGAAAGCGTTAAGGCTACCGGAGTAAACATCTTCAGTATTGGCCTCGGCGCCAATGTAAACATGGAATTTGTCCGCCAGGTAGCGAGTAGTGAAGACCAAGCGTACGCTGCGGTTTCAACAGGTCAGATTGATAGTATCTACAAGAGCATTACTGCGGCACTTTGTGAGGATGGGGCGGCGGTTATCGAAATTATCCCCAAAACTACCGCTAGTTTCCAGGCGTTGCAGTAGGCAGCCTGGGTGTGTTGCTGCATTTGGACAGTTTTGCCGCGCCTGCGTATACTAGGCTCTACCTATGCGCACGCTCCGCTCACTTTTTTCAGGTATCGATATTTACCTCCTCGGTGCCGCCCTCATTTTGACGGGGATGGGCCTAGTAACAATGTACTCGTTTGAGGGAGATAACTTCTTTTTTGAGCGGCAGCTCATTTGGATTGGTACAGCTATTTCCTTGATGTTTCTGGCGATGTTGCCCGATTACCGCTTCTTGCGAGTAGGGAATGCGACATTTCTCATATACCTATTTTTTGTTTTTCTACTTATCTTGGTTCTCTTTATTGGAGAAATCACCCTTGGGGCGCAAAGTCGTTTCAACTTTGGTTTTTTTAGTCTCCAGCCGTCTGATCCGGCAAAGCTCGTATTGATTGCGGTCTTGGCCAAATACTTTAGTAAACGACACGAGCTCATTGGAGATTTTAGGCACATTATTATCTCTGGCTTCTACGCCTTTATTTTCTTTGGTTTGGTGTTTATTCAGCCAGACTTCGGAACTGCGGTTATTCTGTTCTTCGTGTGGTTCGGTATGATCTTAGTGGCAGGCATCAAGCTTCGCCACCTCGTAACAGTGTTCCTGCTCGGGACACTTACCTTTGGCGGTATGTGGCAGTTTGTTTTCATGGACTACCAAAAGGAACGTATTGCAACGTTCTTAGATCCTCTTGCAGATATCCAGGGGGCCGGCTATAACGCGTACCAGTCAACGGTAGCGGTCGGTTCTGGGCAATTTATCGGGAAGGGGATTGGGTATGGTACGCAGAGCAAGCTACAGTTTTTGCCTGAGTATGAGACCGACTTTATCTTTGCCGCCTACGCCGAAGAGTGGGGTCTCGTTGGCGTGCTGCTGCTCTTTATTTTGTTTGGCGTCGTTATTGGAAGGCTTCTCTGGCACGCTATACGCGCCGCCACGAACTTTGAACGCCTCTTTGCGACAGGAGTAGCCATTCTCTTCGTAAGTCACTTTTTCGTCCATATTGGGATGAATATTGGGGTGTTACCGGTGACGGGAACAACCGTACCATTCCTCTCGTACGGTGGTACCCACCTCATGACCGAGTTTATCGGTATTGCTATCGTAATGGCCATGAGCCGCTACGCCACCCCCCGCTACCAAACAACGCAGCTGACGATTGTAGAAGAGGAATGAGCAAACGAGCGCGTAAAAAGTGATTCCCATCACTTTTATACCTATTGCGAATTTCGTTCCCGATTTTATGGAAGTAACACGCAACCTGAAACCGAGGTACACGTTCGAGTTCGGATCTCGAACTACATGTTCGAGTTCGGATCTCGAACTTTGGTATAGAGTGATACTGTATCACGAACCATCCGTTCAATACTGTATTCAGTACAAATATGCTGAAGAGTAGCGGTGTACTCAGCTTGGCGAGCGGTATTCTCTAGGAGTTCAGCTATAGCAGTAGTGAGCGCGTCTACCGCACCTGGGGGGACCAACGTGCCCGTCTGACCGTCTGTAATGAGCTCAGGAATGCCACCGACGTTTGTGGCTACGATAGGGACAGAGGCGAGACCCGCTTCAAGGAGTACGTAGCCAGCAGCCTCTGATTTCGATGGTAGGACAAAAAGATCAAGCGCTTTTAGGAAGCGGGCAGCCTCAGGTAGGGCGCCAACGAGAAAGACGTGCTCCTCAAGACCGAGGTGTTGAATTTGCGCAGTGAGCCGTTCACGTTCTTCACCTTCGCCAATAATCACGTACCGCAAGCGGGGGAGGGCATGAATAAGCGATGCTACTGCGTCGATTGCGACATCCAAGTTTTTGATGGAGTGCAGCTCGGCGATAGTGCCAATCCAGGTGTCGTTATGGAAATTAACTAATCCGTAGGCGGTATTGGTGACTTGCATCTCTAAGAGCTGCCGTGCGTCATCTTTTGTTTTAAAAAGGGGCACTGCTCGACCGAGGCGAACGGTGTGCATTTTTGCTTTAGTAAACGGCCAGCGCATCTGATTGCGCAATCGTTCGGTTACAGTAATGGTTGTGTGGGCGAACATGATGGTAAGCCAGTGAAAAAACCCAACGATTATACGAGACACTGCACTACGCGTTTCATTAAATGCCCAGCCGTGCGAGGTGTAGACAACATGAGGTACTCGCTGGAGTCGCCCCAAGAACGCGCCAATACCACCAGCCTTTGAACTGTTGACGTGGAGTACGTCAGGGCGCTCTGCGCGCAGTATCTTAGAAATCTGCCAGAACGAGAGCAGTTCTTTTTTGAAAGATATATCGCGCTGCAGACCGGGAATCTTAATTACCCGGATACCAGCTGCTTCGAGCTTTGTAACTAATTCGCCACTGCCCCCAACCGCCACAATCGGAAGGAATTCAAGTGGGTCGAGGGATGTGGCCAAATCGTAGACGTAGCGTTGTGCTCCGCCCCAATTTGACTTTGTGATGAGGAATAGGACCTTTTTTTGCATTTGCTCATTGTAACATTATAGCCACTTTTAAGGTTGTATTTGGAGAAAATGAGCGTTTGGCATATGGTTCCAGCGATTCTCCCTCGGTAGGTCGAATCGGGAACGAAATTCGCAATAGTCGCTTGCGCTCGTTTGCTTATTTCATCCTTGCTAATTTATGCCTAAACGGTAGGATAGGAGCACATACTATATGGGTGAACGAAGTCGCGAATTACTGCTTCTGATTGTGGGTGATGTACTGTGCTTTACTATTGCACTGTACCTCACGCTCACAGTACGCTATCTAGAACTGCCAGGACAAGACCTCCTCGATCAGCATCTCGGCCCTTTTGCGGTGCTGGCCAGTGTTTGGCTGTTTATTTTCTATATTGCTGGTCTCTACGATAAGCACACGGCATTTCTAAAGAAACTACTCTTTAGTCGTATTTTGAATACACAGGTGGTGAATATGCTCGTGGCGGCACTACTCTTCTTGGTGCTCCCGTTTGGCATTGCTCCGAAGACAAACCTGGTGATTTACCTCGTCGTGTCGATTGTGCTCCTCACTGTCTGGCGCTTAAAGTACTTCGCGTACTTTTCACCAAAGCAGCGTCATAAAGCGATTTTAATTGCCGACGGTGCCGAAGCAATTGAGCTCGTTGATGAAGTAAATAACAACGAACGCTACAACTACTCCTTTGTGCGCCTCATTGATCATGAGACGGCCGGGAAGATTGATGACTTTGAAGAGAAGCTGCTCGGGCTTATCGAGCGTGAAGGTATCTCTATTATTGTGGCAAACCCTCGTACAGAGTACGTGGAAAAAATCATGCCACGCTTGTTTGAGCTGTCGTTTTTGAAGTTTGAATTTACGTTCCTCGATTTTTATAAAGTATACGAAGATACGTTTGACCGAGTTCCGCTTTCAAGCTTGCGCTACGACTGGTTTATCAATCATGTGTCGCACAGCAAGAACTTTTTCTATGACGCGTCAAAACGGTGTATTGATGTGGTAGGGAGTCTCATTCTTGGGGCAGGTTTTCTCGTGGTACTTCCGTTTATTTACCTGGCAGTACGAATTGAAGGGAGGCAGCCAGGGGTTTTTATGACGCAGCAGCGGATTGGTCGTTTTAACGCGCCAGTCAAGGTGCTGAAGTTGCAGACCATGACTGTCAACGATGCGTCCTCAAGTACTTGGACCAAAGAAGATGCCCAGAAAGGCAACCAAATTACCAAAGTTGGGAATGTGTTGCGAAAACTGAGCATCGATGAAGTGCCGCAAGTCTGGAACATCCTAAAAGGCGAGATGTCACTCATTGGTCCACGTAACGACATCGAAGGGCTTGGCTATCGCCTGGCGGAGCAGATTCCGTACTACAACATTCGCAATTTTGTAAAACCAGGCGTTTCAGGCTGGGCGCAAACCCACCAGTACTACATGGGGGACAATATCAGCCCGCAGTCGTTTGAGGAGTCGCGAATGCGTCTTGCCTACGACCTCTATTACGTGAAAAATCGCTCAATGCTGCTTGATATCGAGATTGCCTTGCGGACGATTAAAACCTTGTTGTCTCGCTTTGGTATACACATTCGATTGCCACGGTAGTTGCTTATCAACCACCGCTTTGTATACTCATTGAGAGATATATGAGGTAGAGAGATGCAGCAGTATCGGTCTCATTGGTTGGTCTTTAGTAACTTAGGATGGTTGGTGCCAATGCACTATGCATATCAAGCAGGAAGTGTAGTATTGGCATTCCCTAGTCTGGTAGTAATGGTATGTTCTATGATGTATCACTGGAATCCTTCGCGTGTGCGAGAGTATCTTGATACTAGTTTTGCGTTGGTGTACCTCGGGGTGGGTCCATTTCTTCTCTATGCTGCAGCTTTCCAAAAACTACTTTTGGTTGTCTGTTGTGCAGTAGTGAGCGTAGCAGCTGCCACATGGATGTATGCCAGAGTGTGTGATACTCGAAACAATACCTTGGCGTATCAACGTTGGCATGGGGTATGGCATATACTCGCAGCGCTTATGACACTCACTATTTACATGTATTTTTTCAACGGTACCAATACTTCGTAGGTACCGTTTTTTAGTGCAATGTTGTAACTATGGTAAACTTCTCACTGTTATACTAAAAATATGAGTGAGCGAACTATTTTAATTGTCGGTGGGGCGGGCTATGTTGGGGAAATGCTGGCTGAACAGCTTGGTAAGCGGGCTGATGTGGCTACGCTTATTTTGCTCGATAAGGAGCCGCAGAGTGAGTACGGAAAAAAGCTGCCAAAGGTCACCTATATTCAGCACAATATGGCTGATGATGGTTGGCAGGAGAAGGTAGCGGAGCTCAACCCTGATTCAGTGGTGCATACAGCGTGGCAGATTCGCGCTATGTACGGCCAAGCCAAGGAGCAGTGGCGATGGAACGTGGACGGCTCGCAAAAAGTATTTGATTTTGCGCTCGCAACGCCATCGGTGAAGAAGTTGGTTTATTTCTCCACAGCCTCGTCGTATTCGGCCCGTCTCGATAACCGGTTTGAACACCTCTTTACTGAAGCTGAAGGCTTCCGGGACGACGACTACATCTACGCCCACGAAAAGAAGGTGACAGAAGAAAATTTAAAAAAGTTGTTTGATGAAGCGAAGGCAGCCGGTAAGGTGGTGCCACAAGTGTCTGTCGTGCGACCAGCAGCGATAACGGGTCCTCGTGGTCGCTTTATGCGCATTCGGTTTGGTTTGCAGTCGGCGCTGCAGGGTAACCTTAAGGGAGGCTTTGTGAATCGCCTTATCACCACACTCACTGCCTTTGTGCCTGCTACAAAGGGTTGGGCCCGACAGTTTATTCATGAAGACGATGTAACCGATATTGTCACAAACCTTATTTTTGAGCCCTTCGCCTGGGATTATAACGTGTTTAATATCGTACCGGTGTCTCCGGCGGTGTTTGCCCCTGATATGGCCAAGGCGGTCGGAAAGAAGGTTCTGCCAATTCAGCCCTGGATGGCCCGTTTTGCCTTTTTCTTTTTCTGGCACGCGACGAGAGGGAAGGTGCCGACGTGCCCTGGAAGCTGGCGTTTTTACTCCTATCCTGTCCTCATGAGTGGGCAAAAATTAGCCCAGATTTATACCTGCGCCTATACGAGTAAGGATGCGTTTGCCTATACCGATGGTCGCTACGCAGATTGGGTCCCAGAAGCGTCACGGCTCCTTAAGCCGCGTGAGTAGAGAAAAACGGCCGGAGCCTATGGCTCCGGCCGTTTTGTAAGTCATGCCACAAAGGGGTATACTGGGCCCCATGATTATTGACGGGAAGGCAATTGCTGAAGAAATTTTTGCAACGCTTAAAAATGAGATTACGCATCACACTCACGCACCACACCTTACGGTGATTACCTGTGCGCCGGCGTTTGCGACACAGAAATATATTGGCTTAAAAAAGCGAAAGGCAGCTGAGGTTGGGATTGAAGTAAATGTCATAGAGCTACCGAGTAGTGCATTGACCGAAGATCTTGTCACGGTGGTTCAGCGCGTCAGTATGCAAACTGACGGCATTATTGTGCAGTTACCGCTCCCGGCTCATATTGATACAGAAAAGGTACTCGCGAGCATTCCCGCTGATCTCGATGTTGATGGTATGCAGTACGCAACAACAGGGACGGGCTATGTACCACCAGTAGTAGCAGCCATTGCTGAGCTTGTAGAGCGGCACGATATGTTCCTAGTTGGGCAGCAGGTGGTTGTAGTCGGGCAGGGGAGACTGGTTGGCTTGCCGGCTGCGAGGTGGGCAGCCAATCAGGGAGCAGTAGTTACCGTACTGACTAAGGAAAGTACTGACCAGGCCGAAGTGATCAAGAATGCCAACATTCTCATTCTTGGCACCGGCGTAGCGGGCCTTATCCAGCCATCGATGATCAAAGACGGGGTGGTTATATTTGATGCCGGCACCTCGGAAGAAGATGGCGAAATTACTGGCGACGCCGACCCTGCCTGTGCCGCAAAGGCCACGCTGTTTACCCCGGTCCCCGGCGGCATTGGTCCACTGACCGTTGCTGCGTTATTACGCAACGTAGTGCTTGCAGTAGCCTAGTGGGCAAAGCTATACCTGCATGGTATAAACGTACATACACGGTTCTAGCAATAACTATTTTTATGACTGATACATCAAACGAGGCAAAGCAGGAGACGCTCATTCGCCGTTTTTGGGCGATCGTCATGCTGGGAGCGATTATTGCGCTCGGGCACTTCGTCTACACTAATGCAATCACAGAAGGAGCGAAGTACCCTTTTAAGCTCGGCCTTGATTTAGCTGGTGGGTCACACCTGGTCTATGAGGCTGATGTATCTTCGGTAGCTCCTGAAGAAGTTGATGAACTCATGAGTGTGCTCCGTGACGTGATTGAGCGGCGTATTAATGTGTTCGGTGTTTCTGAACCAATTGTGCAAGTCGAGGAGAGTAGCTTTGTCAGTGATGTGGAGCAGCACCGGTTGGTCGTTGAGCTTCCGGGGGTGACCGACGTAGCGGCAGCGGTGGCAGAAATAGGTAAGACCCCACTCCTTGAATTTAAATTAATTGATGAGGCAGCACTCCAGGCCCAGGCGTTTGCCGAAAGTATGGCTGCAAGCTCAACCGCGAGTTCAAGTGGTGCGATTATAAGCAACATCAAGGTTGATGGGCAGGCAGTGTCTGATAATCCATTTATTGATACGGGACTCACAGGACGATACCTCACGAGTGCCGCACTCGAATTTTCTGGTGGACAGCCGGGACAGCTGGCAAATGATCCGATTGTTTCGATTGTCTTTAATCCTGAAGGAGCAGAGCTGTTTGAGCGGATTACCCGAGAAAACACTGGCGAGCGTTTAGCAATTTTCCTCGATGGTGAGATGCTCTCAGCACCAAATATTAATGAACCAATTACTGGTGGTAAAGCAGTAATTTCTGGAGGATTTACGCCAGATGAAGCGCGGAGTCTAGCGCAAAACCTTAATTTCGGTGCGTTGCCAGTACCTATTACACTCGCGAGTACCCAGACCATCGACGCAACACTTGGTGCCAGTGTGGTTGAGCAGAGTGTGATGGCAGGTGCGGTTGGGCTCCTCGTGATTTCACTGTTTATGATTTTCTGGTACCGCGTACCGGGGGTGATTGCGAGTATTGCGCTCACGATGTACATCATCATTAACTGCGCTATCTTCATGCTTATTCCAGTGACGCTCACAGCAGCCGGGCTGGCTGGCTTTGTGCTCTCACTCGGTATGGCGGTTGATGCGAATGTACTGGTGTTTGAGCGCCTGAAGGAGGAGTTCCGGAGCGGGAAGGGAAGTCGTGCTGCTGCCAAGGAGGGATTCAGTCGAGCGTGGAGTGCGATTCGCGACGGTAACGTGACCAGTTTGCTCTCAGCCGTTATTCTGTTTTGGTTCGGCACATCACTCATTAAAGGGTTCGCGCTTGTGCTCGGCATCGGTATTATTATCTCGATGCTCTCAGCCCTCACCCTCACGCGGGTGATGCTCTTGGCACTACCTGACGTGAAGAAGAGTGATGCAGGAGTATGGCCATTTTTATTCGGTACTGGTTTAAAGAAATAAGGTATGTTCATCATTCGTAATCGCACATTGTTCTTGTGGTTGGCGGTCGGCATCGTGACGGTTTCGGCTGTCGTGGTAGCAGCTTTTGGACTTAAGCCAGGTATTGATTTTACCGGAGGCAGTCTCCTCGAAGTGAGCTATGTAAACGTTCCGGAAAAAACTGAGGTGGAAGCAGCGTTGGCGCCACTTGGACTCGGTTCGCCCCTTATTCGGCGCTCAGATACCAATGCAGCCAATGGCTACTTGATTACCGTGCGTGACCTTACTATAGATGAGCGCACCACTGTCGAGACCACACTCACCAGCTTAGGTGAGGGAGGCACCGTCACACGCTTCACCTCAATTGGTCCGGTAATCGGACAAGAGCTGCGTGATAAGGCGGTATGGGCGATTGGGGCGGTACTTTTGATTATTGTGCTCTACGTTGCCTTTGCCTTTAAGGGAGTTGGCAAGCCGATTAGTTCTTGGGTGTACGGCTTTATGACTGTAGCTGTACTGGGGCACGATATTCTCGTTCCGGTCGCCGTAATGAGTCTCCTTGGATACTTTACTGGAGCTGAGGTTGATATTCTCTTTGTTACAGCACTTCTCACTATTCTCGGGTACTCGGTCAACGACACCATTGTTATCTTCGATCGCGTACGCGAGAAGTTAGTTCAAAATCGTACTGAGCATCGAACCAAGATTGTTGAGCCAGGTGGCATTGAACGAGAAGAAGTGGAGTATACGCTCACCAAGCCGTTTGATGAGCTCGTTGGCCAAGCAGTGTCAGAAACAATGGCTCGTTCAATCAACACATCGCTTACCGTACTCTTCGCACTCCTCGTTCTCTACTTCCTCGGTAGTGCGGTGACACAAACGTTCGTCCTTGTCTTGATTGCTGGTGTGTTTGCTGGAGCTTTCTCTTCAATCTTCATCGCGAGCCCACTCCTCGTGCGCTACGCCGAATGGCAAGCTGCTCGTCATCCGGAACTGAAGGTCGGCAAGTAACATGACAGTCATTGGCATCACTGGTACAGATGGCGCAGGTGAGAAGGTGTGGGACACCTTCGCAAGAGGTTGCCTGGTATTTTTCAAGTGGACGCAGAAAAATACCGACAACCTGTACAGTTTCTGTAAGAAGAGGGTGAAGGTCTCCGTGCCCGCAACTGAATCGATAGTAATTACCCACATTGCTATATGGTAGTAATCGGCATCACCGGTACAGATGGAGCAGGGAAGGGCACGGTCGTCGACCACCTCGTTTCCAAGCATGGCTTTGTGCACTATTCCTCTCGTTCATTTATTGCCAAGGTGGTGGCCGAAAAAGGGCTTGAGCCAACCCGGAACCAGCTCCGATTAACTGCCAATGAACTCAGGGCTGCATACGGTGATGATTTTGTTGTCCGCCAAGCCTACGAGCAGGCAACCCGTGATGGTGCTGAAAAAGTAATTATTGAATCTATCCGTGCCCTGGCCGAAGCACATTTTTTGAAAGCGCAAGATGGCATCCTTCTCGCAGTGGATGCCGATAGTCGCATTCGATTTGAGCGGGTGCAGTCTCGCCGCTCGGCTACTGACCAGGTGAGTTACGAAGACTTCCTTGCGCACGAAGCACTCGAGCGGAATGATCCTGACCCGCACGGTATGCAGAAGGCGAAAGTGATGGAAATGGCAGACGTGACTATCCTGAACGATGGAACGTACGCAGAGCTACAAGGAGTGGTCGACGCGTGGCTAGTAACTCTTGCTACGTAAGTACCCGTGCTACAATTTAGGAGTAGTTTTACGACTAATATTTTTTCATATATGCATTGGCTCCTTGACCCGATTACTAAACACTACGTAGATTTTAGTGGGCGAGCGACGCGTCAGTCGTTTTGGATGTTTGTTCTTTTTCACACGCTCATTGTTATTGCGTTTGGTGTGCTCGGATTGGTGGCATTGATGGGAACTGGCAATTTCCCTGGTGTGCTCTATGTTGTGTTTGGTCTTTTTATTGTGGGTACGTTTTTGCCAGGCTTAGCTATATCAGTTCGGCGACTTCATGACGCCGGGTTTTCTGGTTGGTTAATCCTGATTGGTATTATTCCATACCTAGGGAGTTTGATTCTCCTGGTGCTCTACTGCCTACCTACCAAAGTGGCAGCACCTGTTGCGGAGGAAGTGGCACCAGCGTCCGGGACAGCGGCAGATCAGGCACCGGTGACCGTAACTACCGAATAAAACTATGATTGTAAACGCTACGTGGTCGAATGTCGTATTTGGTCTGGTGACACTCCTCGTATTTTGTATTATTGGCGTTAGTATTTCTGCTGCGCTTTTGTTTACGCCAGATTTTTCACGGAACACTGAACAAGAAGCTCGATTTATGCAGTATCAAGCAGCAGCCGAGCAGTTTAAAGGGCGTATGTATGATTTTGACGGCGTGTGTAGTGAGCTCATCTTGGCTGAGGGGGTGATATGTGCCGATGAGGAAATATCGTATCGGGTACTTGAGCGTCACAAGGAGAACGGGTACTACTGCATTGATCATACTGGTTTTGCTGGACAAATTCCGTCACCGCCGGCTTCGGTGCTCGCGTGTAACCTGTAGCAATAGAAAAAACGGCGGTCGCACATGCGACCGCCGTTTGGTTAGTTATGAATTCTTGTGCCTGTAAACGGGTTACCATCGAGGTAGCTTTTGAGTGAAACAAGCTTTGTGCCGTTGATGGCGGCCACTTCGATACCCTTAGCTTCGGCTTCACGGGCTGCCACCGGGTCAAATGGCGCATTGAGACCAGGGTCCCAACTGTCAGGAATTAGTTTGCGGAATTCAGCCCAGGTAATGTCCTCAATTTTGGTTGCGTCCGGGTTGGTCTTTGGGTCAGCAGTATAGACGTAGTCGATATTGGAAAGATTGATAACTTTCTTGGCGCCAATGCGCTCAGCAATTTGAATAGCGCGGAGGTCGGTAGAACAGCCGGGGCGGTACCCTGCAGCTACCACCACTCGTTCATGGGCAGGTACATCGAGGACCTCATCAGGATTCTTCACCATGATGCGGTACGCTAAATCACGGAAGATAGTGAGAAGGAGGTGTCCGTTTAAGTGTGTCGCGTGGATACCGAGCCAATCGAGGTCGTCACGCGTGAGGGTCGCCACCTCAGCCGCAGCTTCTTGGTACTTGCGGGCTGTCTTGCCACCGCCAGCGATTAAAATAAAACGACGGCCGTTAGCCGTTTCAGTTTCTACGAGATCGCGTAATGATGAGAGGAAGTGGGTATCAATCTGTTCACCAGGAACAATGAGTGATCCGCCGACTGAGATAACAATGGTTTCTTGATGTGACATAACGTGACCTATTGTACGGTAGGTTCCTTAAAATTCAAAAATGTGAGTAACCGCGTAGGTGTCGTAGTGCTGCAGGTGTCGGCGGGAAAGACTATGCACGCGTAGCACTGCATCACATTGGTGCATAAAAAAACGGCCGGACAAATGTATGTCAGGCCGTATGGTCTAAAGCGCAATCATTTTATAATCGCGGGTGGTGTTACCCCTTCGGGTGCTGCTGGCGCCATTCGTAGTAGACGGTGCCGCATTTGCAGTCCATCGGGGGAAGCTTGATGGGGTTGAGGCAGGCGAGCGACATGATGGGAATCCCATCGAGCAGCACGACCTGTTCACCAGCATCACACGTCCTCGACGTCCAGTAGGCCTTCGCGCTGTCGTCGACGGCCGCCAGGGTGAATGCCCCCTTGAACACATCGTTGCAGGCAGCAACCGAAACCCGGTCGCTTCGGAGCATCTTCTTGAAGGCCGCATCGGTGAGCTTGAGGTCCATGGTATCGCCGATGATGGCACGCGCCTTGGCGTAGACTGCGTCTGAGCGGTAGTGCCCGGCCGGGTCAGCCAGTAGGGCGTCGAGACTGGCTTGCTGACCGCCGTGGCGGGCATCATAGGCCGGTGCAGCGAAGCTCTGCAGATTTCCTTCTGCCAGGGCCGGCAGGGAAGTCAGACTGGCAAGAGCTGCCAGAGTGACCAAAGAACGCTTGAAAAGTTGCATTGGTAGGTCCTTTCCTTGATGAGAACACTGAGCTACTTATATCACTTTTTTCAAAAAAAGCAATATTTGAGTCGTCATTTTGAGATACATTAAATACAACACGACTTGCTATATGTCAAAAAATATCATATAATGTACGTAGATAGATACTTGACAACTTAAATACGGAGATGTGAAATGAAAACGCTTGGAAGCGTCCTTGCTATTGGCGCTCACCCTGACGATATTGAGCTTGGCTGCGGAGGCAGTCTCGCAAAGCTTGTCGAGATGGGGGTCAACGTGCGGGCACTTATTTTGACCAGGGGAACGGTCGGCAATCGTGCCGACCATGATCGGTTAGATGAAACTCGCCGTGCACTCAAACTACTTGGCGTTACCGATGTGGTGACCGCCGATTTTCCGGATACGCGTATGTACCTTCATGCGGCTGAGGTAATAACCTGCATTGAAGCGCAGGTGCGAGACCTTAAGCCGGACAGGGTATACACGATGTTTGAAAATGATCGGCATCAGGACCACCGGACGACGTTTGAGGCTACCATCGTAGCCTGCCGTGAAGTACGGCAAATCCTCAGTTACGAAACACCGTCAAGTTTGATCGATTTCCAGCCGCAGGTCATCGAAGATATTGGTGACTATCTCGGCCGGAAGATCGATGCGCTCGCGCTGCATAAAAGCCAGTGCGATCGCCCCTATACTCAACCCGAAGCAATGCGCATCAAAGCCATGTTTCGGGGTCAACAAGTTGGAATCGGACCCGCTGAAGGCTTCATCGGGTACAAGATCATCCTCTAATCAGAAAGGGAAGACAGATGAAAGACATGATTGAAACCATGTGGTGGCAACGACTGCAGCAGCAAGCCGAGTATTTCTCGGTCGGCTTTACGTCGTACATAGACCCTTCAGCAAAAATCGCTGACACAGCGACGCTTGAGGGGGATGTGTTTGTCGGTAAGAACACAAAGATTTGCCCTGGCGCCTTTATTCAGGGGCCGGTGGTGATTGGTGATAATTGCCTCATCGGTAATAACACCATGATTCGTGGACCGTTGACCATTGGTAACGGTACGATCGTAGGGTTGGCGGCTGAAATCAAGAATGGCGTGATTGGTAGCAAGGTTGCTATTGGTCCCGGTTGCTATGTGGCCGACTCAGTTTTGGAGGATGGCGTCTATCTGGGTGCTGTGGTCCGGACGAGTAACCATCGGCTTGATGGGCGTATGGTGTCGGTTATTCACGAGGGTAAGTTGCATGACACCGGGATGGAAAAGCTTGGTTGTCATATCGGCGCTGGTGCTCACCTTGGCATCATGGTGATTATCCTCCCCGGGCGCGTTATTGCACCTGGGAGCCTCTTTGGTCCACGGATTACGATTGAAAAGAATCTGCCGGCTGGCCGGTATACCCTGAAGCAAGAGCTGCGCTGTGAGGCGCTTTCCGTAGAGACCACAGGAGGTCAGCATGTCTAAGTTTTGCGTTATCGTTCCAGCACGGAACGAAGCAGTGATGATTGCAAGAACGCTCAAAGGCCTCATGGCTGCAGGTGCGCTTGCAACGGACATCTACCTTATCGATGATTGCTCATCGGATGAGACGGGTGACATTGGAAGGGAACTCGGCGTCAACGTGTTGCGCAACGACCCCAACCTCGGTAAAGCTCTGGCAGTCCAACATGGAGTGCGTGAGTTTCACTTGAGTGAGCGGTACGAGTTCATCGCGTTGATGGATGCGGATACCCTCGTTGATGAGGCGTATTTTGAAGCCATGCTAAAGAGCTTTGATGATCCGGAGGTAGTTGTTGCTTGTGGGCGACCGATTTCGATCAAACACAACTGGCTGACTGCGTACCGGGCGCTCTGCTACGCCAACGGACACTACGTGTATCGAAAAGCGCAGGGCAAGATTGGCATGGTCTGTATTGCACCAGGTTGTGCAACGATGTACCGCTCAACCATTTTTGACCAGCTCGACTGGAACAATGATACGGTTGCCGAAGACATGCATGTCACCATTCAGGTGCACCATGAGCGTCTTGGGAAGGTGGCGTACGCCGTTGATGCAAAAGTGTACACCCAGACCCCGCGAGATTTGCGGGGGTACAACAAACAGATGTACCGGTGGTATACCGGGACATGGCAAGTGATTCGCAAGCAGCGTGTCTACTTTGGCAACAAGTTGGTTGACTGGGAGTGCAAGTTGCTGTGGACGGAAGGACTTATCACGGCAATCTTGCGGGTGGTGTTTCCACTGCTGGCCTTGTCTCTACCGCTCTTTGCTGAAAAATTGCGGTGGTTGGTCAGTTTTGGATTGGTGAGTGACGGTACGATTGATTACTACATTGCACTCGCCACTCCATGGTACTCGGGACTCTTGGTCTTCGCAGTGATGACGGTCAGCAGCTACCTTGTGTCGTTGCCGGCAACGTTCATTTTTGCGTTCTTGGAACGACGGTGGGATATCGTCAAGTACTCGCCAACGTACCCGATCATTCGCTACGTGGATGTGTACTTTTTCCTTAAAGGGTTCTGGCGGGCGATTGTCCAAAATCGGTCTATCGAGTGGTTTACACCCACACGCTACGCAGAGAAAGGTAAGTGACATGTGGAAGATGCTCCTCATACTCTGTGCCGTGCTGGCTTCGCCAGTTCGGGCAGAGACGCCAATGGCAATCGTCAGCTTTACGTTTGATGATGCGCCGAAATCGGTGATGTCTGTCGGCCTGCCGCTTATGCAGCAGGCCGGCTATCCAGCGACGGTCTATATTTCGACCCGAAATACGGCATACCCTGGATACATGAACTGGGAAGACGTGGCCGAAGTCGCGAAGCATGGCTGGGAAATTGGTGCGCATACCCATACGCACGCACGCCTCACTGAGTTGCGCGATGAAGAGATCGTGTTGGAGTTTGAAACTTCCGATACCGAGTTCTTGCAGCACGGCTACCGCCCAGCAGTCTTCGCAACCCCGTACGGATCGTACGATGATCGCGTCCTCTCGGTTGTAAAACGGTACTATACGTCGCATCGGGCCGCGTGGCCGGCTGGAGCGAATACGCTCCAGCCTGATCCCTACGCCGTTGCGTCGTATGAAATCAATCGCACCACCACAATCGAGGAGGTTACCCGCCTCCTTGAAAACTTGCAAAAAAATGGTGGTTGGGTAGTATTTCAGTTACACCACGTATTTCCGAAGGGGGAAGTGGTGAGCGAAGAGTACGGAACCGATCTGCTTGAAGCGATTATCAAGCAGGTTCAAACGAAACAAATCGCTGTCCTCACGGTCAGTGATGCCCTCACACAGCTAAACAAGGAGTGACGAAAATGTCTGTCAATGGAATGGGGATGGGCCGCTGCTCGGCCGTCCTGCACCTCACGGTGCAGTACCCGAAAATCGCGGCTTGCCTCTGCCTTCTCGGCATCGGCGGCTGGACGGCGCTCGACGCCAAAAAGGTCGAGGCGTACTGCCAAGACCCCACCGCCGCGAACTACCAAGAGGTTCGCGAAGGCATTCGGCCCGAAGCAGATAAGGTCTGCTTCTGCCTGGATGGCGAATGTGGTCCTTTGAACTAAGTTCTTCGCCCAACGACGAGGTCCTGCGCATACGCGTAGGGCCTTTTTTAAATTTAGAATGTAGCGCTTACGTTTGTTTGTATACTTAGCTGTGTGAGCGATCTGTGGTCGCACGAAGCCTGAGGCCCCAGCTGTTAGATTCACCGGGAATACGGTAGCGTCGAGAATACGAGAACTGCGAGATGGCGAAGAGGGTCACAAGTATTGTTTTATAAAAACGGTAATCTATCCAACTTTCAGGAGTGAGGAGCGCTCGGGCAATTTCATTGGCAATGGCGGCTGCTAGTAAGAACCAAAACCAGCGCCAGGTAATCACCTTCCATCCGTCATCCGTCATAGCAAAAACGGTACCAAATAATTGTTTAAGGAGGAGTGTCTTTCGGTTCAGGCTGATACCGAGTGCTAACACAATCGCCAGGTAATAGAGTGTATCAGCTACTATGATAGCGTCGGGAGCGCGGTAGAGTAGGGTAATGCACCCACCGAGCAGTACAAAAAAAGCAGAGATAATTGGTAGCCAGGGAACTCGTCGATCGAGGTGCCAGCTTGCAACGACGGCAAGCGTGGTTGTAACCATTAAAATTGTTACAGCACTGAAAAAATCAGTGACCCTGCCAGCAATGAAGAATGCAATAATTGGCCCAAATTCTGCAATGAGCGCGAGGAGCGAGGTGCGATTCATACTATTTATATGGATTGTAGCACAGCGTAGTAGGCTGAAGAGTGTCGCTATGGAGGGTATACCAGGGAAGGTGTGTCGGTAGTCCAGGTGAAGTACTTGCAATTATTTTTGATATCTGTATAATGGCGGACACTGTTTATGAGGTTGGTAGTTGAGCGGAAAATCTGCTTCACTGCCGCCCTCAACGGGAGCAGTGAACTTTGAAATTTTGAATACTTTAAACTAACATTCCTTATGTTAGTTTAAAAAACGTATACGTTGCAATTATCGATATAATTGTAAACGGTACCAGCATCAGTTCAGCAACATAGCGGTTGTTGAACAAATCAAGGCAAGATAGTTTATACATTCTATTTTGCCTTACCCTTGGAATCGTTTGTAGGAGCGTCGAGATAAGTACACTCCGCTCACAAATACTACAAACAAACATGGTAAGTAGTGCTCGTTTAATTTCTAAACGAGTCAACACATACCCTGTCTTAAATTAGAGTTTGATCCTAGCTCAGGGTGAACGCTGGCGGCGTGGATGAGGCATGCAAGTCGAATGGGTTCAGACCCATGGCAGACGAGGTAGGAACACGTAGGTACGTACCCCGAAGTCAGGGATAATCCGCCGAAAGGCGGGATAATACTTGATAGTCACGAAAGTGTAAAGATTTATCGCTTCGGGAACGGCCTGCGTTCTATCAGCTTGTTGGTAAGGTAACGGCTTACCAAGGCTACGACGGATAGGGGAGGTGAGAGCCTGACCCCCACCGATGGAACTGCGACACGGTCCATACTCCTACGGGAGGCTGCAGTCGAGAATCTTCCGCAATGGACGAAAGTCTGACGGAGCGACGCCGCGTGGTGGATGAAGTCC
>JACCDJ010197782.1_pt1 | contig 30341 bp, 30 predicted proteins | sample 7444481 | NCBI WGS metagenome assembly JACCDJ01 (sample SAMN15323435, study PRJNA562643) | freshwater metagenome | isolation source: river surface water | place: USA:Blue River Watershed | collected 2017-08-15 | reverse complement strand
CCCCCGAATTTTTAAAATCAATTCCTTCAAATCAAGCTTCTCGCTAGCATTCATTCCAGCAGCCGGCTCATCCAAAGCCAACAAGCTTGGCTCGGTTGCTAGCGCTCGAGCAATTTCGAGACGGCGTTGATACCCATACGATAAATTTTTTGCTTTGTGATGCGCGTAATCGTGTAAACCAACATAGCTGAGTAGATCATGAGATTTCTCTCGAATCGCCTGCTCCTCTTTTTGATTCGCGCGCGTTCCTAGAATCGAGCCCCACACGCCTGCGTTGGAACGACAGTGGCACCCTACCATCACATTCTCAAGGGCACTCATCTCTTTAAAGAGACGAATATTCTGAAAGGTACGCGCAATTCCTGCTTGCGTCACATCCGAGACAGACTGCGGTGAGTAAGGCTTGCTGTTGAGCTCAAATTGCCCCGAATCAGCAGGATATAAACCTGTAATCACATTAAAAAATGTGGTCTTACCAGCACCATTGGGACCAATTAAGCCTGCAATTGCTCCGCGTTCAACGTTCAAACCGACATCAGTAAGTGCGTGCACACCGCCAAATGACTTTGAAACGTGTGAGATACGCAGCAATGAGCTCATGATCGAATAACTTTTAACGAATCTGGTTTTTGCCAAATACCATTTGGTCGATAGAGCATGATCAAAATCAGTGCCAAGCCATACAAAAGTTGACGAATAATCTCAACATCAATCAATACCGATCCAAATAAAAATTGTTGAATCGGTGCTGCAATACTCCGTAACAACTCCGGAAAAATGGATAACAAAATAGCTCCCAAAATAACTCCGGGAATATGTCCCATACCTCCCATCACCACCATTGCAAGCACCACAATTGACTCCCAAAGAGTAAATGACTCTGGTGAGACAAATCCTTGAAAGGCGCCAAACAAAACGCCAGCAGCACCAGCAAAACTAGCGCCAATTGCAAAGGCTAATAACTTCATATTGCGAGTATTGATTCCCATGGCTTCGGCAGCAATTTCATCCTCCCGAATTGCAACCCAAGCTCTACCGATCCGCGAGCGCTCTAAGCGATAACAAACGATTGCTACCAGTACTGCTAGGATCAAAAAGAAATAAAAAAGCAGATAAAGCGATGGCACTTGAAAACCAAAGATGCTAACGGGCTTCGATAAATTGATTCCGAATAATTGAATCGGATCAATACTGCCGATTCCTTTGGGGCCATTCGTTAGGTTAATGGGTCGGTCAAGATTGTTGAGAAAGATCCGAATAATCTCTCCAAAACCTAAGGTCACGATCGCTAAATAATCACCACGTAACTTGAGCGTTGGAAAACCTAAAAGAACCCCAAACAATGCGGCTAATCCAAACGAAATCATTAAAGCGCCCCACAAGGGAAAGTGCAATCCTTGTGGAAAAGCACTGGCAATCGCGGGGAACTGAGTAGTTAAATGCGGAGATGCTAACAGCGCATAACTGTAAGCGCCTACGGCATAAAAAGCGATATAACCTAAATCCAATAAACCTGCGAAACCAATCACCACATTCAAGCCCAAGGCTAAAACGACATACAGCAAGGCAAAGTCGAGTACGCGAACCCAATAATTACCGCCGGTTGCACCCACTAACCAAGGTAGAGCCAATAGCAAAATCGCACTCGCCCACCAAAAGCGTTTTCGATCTTGGCTAGAAGCCTGCCTGAAATACTTAAGCACGATCAGATACCTTTTCACCCAAAAGACCTCGGGGTCTAAATACGAGCACCAAGATAAGAACCATGAACGCAAAAATATCTTGATAGTTGGAACCCAAAACTCCACCCGTCCAATCGCTGATGTAACCCGCACCAATGGCTTCAATTAATCCCAGCAACAAACCGCCCAACATCGCTCCTTGAATATTGCCAATACCGCCCAATACAGCAGCAGTAAAGGCTTTGAGGCCTGGAATGAACCCCATTGAAAAATGCACATTCCCATAATTAGTTGCCATCATGATTCCAGCGAGGGCGGCTAATGCGCCCCCCAGCATGAATGTGACCGAGATCACGCGATTTGGATTCACACCCATCAGGGCAGCGATGTTCGGTTGCTCAGCCGTTGCGCGCATTGCCCTGCCCAATCGCGTCTTTTGCACAATCGTTAAGAGTAAAGCCATCACTAAGAGTGAAGTAAAGATAATGACAATCTCTTTACCGGTAATCGTTGCACCTGTACCAAATACTTGAATTGGGGAAGACGGTAAAAGTTGTGGAAAGGTCAGTGGATTGCGAGACCAGATGATCATAGCCAGCGTTTGTAGTAGTACTGAAACACCAATCGCAGAAATGAGTGGCGCAAGACGCGGTGCGTTACGTAGTGGACGATAGGCAAAGCGCTCAATCAGGTAACTCAAACATGCACAAATCGCCATTGCAGCAAGCAAAACGATGGTTAAAGTCACCCAGGGCGGTAAACCCAGCGATAGCTGAGTCAATAAAGTTATGAGGGTCAAAGACACCATTGCACCAATCATTAAAACTTCGCCATGAGCAAAGTTGATGATGCCTAAGATTCCATAAACCATGGTGTAACCCAAAGCAATCAAGGCGTAGATGCTACCAAGCACCAAGCCATTGATTACTTGCTGGAGAAGAATATCCATAGACTGAACAGCCTATAAAAAATAAGCACCGCGTACGGTGCTTATTTCATCATTGCATCTTGATAATCTCAAGAACAGATTTCTTTTTATCCTTATAGTCGTACAGGGTGATCACACTTTCTTTCATGTCGCCCTTAGCATCAAATGCAATATTACCGATCAAACCTTTCATCTGGGTTTGTGGCATAGCAGCCAAAATCTTTGCGGTTTCTACCGAATTAGCACGCTTCATCGCATCAACAATGACGTATACGGCGTCGTAGGAGAAAGGTGCATAAATATCTACATCGATATTGAAGCGCTCTTTGTATTTTTTCTGGAACTCAGGGCCGGCTTCCATCTTCGACAATGCCATTGCAGCCTCAGAGCAAACAATGTTATTGATCGCATCGCCTGCTAGCTCCGCTAATTTATCCGTACAAATTCCGTCGCCACCAACAATCTTGGCTTTGATACCCAATTCTTTAGCTTGTTTAGCCATCGGGCCGCCAGTTGCATCCATACCGCCGTACATGATTACATCCGGTTTACCAGCTTTTACTTTCGTCAAAATAGCCTTAAAGTCGGTTGCTTTATCGTTCGTTGCTTCACGTGGCAACACTTTGATTCCGGCGGCCTTAACAGTTTTCTCAAACTCGTCTGCCAAACCTTTGCCATACTGAGTTGAGTCATCAATAATGGCAACCACTTTGGCTTTTAAATTCTTGGCGACATAATCTGCAAGCGCAGGTCCTTGTTGAGCATCTGTTGCCACTAAACGATAAGCGGTTTTAAAACCCTGCTTGGTGTAGTCTGGATTAGTTGCTGATGGTGATATTTGAGTAATTCCGGCATCGTTGTAAATCTTAGAAGCAGGAATCGTGGTTCCAGAGTTTAAGTGCCCTACTACTGCTACTACCTTTGCATCCACTAATTTTTGTGCAACTTGCGTTGCTGTTTTTGGATCAGCAGCATCATCTTCCGGAACAAGCTTGAGCACTACTTTTTTACCGTTAATAGTCAAGCCGGCTTTATTAATTTCCTCAATCGCCAATACCGCACCATTTTCGTTCTGCTTACCCATATGGGCGATGGAACCGGTTAGCGGAGCAACATGGCCAATCTTAATCTCGCCATCGTTGGCTTTACCGCAGGCGACTAGCATTCCTGCTGCGACCGCAGAAAGCAAACTATAGGTAACTATTCTTTGATACGTTTTCATCATTCAACTCTCCAATAGTGTGAAAGTAAGTCAATAAAAAATTAAGCGGGGTGGGTTAAGTTTTTGGGCAAAGAAAAAGTAACATCCTCAACAACGCCATCGAGGGAGCGAATCTGGCGAGGACCAAACTCTTGAATACGAGAAATGATTGCTTGTGCAAGACTCTCGGGAGCGGAAGCCCCAGCAGTTAAACCGATGCGCTTTTTATCAATAAACCATTCTGGTTTGAGCTGATCAGGCGAATCGACCATGTAGGCAGGAACGCCAAGTTTTTCAGCCAATTCACGCAAACGATTCGAGTTCGAACTGGTCTGACTTCCGACGACAATAACCACTTGAACTTGGGGTGCCATGAATTTCACAGCATCTTGTCGATTCTGAGTGGCATAACAAATGTCTTGTTTTTTAGGTTGAATAATTTTGGGGAACTTTTTGGTAAGTGCGTTAACGATTTCTTTTGTTTCATCAACCGACAGGGTAGTTTGGGTCACAAAAGCTAATTTTTGTTCTTTCGAGAAATTTAGTTTTTCAACATCATCTAGGTTTTCAATGAGCAAAATGCCGCTCTCTACTTGCCCCATGGTTCCCTCCACTTCGGGGTGGCCCGCATGACCGATCATAAATACGGTGTACCCTTCTTTGCACAACTTCACCACTTCAACGTGGACTTTGGTCACCAATGGGCAAGTGGCATCATAAACTTGCAAACCACGGTCTGCAGCCTCTTTCCGCACTTGCTGGGATACACCATGAGCGCTGTAAACCACAATCGCACCTTTGGGTATCTGCTCCAGTTCATCGACAAATATTGCGCCCTTCTCGCGCAGCTCATCAACCACATATTTGTTGTGCACAATTTCATGTCGCACATAAATCGGGGCACCAAATCGCTTCAGAGCTTCATTCACAATATTGATCGCACGATCAACGCCGGCACAGAACCCTCTTGGTTGCGCCAGCAAAATTTCGGCGCTATCTACAGATGAATTCTGATTTTGCATATGTTTGGATTTACAAAATGGCGATGATCTCTGCTTCAAAACTCAGTTGCTTACCTGCAAGAGGATGGTTGAAATCAAACCATGCTCCCTCATCATTAATCGATTGCAATACACCGGCATATTGTGCTCCGTTTGGGGCATTAAATTCAATCATATCGCCTGGTTCAAATTCTGGAACTTCATCGGTATTGGCTAGTAAAACATCCATGCTGACCCATTGGATCAACTCAGGCTTATGTTCCCCGAAAGCCTCTGAGGCAGGAAGAACGACGGAGCGTTTTTCACCTACCTTAGCGCCCATCAAAACCTTTTCGAAGCAGGGGGCAAATTGACCCGATCCAAATTGCAAGGTGGCCGGCCGATCCTCAAAGGTGTTGATGTAGTCCTCCCCATTGGGCAAAACCAAGCGGTAATTGATGGTCAAGAAAGAATTGGGGGTGACAACGTTTTCACTCATGCGCCCATTGTAGCGAGAGAGGCGCAATATCGCCCGATATCCAAATGGCCAAAAGCCCAACAACCAAGAGAAAAACTCATCCGTCAGGGGGCAACTGCTTTATCGGATGCAGAGCTTCTAGCCATTTTTTTACGCTCTGGAGTCAAAGGCAAAAGTGCAGTGGTTCTTGCCCAAGATTTACTCACAAAATTTGATGGCATTGAAGGCTTGATGAGCGCGCCCATTTCGGAGATTTACAGCTGCTACGGCATGGGCCCCTCAAAATGGGCTCAAATCCAAGCGGCTTACGAACTAGTCAAACGCTGTTTGCAAGAGAGTGTCTGTCAACAGGCGATATTTTCCTCATCTGCTCAAGTGCGAGAATTTTTGCAGGCCAAAATTGCACGCCTGGAACATGAGGTTTTTTTATGCCTTTACCTGGATGCCAGTAACCGCTTAATTGAATGCCAAGAGTTATTCCGGGGCTCAATCGATCGGACCGCCATTTACCCCAGAGAAATCATCAAAGAATCCCTTAATCGCAATGCCTGCGCATTAGTTGTTGCCCATAATCATCCTGGTGGGAACCCTCTGCCTAGCCCTACAGATGAACTCATCACCCAAGAGCTTTGCCAAGCCCTACATTGGGTCAATATTGTTTTGCTTGACCATTGCATCGTTGCAAAGCATGGCTTTTTCTCATTTGCAGACGCTGGTTTATTAAATAGGGGTTTAAAAGATAGTGATCACTAACTTTTTTAAGGTTCTCTGCCCGGCATAAGGGCAAGTGCTAGCCTTCACTCTGAGTTGCCTGCTACAATCGTTGTTTTTCGTCATTTAAGGAGTGTGTCATGGCAAAAGTTTGCCAAGTCACTGGGAAAAAGCCAATGGTTGGCCACAATGTTTCCCATGCAAATAACAAGACTAAGCGTCGTTTTTTGCCAAATTTGCAAAATCGTCGTTTTTGGGTTGAATCTGAGAACCGTTGGGTTAGTCTTCGCCTAACCAATGCTGGACTTCGTTTAATCGACAAGAACGGTATTGATTCTGTGCTTGCTGATCTTCGTGCTCGTGGTGAAGTTTAAGGACTAAATCATGGCCAAGGGAGCAAGAGAAAAGATCAAGTTAGAGTCCAGTGCTGGTACTGGTCACTTCTACACCACTACAAAAAATAAAAGAACAAAGCCTGAGAAGATGGAGATCATGAAATTTGATCCTAAGGCTCGTAAACACGTTACTTACAAAGAAACAAAAATTAAGTAATTTGTTTCCTTACTGTTCTAATTAAAAAAACCCGCTGAATGCGGGTTTTTTATTAGCCTTGATTGGAATAACGTCTTAGTCGTAATGAAAATTCTTTTAAGGAATGTGGGCCTGCCTCCTCGGCGCGATGGCACCACGAGCGGAGCTGGCTAAGTAGCTGCTCACGGGTCGCATTTGAGCGCCCCCAAATAGCATGTAACTCTCGACGCATTTCAATCATCTTACGTAACTGAGGATTGGTCTTCATGAGTTCTTCAAGTTTCACTTTTTCTTCAGAGGTTAATTTAGCCTCGTCCTTATAAAGCCAATCACGCGCATCTTTTAGATGAGCAGTAAATTCCTGCACGTGCTGGAGCTCCTTTGCTATATAGCGTTTCAAGGTCTTACTGTAACGCGCCATGATCTCATAACGGTTGGCAATAATGGCTTCTAGCGTGTGATCATCGGCAGGACGAACATCCGATAAGACGGGCTTTGGTGGTACTTTTTTTACCTTTGCCAAACCGACTGAACTTAATGCGCAGATATAAACCCAGCCAATATCAAATTCATACCACTTGTTCGATAACTTAGCGCTAGTTGCATAAGTATGGTGGTTGTTATGAAGCTCCTCGCCACCAATCAAAATTCCCCAGGGAACAATGTTGGTCGATGCATCTTCACAATCATAGTTACGATACCCCCAATAGTGACCGATGCCGTTAATCACACCAGCGGCGGTAATGGGTATCCATAGCATCTGCACAGCCCAGACCGTCGCACCGATAGCGCCGAACAAAAGTAAATCGATGATAAGCATCAGACCAACGCCTTGCCATGTAAAACGAGCATAAATATTACGCTCTAACCAATCATCAGGAGTGCCATGGCCAAATTTCTCGAGAGTCTCTTTTTTGGCAGCCTCCACTTTGTAGAGCTCAGCACCCTCAAGAAGAACTTTATTAATACCAACAATTTGTGGGCTATGGGGATCTTCTTGACTCTCACACTTTGCGTGATGCTTACGATGAACGGAAGCCCACTCTTTGGTCACCATTCCGGTAGTTAGCCACAACCAGAAGCGAAAGAAATGCGATGCGATTGGATGAAGATCAAGCGCGCGGTGTGCCTGGCAGCGATGCAAAAAAATGGTCACGCTAGCAATCGTGATGTGGGTCATCACCAAGGTAAAGAGCACGATCTGCCACCATGCCCAATCCAACAATCCGTTAGACAACCACTGAATTAGTGCATCGTGGAAATCTGTTAATCCGCTCATTCGCCAATCATCCTTGTTCGTTTAAAGCATGAAGTTATGCTCTTTAACCCCATATTTTAAGGCTTTCGGTGCAATATTGCCCCAAAAAACCCATCGGTTCCATGGGATGAAGGCCAAACCTGCCACCAGGGCTTATCCTTCGAGGTTCCAACAGGAATTTCATGATGTAAAAAATGGTCATCGAGGACCTGATTTGCCGATAAAAGCTCAAATTCTGGGTGTTTCTCCAAAAAAGTCTTCACCACCCCCTGATTTTCAAGTTCTAACAGACTACAAGTGGCATAAACCAGCCTTCCGCCTGGTTTTAAGAGTCGCGCGGCAGACTCAAGGATCGCCAACTGAGTGGCGGTCAGTTTTCTTATTTCATCGAGACTTTGACGCCACTTTAAATCCGGGTTACGTCGCAGAGTTCCAAGACCGCTACAGGGAGCATCAACTAGAACTCGATCAATCTTTCCGGCAAGTCGCTTAATTTTGGGATCGTTTTCACTGTCGATCCAAACCGGATGAACGTTGGATAAACCACTGCGAGCTAATCGCGGTTTTAGGTTTGCTAATCGTCTCTCCGATGTGTCAAACGCATAAAGTCTTCCCGTACTACGCATCATTGCGCCTAAGGCTAAGGTTTTTCCACCAGCGCCCGCACAAAAATCGACGACCATCTCACCGCGCTTTGGGCCCAAGAGATGACACAAAATCTGACTGCCCTCATCTTGCACCTCAAATAAACCTTCTTTAAACCAAGTAGAGTTTTGAAGTGCAGGCTTACCGAAAATACGAATACCTTCAGTTGAATACGGTGTGGGGTGTGCTTCAAAGCGATTTGCGTTCGCATTCATTTGCGCCAGTAATTGATCACGATTGATCTTTAAGGTATTAACACGCAGATCAAGCGGCGCAGGTTGCATTAATGATTGCGCAAGTAGTGCGCTTTCATTTGGACCAAAGGATTGTTCTAGAGAACTCCATAACCACTCTGGTAGATTATTTTTAACCAGCGGTGCAAGCGATTGGCGATCAATTTGGCCATAACGCTTTAACCACTCGAACTCTTCTGGATGAAGCACAAACGCTAAGTCGGCTAAGGCGCTTTCAAGGCGGTTTGCAGAACCCAGACCGCCCTCTGATAGGGCAGAAGCCAAGCCCAGTATGGCTAAGCGGCGAGCTAATGAACCAGTGCCACTGACAGCAAACTGAGAAAACTCGTTCTTACGACGTAATACCGAGAAAGCTGCCTCAGCGATTAAAGCGCGGTCTCGGTGTCCAAGTTTGGGATTTGCGCGAAAGTAGCGAGTCACTAGGCGATCGGCAGGTTCCTTAAATAGGAGTAACTCAGGGATTAGTTTTTCTAGATGAAAAGCATGCTGAGGTAATGCCTTTGCGTGCGAATAATTTTTTTGACCTCTAGGGTTTTCAGGCTCCGCTGTTTTGGGGTTTTTTGACTTCGCGTATTTTTTTTCACCCCGAAGAGAGTTAGGTACTTTAGCAAAGGAAGGTGATTTTTTTAGAGAGGGCTTCATGCCAAAGAAATATATTGAGACTCTGGTGGATCAACGCGTACGGTATCTCCATCAAGATGCAGACGCTGATGAATGAACCACTCGACCGCTAGTGGATAAATAAGATGTTCCATTTTTAAGACGCGCGCTGCAAGATGATTGGCATCGTCCCCTGCCAAAATAGGAACCTCGCCTTGGCAAATAATTGGGCCCTCATCAACGCCGGCACTCACAAAATGAACCGTAGCTCCATGAACTGCATCCCCTGACTCCAGAGCACGCTCATGAGTGTGTAGACCAGGGTAGAGGGGCAATAATGAGGGGTGGATATTGATCATGCGGCCTTGGTAATGCTCAATAAATTTTGGGGTGAGAATTCGCATAAAGCCCGCCAATACCACTAAATCTGCTCCAAACCGATCAATTTGAACCTGCAAAGCCTGATCAAAAGAGTCTCGATTGGGAAAATCACGATGGTTAATTACTGCGGTTGGAATTCCGTGTGAGCGAGCAAACTCAAGGCCCTTGGCATCTGGATTATTGCTAATTAGTCCGCTAAATCGCACATCCCAAGACTTGGCTTGTGCAGTTCGATAAATTGCCTCGAAATTAGAGCCGCGCCCAGAAATAAGAGAAACGATTGAATGCATGACCAACAATATAATTCAAGGCTAGCCTGAAAGCGAACTGTGAAGGTATTTCGACGATTTACACCCTCTGTTAAGCACCCTCCATGCGCCCTCACGATTGGTAATTTTGATGGGGTGCATCGAGGTCACCAAGCCTTGCTCCAACAATTGGTGCAAGGTGCCCGCTCTCGTCAATTACAAAGTTGCGTTCTCACTTTTGAGCCACATCCCCGAGAATTTTTTTCTCCGAATGATGCGCCACCCCGCATTCAAAATATTCGTGACAAATTAATCGCCCTTAAGGGTCATGAGATTGATCGGGTTGTAATTGCTGAGTTCAATCAAGCATTTTCTCAACTAAGCCCAGATGAATTTGTTAAGAAAGTCCTGATTGAAGGCTTGAATGCAAAATGGCTACTAATCGGCGATGATTTTTGTTATGGCGCTAAACGCGCTGGAAATTTCAAAAGCCTTGTGGATGCCGGTAAGAAATTTGGTTTTGAAGTGAGTAGCATCTCAACGGTATTGGAATCTAATGAACGGATTTCCAGCTCACTTCTGCGTCGCGCGCTTGAGAACGGCGATATGAATCAGGCGAGCAAATTATTGGGTCGTCCTTATTCCATTTCTGGTCATGTTCTGTATGGCAAGCAATTGGGTCGCGAGCTTGGCTTCCCAACGATTAATCTCGCAGTCTCGACACTGCGTCCAAACGAGAAACCGGTGACCAGCGGTATTTTTGTCGCACAAGTTCATGGAATAAAGAGTCATCCAATCCCAGCGGTGGCAAGCCTCGGGGTGCGGCCCTCAGTTGAGAGTACAGGGCAGGTTTTACTCGAGACACATTTGTTTGATTTCAACCAATCAATCTACGGTCAAATAGTTTGCGTAGAATTACTTGAGCGGCTCCATGAAGAACGAAAATACCCTAATTTAGAAACCCTGCAAGCAGCAATTCAACACGATGCGCTGATCGCGCGTCAATATTTCCAACAGAAAAACAAGCATGTCTGATAAATCCCCAAATTACCCAGTCAATCTGCTCGAAACCAGCTTTCCCATGCGGGGAGATTTACCCAAGCGTGAGCCCAAATGGGTTGAGGAGTGGCAACGCAATAAGGTATATGAAGCGATTCGCAAAGCGCATGCGGGACAGCCTAGTTTTATCTTGCACGATGGCCCTCCTTATGCCAATGGTGATATTCATATTGGTCATGCCGTAAACAAAATTTTGAAAGACATGATTGTGAAGTCCCGTTGGCTCATGGGTTTTGATGCAATCTATGTACCTGGGTGGGATTGCCACGGAATGCCCATTGAAATTCAAATTGAAAAACAATTTGGCAAAAATTTACCAACCGCACAAGTGCAAGCCAAAGCTCGTGAGTATGCTAAAGCGCAGGTTGCGAAACAGAAAAAAGATTTCCAGCGCTTAGGGGTTTTGGGTGAATGGGATGAGCCCTACTTGACCATGGATTATCAAAACGAGGCTGATGAAATTCGTGCCTTGGGCGAAATTTGGAAAAAAGGTTATGTCTTTCGTGGTCTCAAACCAGTGAACTGGTGTTTTGATTGTGGTTCTGCTTTAGCCGAAGCTGAAGTCGAGTATCAAGATAAAACAGATCCAGCCATTGACGTCGGTTTTGCATTTGATCCTGCGCAAAGCAAACAACTAGCTAGTGCATTCGGCTTAAAAGATCTGCCACATAAACCGGGTATGGCTGTGATCTGGACCACAACTCCATGGACATTGCCTGCTAATCAAGCTTTAAATGTTCACCCTGATTTGGAATATGCGCTGGTTGATACACCTAAATCAATTCTGCTTCTAGCAAAAGATCGCGTAAACGATTGTTTGGAGCAATATGGTTTAGAAGGCAGTGTTCTGGCTACTTGCAAAGGCAAGGCTCTTGAGGGTATCTCTTTTTGGCATCCATTAGCTGCGCTGGATCAGGGCTACAAGCGCTTAGCACCAATTTACCCAGCTGAGTATGTCACGCTCGATACTGGAACCGGATTAGTTCACTGCGCTCCTGCATACGGCGAAGAAGACTTCAAGTCTTGCAAGGCGAATGGTCTCCAAGATCAAGAAATCATTAATCCGGTAATGGGTGATGGCATTTACGCTTCATCATTACCCCTCTTTGCGGGCCAGTTGATTTGGAAAGCAAACGCCAACATTGTGAAGGCCTTAGAAGAAGCAGGTAGCCTTCTCAAAAGTAAATCCTATACGCATTCCTATATGCATTGTTGGAGGCATAAAACGCCAATCGTCTACCGCGCTACTTCGCAATGGTTTGCCAGCATGGATAAAAAGCCCGCTGGTGAAAAATTATCACTGCGTGAAACGGCATTAGCCGGAATTGAAAGTACTCATTTTTATCCTGCGTGGGGTAAGCAGCGCTTACACAATATGATCGCTAACCGTCCTGATTGGACACTATCGCGCCAACGGCAATGGGGCGTACCAATGGCATTTCTGATTCATAAAGAAACGGGAGAGCCCCACCCACGCACCGCTGAACTTCTGGAGCAGGTTGCAAAACTGGTCGAGAAAAATGGTATTGAAGCTTGGCAAAACCTTCAACTCGAAGATTTAATCGGTGATGAGGCAAAGCTGTATGAGAAAAATCGCGACACTCTAGATGTCTGGTTTGATTCGGGAACAACCCATTGGCATGTGATGCGTGGTTCACATCGCAACGCACTCTATCGAAAAGAGTCTGAAAGCAAAGATGGTCGCTGGGCAGATCTCTACTTAGAAGGCTCTGATCAACATCGAGGCTGGTTTCATTCTTCCTTGTTAACTGGCGCAATGTTAGATGGCAAACCGCCCTATCACGCACTCTTAACCCATGGATTTACGGTCGATGGTCAAGGCCGAAAAATGAGTAAATCGGTTGGTAATGTGATTGCCCCGCAAGAAGTTGCTGATAAGTTAGGTGCTGAAATTATTCGTCTGTGGGTCGCTTCAACGGACTACTCGGGAGAGATGTCGATATCCGATGAGATCTTAAAGCGTGTGGTTGAAAGCTACCGGCGCATGCGCAATACGCTGCGCTTTCTACTCGCCAACTTGGCTGATTTTGATCCTCAAGAGCATCAGATGCCTGTGACCGAGTGGGTTGAAATTGATCGCTACAGTCTTGCACTTGCCAGTGATTTACAAAAGACCATTGAGGCACATTATCAAAACTATGAGTTTCATCCTGCAGTTTCAAAAATCTTGGCATTCTGCTCCGAAGATTTAGGGGGCTTCTATTTAGACATACTCAAAGATCGTCTTTACACCATGCCAGCTAATTCGGCGGGAAGACGCTCAGCACAAAATGCTCTGTTTCATATCACCCAACATCTTTTGAAATGGCTCTCGCCCTTCTTAAGCTTTACGGCCGAAGAAGCATGGAAATGCTATCCCCATTTTGCGAAAGATAAAAATAGTATTTCAATCTTCACAGAAGTGTTCTCTTCCTTCCCGGAAATCGGACATGCTTCTGAGCTGATTAAAAAATGGCAACGCATTCGAGAAATTCGCTCAGAAATCACAAAAGCGATTGAAATTGAGCGCGAGGCCGGCAAAATCGGCTCCTCCTTACAAGCAGAACTAGTAATTCAGTTGAACTCTGCAGATTTCGAACTAATGAACTCGATTGGGGCTGATCTTCGTTTTGTAACGATCACCTCAAAAGCCGAAATTCTTGAATCAAAAGAAAACGGTATTTCAGTCACTGTAAAACCAAGCGCCTATCAAAAATGTGCGCGATGCTGGCATCACACGTCTGATGTTGGATCACATACAGAGCATCCTGATCTATGCGGACGCTGTATCAGTAATCTTTATGGTGATGGTGAAATTCGACAATTTGCATAATGGCTGCAACTCAACAAAATCAGCTAGGCTCAGCTAAGACTTATTTGTTCTTAGCACTTTTTGTTTTAATTGCTGACCAAGTAAGTAAATGGTGGGCGCAAATGAGCTTACCGATGGCGCAAGCAATCAAGGTGACTGATTTTCTGAACTGGTTTCTTATTTATAACCCCGGTGCTGCATTTTCATTTTTGTCCCAAGCGGGTGGTTGGCAACGTTGGTTTTTCACGATTATCGGAATTATTGCGGCTGTAGTGATTATCTGGCTGTTGCAGAAAAATACCCAAGACCGACCCTTTTGCATAGCGCTTGCTTTGATACTGGGGGGTGCGATTGGGAATGTGCTAGATCGCTTGTTATATGGTGCAGTGGTTGATTTCATTGACGTTCACTACCAGGGCTGGCATTGGCCAGCATTTAACCTTGCCGACAGTGCAATCTCTATTGGTGCTACATTAATCGTTATTAATGAAATTAGACGTGCGCTCCAGCAGCGAAATTAAGCTTAATTCATCTGAGATCCTAACTATGCCCTCCCTGGCGAACAAAAAAATTGTCTTAGGTATTTCTGGTGGAATTGCTGCTTATAAATCAGCAGAGTTGGTTCGTGCTTTGATTCAGGAAGGCGCACACGTTCAAGTGGTGATGACCGATGCCGCACAACAATTCATCACGCCGGTTACGATGCAGGCCTTAAGTGGTAATCCAGTTTTTACCAATCAGTGGGATCAACGCATTGCCAATAATATGGCGCACATTGAGCTCTCTCGAACTGCTGATGCGATTTTGATCGCCCCTGCCAGTGCCGATTTGATGGCTAAGCTATCACTTGGCTTAGCGGATGATTTACTTTCAACCTTGTGCTTGGCGCGTGACTGCCCCTTACTCATCGCTCCGGCAATGAATCTACAAATGTGGTCACACGCGGCGACACAACGAAGTCTGAAGAGATTACAAAGCGATGGGGTAGCTGTTCTTGGTCCCGCAAGTGGTGATCAAGCCTGCGGTGAAGTTGGAATGGGTCGCATGCTTGAACCCGAAGAGATTTGTGAACAGTTGATTGCATTTTTTCAGCCACAGGTACTGCGCAATAAACGCGTTTTAATTACTGCTGGACCAACCTTTGAAGCGATTGATCCAGTTCGCGGTATTACCAATTTAAGTTCAGGAAAAATGGGGTTTGCGCTTGCCAGGGCAGCGCTTGAGGCTGGTGCGTACGTCCATTTAATTGCTGGACCATGCAATCTACCAACGCCCTTATTGAGTACTGGAAGAATTACCCGAACCAACGTCACAAGTGGTGCTGAAATGCATCGTGCCACCCTTGCATCAGCCAACTGTGATGTATTTTTTGCAGTTGCTGCAGTTGCTGATTGGACGATTGCCAATCGTGCCAAACAAAAAATTAAGCGCCAAGAAAAAACAGGGCTTGATCTAGAATTTCGCTCCAACCCCGATATCTTGCTCGATATGGCAAAGCTTGCGAAACGTAAATCAAAACCCTACTGCGTTGGATTTGCTGCTGAAACGGATCGCTTGGGTAAGCATGCAAAAGAGAAACGAATCAAAAAAGGGATTCCAATGATTGTTGGCAATATTGGTCCTGCAACCTTTGGTCTCGATACCAATGAAATTATTGTGGTTGATGAAAAAGGGATTAAAAATTTAGGTCAGGGTAATAAGCTTGAGTTAGCTCGCAAACTGATCGCGCAAGTTGCGGCTCGCTTACCCTAGCTTATCTTCGACTGCTTCAGTCTATTTTTATTGAGAGGGGTGTTGGTTTGCAAGTTCTTCAAGTCAAAATACTCGATGAGCGGATGCGCTCACAAATGCCCAGTTACGGCACACCAGGTAGCGCAGGTCTTGATCTGCGCGCATGCATCAATGAAGCCATTGATTTAGCGCCCGGTCAAACTGAACTCATTCCAACCGGCCTAGCAATTTATATCGAAGATCCTCGCTATGCTGCGATGATTTTGCCCCGTTCTGGCTTGGGGCATAAACATGGAATTGTTCTAGGCAATTTAGTCGGCCTAATCGACTCGGATTATCAGGGTCAATTGATGGTTAGCGCTTGGAACCGAAGCTCAAAAACTTTCAGGCTAGAGCCGATGGAGCGTCTCGCACAATTAGTGATCGTGCCAGTTCAACAGGTAGAACTAAAAGTTGTCGCTGAGTTCGAAAGCAGCACTCGTGGCAGCGGCGGCTTTGGCAGCACTGGACGCCAATAACGCCAACAACCTCTAGATCTCTTCGACAGGCTCCACACCGGATACCCCGGCCTTATTAGCCTTACTCGGGGGCGTGTTCGATGACTGGATATCGAGGGATACCTTGCCCTCGTTATCAATATCAACAACAACCGAGCCACCATTTGCCAAGCGTCCGAACAGTAATTCGTCAGCAAGCGCTTTGCGAACCGTATCCTGAATAATGCGCTGCATGGGTCTCGCGCCCATCAATGGATCAAAGCCATGTTTAGCCAAGTAAGAACGCAGCGCTGGACTAAATACAGCATCCACTTTCTTCTCATGCAACTGCTCTTCTAATTGCATCAAGAACTTATCAACCACGCGCATGATGATGGATTCATCTAGAGATTTGAATGAAACAATTGCATCTAAGCGATTGCGGAACTCTGGCGTGAAAAACTTCTTGATTTCAGACATTTCATCACCCTGCTCGCGCGCATTGGTAAAGCCCATGGTCGACTTTTGCATCGCCTCAGCACCCGCATTCGTGGTCATGATGATGATGACATTACGAAAATCAGTTTTACGTCCATTGTTATCGGTCAGCGTACCGTGATCCATCACTTGTAACAGGATATTGAAGATATCCGGATGTGCTTTCTCGATCTCATCGAGCAATAAAACGCAATGTGGCTTCTTCGATACCGCCTCGGTCAATAAGCCACCCTGATCAAAGCCTACATAGCCCGGAGGAGCACCGATCAAGCGACTCACAGCGTGACGTTCCATATACTCCGACATGTCAAAGCGCAAGAGCTCAATGCCCATAATGAAAGCTAATTGTTTCGCGACTTCAGTCTTACCAACACCGGTAGGACCTGAGAACAAGAAGGAGCCAATGGGTCGATCAACCTTACCTAAGCCAGCGCGGGTCATCTTAATTGCGCTCGCCAAAGCCTCGATGGCAGGATCTTGACCAAACACCACGCTCTTAATATCGCGGTCTAGGGTTTGCAACTTACTACGATCATCGACAGAAACAGACTGGGGTGGGATGCGCGCAATCTTGGCCACAATCTCTTCAATCTCTTGACGACTGATGGTCTTTTTCTGTTTTGACTTCGGCAATATGCGTTGTGCGGCACCCGCTTCATCAATTACATCAATGGCTTTATCCGGCAAATGACGATCGTTGATATAACGTGCAGACAGCTCAGCAGCTGCAACTAAAGCGGCAGTTGCGTATTTAACGCCATGATGCTCCTCAAAGCGCGACTTCAAGCCGCGCAGGATTTGTACGGTTTGATCGACCGATGGTTCGACCACATCGACCTTCTGAAAACGCCGTGACAAGGCCGCATCTTTTTCAAAGATACCGCGGTACTCGGTGAATGTTGTAGCACCGATACATTTCAGGGTTCCACTTGATAATGCTGGCTTGAGAAGATTGCTTGCATCTAAGGTACCGCCCGAGGCGGCGCCAGCACCAATCAAGGTATGAATCTCATCAATAAACAATATTCCATTGGAATTATCTTTAAGCGCTTTTAAAACACTCTTCAAGCGTTGCTCAAAATCACCCCGGTATTTAGTGCCAGCCAAGAGCGCGCCCATATCCAAGGAGTAAACCGTTGCATTTGCCAAGATCTCAGGAACCTCACCTTTGGTAATTCTCCAGGCAAGCCCTTCGGCAATTGCTGTTTTACCAACGCCTGCCTCGCCCACTAGCAAAGGATTATTTTTACGGCGACGGCATAAAACTTGAATCACGCGCTCTACCTCGCCCTCACGTCCAATCAGAGGGTCTATCTTTCCTTGGCGAGCCAATGAGTTCAGGTTTTGAGTAAATTGGTCAAGGGGGCTCTCTTTGCCACTACTTGCAGCCTCCTCAGTATCTGGACTAGCTTCAGCGGCCTTCGCAGGTTCTGTGTTGTCTTTGCGGACACCATGACTAATGAAATTAACAACATCCAAACGGGTGACGCCCTGCTGTTGCAGAAAGTAAACCGCATGAGAATCTTTCTCACCAAAAATTGCAACAAGTACATTAGCGCCAGTGACTTCTTTTTTACCATTGGAGGTTGACTGGACGTGCATGATCGCGCGTTGTATCACCCGCTGAAATCCCAAAGTTGGTTGGGTATCAACTTCTTCGGTACCCGGTACTACGGGAGTGTTGTCATTAATAAAGTTTTTCAACTGCGAACGTAATTCAGCGATATTCACAGCGCAAGCCTTCAACACCTCAACTGAAGTCGCGTTATCTAACAATGCGGATAGCAAGTGCTCAACGGTAATGAACTCGTGGCGAGCCGCGCGGGCATCGACAAAAGCCATATGCAAACTGACTTCTAATTCTTGAGCAATCATGCTTCCTCCATAGTGCACTGCAATGGGTGACCCGCTTCGCGGGAACGTTCTATCACTTGATGGACCTTGGTGGAAGCCACATCGCGGGTATAGATTCCGCAAACACCTTTGCCAGCTAAATGTACTTGCAACATGATGCGTGTTGCTGTTTCCTGGTCTTTATTGAAATATTCCTGAATGACCATCACTACAAATTCCATGGGGGTGTAGTCATCATTCAAAAGCATCACTTTGTACATCGCCGGCACTTTTACTTTTTCGGCCTGACGTTCGAGTAAAACCGTATCTTCCTTAAAAGGCGTGATGGGGTTTCCTCCGTTGGGTGTTTTGGAATTACGACTCATAGAAACATTCTAACCACACAGTGAAACTCTGCAATAAATCCTCAAAAATGAGGTTTTCATGTTGCGAAAACCCATAAGAATCAAGAATATTCCCAAGCTTTAGGGTATTTTTTGCAAAAAAGGTGGTTTTCTTAATGATATAGGGTCATATTTCCTTGACACCCCCCAAAAAAGGGCAAACAATCAACCCTGTGGTGTTTTTCTCATTTGAGATTTACCTGCATTAGGCGTGTTGCGGAGTAAGACTGATCAAAAGGTATTTCCCCTCTTCACGGTTGTCTTTAGTTTTTTGTAATGGAGTTCGCATGGCGACCGGAGTTGTTAAGTGGTTCAATGATGCAAAAGGTTTTGGCTTTATCAAACCGGATGATGGTGAAGAAGAATTATTTGCACACTTTAGTGCAATAACGATGAGTGGTTTTAAAACCCTCAAAGAGGGTCAAAAAGTAACGTTTGACGTTACTCAAGGCCCAAAAGGTAAGCAAGCAACTAATATTCAAGCTGCCTGATTATTCGCTGATTCCAAATAAAAACCCCAGGATAAAACCTGGGGTTTTTTCTTTCCGACCTAGAGACTACATATTCTCGATCATCACCTGACCGAAACCGGAGCAAGACACTTGAGTCGAGCCGGGTAATAAGCGTGCAAAGTCGTATGTAACCTTCTTCGAGAGAATGGCCTTTTCCATGGAAGAGATAATTAGGTCAGCCGCCTCGACCCACCCAAGGTGACGAAGCATCATCTCGGCCGACAAAATCTCAGAGCCTGGATTGACATAGTCCTTACCAGCATATTTTGGCGCCGTGCCATGGGTAGCCTCAAACATCGCAATGCTGTCAGATAAATTTGCACCCGGTGCAATTCCGATACCGCCGACTTGAGCCGCAAGAGCATCAGAAATATAGTCACCATTGAGATTTAAGGTAGCAATCACGCTGTACTCATTGGGTCGCAATAGGATTTGCTGCAAGAAGGCATCTGCGATTACGTCTTTGACAATGATGTCTTTGCCCGTTTTGGGATTCTTAAATTTGCACCATGGGCCACCATCCACAAGTTGAGCGCCAAACTCTTTCATAGCTAACTCGTAGCCCCAATCCCGAAATCCACCCTCAGTAAATTTCATGATGTTGCCTTTGTGAACCAGTGTTACTGAAGGCTTATCGTTATCGATGGCATATTGGAATGCCTTACGAACCAATCGCTGTGTTCCCTCACGTGATACAGGCTTAATACCAATACTGGATGTTGCAGGGAAGCGAATCTTTTTCACTCCCATTTCTTTAATCAAGAAATCAACCATTTTTTTGGCACCATCCGTACCAGCTTCCCACTCGATTCCAGCATAGATATCTTCTGAGTTTTCGCGGAAGATCACCATATCGGTCTTTTCTGGCTCACGAACTGGGGAAGGAACTCCCTTAAAGTAACGAACTGGGCGAAGACAAACATAAAGGTCTAGTGACTGACGTAGGGCGACGTTTAAAGAACGAATACCGCCACCGACTGGGGTGGTCAATGGGCCCTTAATCGAGACCACATACTCCTTGACAGCATCGAGGGTCTCATCGGGCATCCAGACGTCTGGACCATAGACCTTGGTTGATTTCTCTCCGGCGTACACCTCCATCCAGGAAATCTTACGTTTGCCGCCATAAGCCTTTTGTACAGCCGCATCAACAACTTTAATCATGACTGGGGTAATGTCAAAGCCAGTTCCGTCGCCTTCAATATAGGGAATAATCGGGTTATTGGGGACATTGATTGAAAAATCAGCGTTTACAGTGATTTTTTCACCCGCGGGGACTTTAATGTGCTTATACATTGCGCTTTTCTCCAGTTAACGAATATGGTATTTTCGCATGAGGCTACAGTGCCTCTTCACTAAACCCCTTATTTTAATTCCCCCGCTCCCATGGTTCGTAAATACCTGACTCTTTTACTAACAACCCTAATTTTTGCGTTGGTTAATGACTCGGCTGCGCAAAGTAATCGCTTACCAATCATTGAACTAAAAGCAGGAATGTATCGAATCGAGGCTGAACTTGCAGACAACCCGTCTGCCCGCCAAACCGGCTTGATGTACCGGACGTATATGCCACCAAATTCAGGGATGCTGTTTGTTTTTCCAGATAAAGCAATTCATTGCTTTTGGATGATGAACACCAAACTAGCCCTGACAATCGCATTCATTGATGATGATGGAAAAATTGTGAACCTATCGGACATGGAGCCCGACACTCAAAACAATCACTGTCCCAGAGCGCCCGTTCGCTTCGCTTTGGAAATGAATCAAAAATGGTTTGCGCAACGAGCGCTCGGACCAGGAACCGTTATTACGGGTCTACCTAAAAAATAAAACCAGCTATAAGACGTAAAAAACTTAGCCGAAATGGCAAACGTAGTGAATGGGAGACTCGGCACGAATCACAAAATATCCGCCAGCATCTACGGTCCAACTTTGCCCTGCTTTAAATGTTTGCTCGGCCTGACCGTTAATACTCACAAACGCCGTACCCTCAACAACCTCCATGATTTCCTTAGTTGTCAAATCAAAGCGTAAGGTACTGGGCAAAATAACGCCAACTGATTTTCTAACCCCATCGGGCATCGTGACGGTGTGCGAAACACACTTACCATCAAAATAGACATTGGCCTTTTTGCTCACTGAAACCTGATCAAACTGCATAAATCTTTCCCTATTCACTATTCATTTTGTACGTTTGCGTTTTGCAATCTCTGCAATTCGCATACGCAGCGCATTCAGCTTGATGAAACCACCTGCATCTGCTTGGTTATATGCGCCACCATCATCATCGAAGGTTGCAATCGTTTGATCAAATAGAGTGTTCGCTGAATCACGTGCCAATACCGACACAGACCCTTTATAAAGCTTGAGACGAACATGACCGCTGACATTTTTTTGCGTGTGATCAATCAAAGTCTGCAATGCCAATCTTTCAGGCGACCACCAATAGCCGTTATAGATGAGGGCGGCGTAACGTGGCATCAGGTCATCTTTAAGATGGGCAACTTCACGATCTAAAGTAATACTCTCGATCGCCCGATGGGCTTTAAGCAAGATAGTTCCTCCAGGGGTCTCATAACAACCCCGGCTCTTCATTCCCACAAATCGATTCTCGACAAGATCAAGACGTCCAATTCCATGTTTTCCACCAAGGCGATTTAACTCCGCAAGTAGTTCATGGGCTTTCATTGCCTTGCCATTGATAGCAATCGGATCGCCTTGCTTAAATTCAATCTCGATCACCTCAGCCTGATCCGGAGCCTTTTCAGGAGAAACTGTCCAACGCCACATTGATTCTTCTGCTTCTGCATTGGGATCCTCAAGATGACGCCCCTCAAAACTAATATGCAAAAGATTGGCGTCCATCGAATAAGGGGCGCCGCCCTGCTTATGTTTCATTTCAACGGGTATGCCATGCTTTTCTGCATAAGCAAGTAATTTTTCACGGGAGAGTAAATCCCATTCGCGCCAAGGCGCGATTACTTTGATACCAGGCTCCAGTGCGTAGTAACCTAACTCAAAGCGGACTTGATCATTCCCTTTACCAGTTGCGCCGTGTGAGACCGCATCGGCACCAACCTGACGAGCAATTTCAATTTGACGTTTTGCAATCAGAGGTCTAGCGATTGAAGTGCCTAGTAAATACTCGCCCTCATAAATCGTATTCGCCCGAAACATCGGGAACACAAAATCACGAACAAATTCTTCACGTAAATCATCAATAAAAATATGTTCAGGTTTAATGCCAAATTTCAGGGCCTTGGCACGTGCAGGCTCCAACTCCTCACCTTGTCCTAGGTCGGCAGTAAACGTCACAATCTCGCAACCATAGGTATCTTGTAACCACTTCAGAATGACGCTGGTATCAAGACCACCGGAATATGCCAATACAGCTTTTTTAATCTCGGACATGATTTTTATTCGTTTAGGATAAATTTAAAAAAACAATCATCAGATTTTAAAGGCGTCCACACAACAAAAATTCCATCAGGGCTTTTTGGACATGCAAGCGATTCTCAGCCTCTTCCCAAACAGCGCTCTGAGGGCCATCGATTACAGCAGCGCTGACTTCCTCTCCACGATGCGCAGGTAAGCAATGCATAAATAACGCGTCTGGACTTGCTGACGCCATCAAACTCTCAGTCACCATCCAGTTTTTAAAAGCTGCCATACGGGAAGCATTCTCATCCTCAAAACCCATGCTGGTCCAAACATCTGTACTCACAAGATGAGCGCCTTTGCACGCATCTTTTGGATCAGCACAAACCGTTAAGTGATTAAAAGCAGAGCTGTTCAGTCTAGAGCGCTCGAGTTGATATCCTTCTGGCGCAGAAAAACGAAATTCAAAATCCAGCTTTTCTGCGGCCTGTATCCAGGTATAAGCCATATTGTTAGCATCACCAACCCACGCAACTGTTTTGCCTTGAATTGGGCCGCGTGCCTCTACATACGTAAAGATATCTGCCAATACCTGACACGGGTGAAACTGATTGGTCAGGCCATTAATGACAGGGACACGCGAATTTGCAGCAAAGCGTTCTAATGTTTCTTGCTCGAAGGTCCGAATCATAATGATGTCGGTCATCCGCGAAATCACTTGAGCGGCATCCTCAATTGGTTCACCGCGACCAAGTTGGGTATCCCGAGTATTCATATAGACCGCGTGACCACCCAATTGATGAACGCCCGCCTCAAATGAAAGTCTCGTTCTAGTCGAGTGCTTTTCAAAAATCATGGCTAATGTCCGGTCATGCAGAGGGTGCCACGTCTCGTAGCGTTTGAACCTACCCTTTAACCATGCAGAGCGGGCAAATAAATAGTCATACTCTTCGCGACTGAAATCCGCAAATTGCAAGTAATGCCTTACCTCGCCCGGCACTTGAGGTTTGGCCAAAGACTGGCCAGTACCGTACTCAGCAAATTGAGTTGCTCCTGGAACTTTAGAGGTGTTGTGCGGCTTGTCTTGCAAGTAAACGCTCCACTAAATAAAAACCCGCTCATAAATAAGAGCGGGTCAGAAAACTGTTACTAACTTAGGCCCGCTAAGGCCTAAAAATTTAGGCCATTGCCTTGATCGCAGCAGACAATCGCGACTTTTGACGAGCAGCAGTATTTTTGTGAGCAATCTTTTTATCGGTAATCTTATCGATGGTAGATTGCGCAGAAACAAATACTTTTTCAGCTGCATCTTTATCGCCAGATTCGATCGCCTTGCGAACGGCTTTAATCGAGGTGCGAAGTTTTGAACGCAAACTAGCGTTGTGAGCGTTTTGCTTCACAGATTGACGAGCACGCTTGCGAGCTTGTGCGGTATTAGCCATTAAATTAACCTATCAAAATCAAATAAACAGAATGAAATCAAACTTTTAAGAACTACTCGCTTGAATCCACATCATTATGGGAGCCCGGATAATCCAGATCTCGAAAACCCATCATTCTACCCCAAAGGCCTAAAAAAGCCCACCCTGACCATTAAATCAAGGAAAATCAGGCCATGAATCTCCTCTCTGCCGCGGCCAAAGTAAGCTCCTTGACCATGCTTTCCCGCATTACGGGATTAATTCGGGAGACCTTGATCGCAAGAAGCTTCGGTGCCTCGGAGTGGACGGATGCGTTTAATGTGGCTTTTAGGCTACCCAATCTGCTTAGAAGACTATTTGCCGAAGGCGCCTTTTCCCAAGCCTTTGTCCCCATTCTGGGGGAGATTTCCAACAAAGAGGGTACCGATAAAACTCGTGGGCTTATTAACGCGATTGCAACCCTGCTTTTTTGGGCTTTGAGCATCACCGTGATTATTGGGGTGGTGGGGGCTCCAATCCTGGTATTCATGATTGCAGCAGGGTTAAAAACGGGTCCGGCTTACGAAACCACAATTCTGATGACCCAAATCATGTTCCCCTACATCGGCTTGATTTCGATGGTTTCGCTCTCAGCCGGAATTCTGAATACCTTTGGGCGATTTGCGATACCGGCATTTACTCCGGTGCTCCTAAACCTGTCTTTGATTGGGGGCGCAATTTGGATCGCCCCGCAATTAGACCAACCCATTTATGCCTTAAGTATTGGAGTGATGCTTGGCGGAATTTTGCAATTAGCCATCCAAATTCCACCCCTCATGAAATTAGGTCTTTTGCCACGGATTGGTTTGCTTCCACAAAAAATAAAGTTAGCTTGGCAAAACCCCGATGCAAGACGCGTTTTAAAACTCATGGTGCCGGCTGTTTTTGCAGTTTCTGTTGCACAAATCTCCTTAATCATCAACACCAACATTGCCTCGCACCTGCAAACCGGAAGTGTTTCTTGGCTATCGTATGCAGATCGATTGATGGAGTTTCCAACTGCGTTATTGGGTGTTGCATTAGGGACTGTGTTACTTCCAAGCCTCAGTAAAGCAAATGCTGCTCAAGATACGGCGCAAGCTGGAGAACTATTAATTTGGGGATTGCGACTGACATTTTTATTGGCAGCACCATGCGCGATTGCGCTCTTCTTATTCGGCACTCCCATTTCTGCAGTTTTGTATCACTACGGACAATTTAATGATTTTGATGTGGAGATGACTCGCCAAGCTTTGGCAGCCTATGGGGTAGGCTTGATTGGTCTAATCCTCGTGAAAATTTTGGCACCGGGTTTTTATTCGCGGCAGGATATTCGTACTCCGGTCAAAATTGCCGTGGTTGTTTTGCTATTTACACAGCTAGCCAACATCGTTTTAGTACCCTCCTTAGCACATTCGGGTCTAGCCTTATCGGTTGGTTTGGGAGCCTGCCTAAATGCCGCCCTTCTTTGGTTTGGTTTACGCAAACGCGGTGCTCTCCCGATTGCATCGGGTTGGGGTAAATACCTCCTCCAACTTCTTGTTGGTTTATTGCCACTTGGGGTGCTGCTCTTTTATGGTGCACAGGCTCACGACTGGCTGGCCCTGCAAGCTAATCCATTGATCCGTATCGGACTTCTGGGCTTGTGGCTACTAGGAGCAGCATTGGTTTACTTTGCAACTCTTTGGATGGTCGGCTTACGCTGGCAAAATTTTCTACGTCATGCAAAATAGGAAGCATGCCAACTCAACAACTTGATTACTTTGCTACCTTAGTTGCTGAGGATGAGCACTTCCCTCTTACGGAAGCAAGTATTGCGGTTGCCCAACACGCTTTCCCTGACCTCGACGTACAACACACTCTTGATGAAATTGACCAATTAGGGGATCGTTTAAAAAAACGGATTTCTGCCGATGCATCTGCTGTGCAGCGCCTACAGCAACTGAAACATTTTTTCTACACTGAGCTGGGTTTTGGTCCTAACCCGAATGATTTTTATGCTCCTGAGAACTCGTATCTGCATCATGTCATCCAAAGTCGCCGTGGGATACCAATTTCATTGGCCATTCTGATGATGGAACTCGGTAATCAAATTGGGCTCAAGATCCGCGGAGTTTCGTTCCCCAACCACTTCATGTTGCGGGTTTCTCTGCCTCAGGGTGAAGTCATTATGGACCCCTTAACTGGGGCATCTCTAGCCAAACACGAGCTTCAAGAAATGCTTGACCCCTACCTAGAAGCAAGAGGTTATGTCGGTGATTTGAAATTACCTCTCAATGTCTTTTTACGAGTTTCGAGCTGCCGTGAAATTTTGTCGCGCTTCTTGCGTAATCTCAAATTGATCTACACCGAGCATGAGCGTTGGGAACGTTTACTAGGAGTTCAGCAACGCTTAGTCATCCTATTGCCTGACTCGATTGAAGAAGTTCGTGATCGTGGTTTGATTTTTGCCCAGTTGGAATATCTGCGTCCTGCAATTGAGGATATGCAGCGCTATCTTGCTGCTCAACCCGATGCAAATGACGCCGACGAGATTCGGGAACATATTGCTACTCTAGAAAATCAAGTGCGTCAGCATTAATTACCATCGCATTAATGTCCTCTAAAGTTTTATCAATCGTTGGCCCAACTGGGGTTGGCAAAAGCAATCTTGCACTTCATCTCGCTCGACAATGCCGAGATCGCGGCATAGCGGTTGAAATCATCAGCATGGATTCAGCTTTGGTTTACAAAGGTATGGATATTGGTACTGCTAAACCAACTCGTCTAGAGCGAGACGAGTTTCCTCATCATCTGATTGACATCATCGATCCTCGTGAAAATTATTCAGCAGCCCAATTTGCAAGTGACACCAAAAGACTGATTCAAGAGATTCGAGGTCGAGGACATACACCTTTAATTGTTGGTGGCACGATGCTGTATTGGCGAGCGTGGGCGTATGGCTTCTCCAATTTACCTCCTGCAGATCCAAACGTTCGCGACCTACTGGATCGGGAAGCAGCCACGGTGGGTTGGCCAGCCATGCATGCCAAACTAACTCGAGTGGACCCAGAAAGTGCAAAACGTTTGAAGGTGAATGATAGTCAACGGATTCAACGGGCTCTTGAGGTGTATGCCATTACCGGTCGACCACTGTCCGATCTTTTTTTGGAGACGCCGACCCAATCGGGTCGAGACGGAACAGATGCCATGGATATTGAGATCATTTCATTGGAGCCTGCTGATCGCAAGTCTTTACACGCTCGTTTAGAGGGGCGTTTTGATCAAATGCTGCAACACGGTTTGATTGCTGAAGTGGAAGGTCTTTATCAACGCGGTGACCTACATATTAATTTGCCATCCATTCGAGCAGTTGGATACCGTCAGGTTTGGGAATATCTTGCTGGCGAAATTGATTTCGATACGATGAAGCAAAAGGCGTATGCGGCCACACGTCAACTCAGTAAACGGCAAATTACTTGGTTAAGGGCGATGAATCGCCAAGTGATTGATGCGTTCAATCCAAAAGAAATCGAAGCGGCTACTCAGAAATGCCTAAGCATTTTGGGGGCATAACTCAAATTAAGATTGTTTGCGGTGCATTTTGAGATCGCTCAACGATCTCTCCTAATCGCCAAGATTGCAGACCCTCTTTTCCAATGCTGGCAATCACAGAGTCGGCCTCGTTGGAGCTAACGATGACCACCATACCGATGCCGCAATTAAATACCCTTGCCATTTCTGCATCAGCAACACCGCCTTTCATTTGTAGCCACCGAAATAATGCAGGCAACTTCCATGAATCGCGATGTAAAACCGCTTGCGTATTTTCAGGGAGAACACGCGGGATGTTGTCGACTAATCCACCGCCAGTAATATGGGCTAAACCTTTCAAGGTATGAGAGGCCATCACCTTTAACAAGGGCTTGACATAAATTTGAGTTGGCGCCATCACCAACTCGCGCAAAGATTTACCATCAATATCATCTGAGGGTTTGGCATGAGCCCTCTCAATAATCTTGCGAATCAGTGAGTAACCATTCGAATGCGCACCGCTCGATGCGATTCCAAGTACAACATCACCGGGCTTAATCGATGCACCATCAATAATTTTTGACTTCTCAACGACCCCCACAGCAAAACCTGCAAGATCGTATTCACCAGGTGGATACATACCGGGCATCTCAGCAGTTTCGCCACCAATCAAAGCGCAGCCTGCGATTTCACATCCCTTGGCAATCCCGGCAACGACAGTCGTTGCCGTATCGACCGATAACTTACCGCAAGCAAAATAATCCAAGAAAAATAGCGACTCCGCGCCCTGAACCAAAATGTCGTTCACGCTCATCGCTACCAAATCTTGACCGATTGTCTCGTGGGCATTCCACTCAAATGCCAACTTCAGTTTTGTACCCACCCCATCCGTTCCAGAGACAAGAATGGGCTCTTTGTAGTGTTTTGGAACCTCAAAAAGGGCCCCGAATCCTCCAATTCCGGCGACCACACCATCACGCAGGGTCTTTTTTGCCAAAGGCTTGATTCGGTCAACGAGAGCGTCTCCGGCGTCGATATCGACACCGGCATCGCGGTAAGAGAGGCCTTGGGTTTTTGCAGAGTTAGTCATGATGGCAGCTTCTGGAAATCCGGAAAAAGAAGGAAAAATGGCGTGTTATGGATATAGATCGTTAGAATCTCTGAATTCTAGAGTATGAAGACGCATGGCTGACATTTTCACCCCTTTTCTGTTTGCTTTCATTTTGGCTTACATTTTGCGGCCTGTTAGTTTGCGGCTCGAAAATCTAAGGCTGGGCAAGGCCATATCCAGTTCGCTAGCGATTCTTTTAGGACTCAGCGTGTTTGCCATCATTCTCTTGCTCTTGATTAATTTATTGCGCTACGAAATACCGCTCGTTAAGGCGCAACTACCCATTTGGTTACAAAACCTCCAAACTTGGTTAGCGCCAAAATTACTGAGTCTCAACGTTGATCTTGACTGGCAAGGCATTCGTGAGGCTATTACCCAAAAACTAACGGCTCATTTCTCCGCCAATGCTAATCAGATATTGAGTACCAGTTTCGAAACTATTTTGGCTTCCGGTAGCTCAGTGTTGGGTGGCTTTGTCAACTTAGTTTTGATTCTATTTGTGCTGTTCTACCTCCTGATTGATTGGGACCATTTCTTTGCACTACTCACCAAAATCATTCCCTTACGTTTTCAAGAAACAGCTATTCGTCTAGCGCGAGAGACTGATCAACTCCTGTCGCAATACCTGCGAGGTCAAATGCTAGTTATTTTGATCATGGCTATTTTTTACTCAGCAGGGTTAAGTCTGACAGGGATGCATGGCGCGCTCGGTTTAGGTGTCTTTACTGCTCTCGTCATTGTGATTCCGTACATTGGCATTGCTCTGGGTCTTTTGTTAGCCGTTCTTTCGGTGATCTTGCAGTTTGGTATTGGCATGGAGCTTGTAATCGTTTTAATCGTTTTTGGAATTGGGCAAGTTCTTGAAGGATTTTTTCTTACGCCGCGTCTCGTTGGTGAACGGATTGGGCTTCATCCGGTAGCAGTCTTATTTGCTTTATTAATCTTTGCGCAACTCTTTGGCTTTTTTGGAGTATTGCTCGCACTACCAGCCAGTGCAATTATTTTGGTATTGGTTCGCTTCGCCTGGTCTCTTTATGAACAAAGTGCCTGGTATCAAAAATAATGAATCGCTCAGCTAGCTTACCTCGTCAATTTGCATTGGATCTCACCCAAGCCCCTAAGCCCTCATTGCATAATTTTTTACCGAGTGGCAACGAAGAGTTATTGCATGCCATTAAAGATTCGATCAATTTATGGTCCCTACCTTCTCAGTCCAATGGTCAATCCCTAAATCAACGCTGGTTTTATTGGTGGGGTAAAAGTGGCTCTGGTCGCTCCCATCTCTTGCAAGCAATCATCCATCAGGCAAAACAATCAGGGATTCAATCGATTAGCCTACAACCCGATCAACCCAACCATTGGATCGATGTTGAAAATAAACTCGATAAAGAGAATCGCGAAGCAGCGATTGCTATCGCAGTTGATGAAGTTGATCAACTCGATTCGCCTTTACAGGCTAGCCTGTTTCGGATCTTGAATAAGGTTCATGCAGCACCCCACCTCTTTGTTTATTTATCTGGCAATAATCCTCCTGCTCATTTGCAATTACGTGAGGATTTGCGCACCCGTCTGGCTTGGGGATTAATTTTTGAACTCCATCCCTTAACCGATTCTGAAAAGATCGAGGCCCTTTCTCGAGCCGCCAAAGACCGTGGGCTTACTCTCTCCACTGAAGTAT
>JACCDJ010946293.1_pt1 | contig 30417 bp, 42 predicted proteins | sample 7444481 | NCBI WGS metagenome assembly JACCDJ01 (sample SAMN15323435, study PRJNA562643) | freshwater metagenome | isolation source: river surface water | place: USA:Blue River Watershed | collected 2017-08-15 | reverse complement strand
GTACCTAAGTGGACGTCACTCACAAAAATACTGCGATAAGTTTTTTGCATAGCAATATTTATCGCAGTATGGTGTGTGTAATATTACAGTTCGATTAAATCTGAACTACGGTCCAACGGTGTGTAAATGCTTTACCTTCGGCCTTGCGTTTCAAGATTTTTTGGAACTCTTTTTCACGGAGTTCTGCCATCTTCTTGGCGTCATGGTCGAAGCAAGCCTTGTACAGTTCCGCTATGAGCTTTTTCTGTTTCATGGTCTTGCCCCTCCTTGACTAGTATTTACGCAAATATCTCTAATGCTGTTCCACACTCTGAACAGAATTTAGCATGGGCTTTATTCTGTTTACCACAGGTTACGCACTTGGGCTTTGCTTTAACTGTAACTGCCTTTTCAACAGGTTTGTTATCACCTAAGTCGCCTACAAGTTTCAGCACAATGTTGTGTACTGTAGCTTCTAATGCACCTACGGTAGTTGTTTGAAAACTTTGTGTTGACTTACTACCTGGTACAGTAATACCTACATCACTAACATAGCTGTCCATTGTGGACATACCTTCATGGCCAGAACCACTAGCAGTAATGTTCATACTGTTTAGTGTGGCAGTAGTTGCCGCACTAGCCATAGCGCGAACTGTCTCGCCTTTGCTAGTGTCTACACTACGCAATACACCGTTTACATTGAATGTAGCATTACTACCAGTGGCGCCATAATATGGGCCTGTGTTCCAGGTTGTGGTTGTAGTTGTCCAAGTTGGAATATTGAGTACAGGGCGTGGGACTTCAAATTGATATTCAATACGTACCAAACCATCTTCTAGTTTAATACCACGTGGGCCATCTTCGATTGCACTTGTGCGTTCAATGAATTTGAACTTGTTACCTTCGGAGAGATTGCCGTTTTTAATCCAACGCTCTAAGTCGACAGTCCGACCCGGGTCTATAACTAATCCGCCAGGAACGACATTCTCTCCGTCGATAAACACATTTACCACAGCACGGACGGTATTGAGGTTTTTGAGCAAGATACTATATTCGCTAGCGAATGGAATATAGACTGTGTCCTTGAATTCACGAAGAATTTTGCCTTTTGATTTGATAGAGGCTACTAACTTTTGATTAAACATCATGGTTCTTCCTTTTTACGGTACACACTCTAAGTACCTAGTAATTTAAAGAGTGTTAGTGTAGGACCATCCTACAAAATTATTTAGTTTCTTTGTCTAGCGTTGGAGCAACTTTAGACATTTCTTCAAGAGTTGCAAATCGAGTTGGCTCTTGTGCCCAATGAGGCATCCAAGACCAGCCCCAAGATTTCCAATACTTGGCAACAAGATTATTAGCAATAAGAACTCCTCCGAGAATTACTAAAAACCCCATAACTGTTAAAATACTACCTGCTAGAAATACTGCCGCTTGATCCATGTCCATGTGTGTAACGCTTTCTTAAAATTGGTGCGCTGAGTGGGAATCGAACCCACGCATCTAGAGTTTTAGAGGCTCTTGCTGTTCCATTTAGCTATCAGCGCATTTGTGAATTATACTTAATAAAAAAGGGCCCGTCAAGGCCCTTTGAATGAATCTAAGTATATTAGAATCGATATTTTGCGCCAACAGTAACGCGATTACCGTCAAATTGATCTACTCGATCTTGACCATATTGACGATCAACTGCTAGTCCAATACTTACTTGTTTAGTGACTGGAACAGATGCACCAAGACCAACAGTTGCGGCATAGCCATTACTACCGGTTTGGTTATCTAGGTATGCAACACCTAAACGTGGAGTAACAGTAACAGAACCTAGTTTGGCTACATCATAGCCTGCAACTAGACTGTAACGATCTTGATCATTACTACCAACAGTAGAACGCTCAAAGCCTGCGGTAGCATTTAGCTTACCAAAAGACTGTCCAAGGGTAATACCACCGAAGTTACGATTGTCGCCACTGTAATCACGAGTTGCAGTAACTCCGACTTCGACGGCAGAAGCTGCGGTTGCAGCCAAAGCGATTGCTGTTGCTAAAACGATTTTTTTCATACTAAATTTTTCCTTATGTGTTTCACTGTGTGTGATGTCTTTCTGTATATCTACGAAAAACACACAGCTTAGAGTATTATATATCCACGTAAACCATGAGAGCAAATTTTTTTACTCCAAAAAAATAGCACCCGAAGGTGCTATTTGTTATTTTGGGTGACAAGGTATAACTACCCCGGTTCCGCAGTTTCTTAGGCTGCTAAAGCAAACTTGCTGTCGTTAACAGCTACGTCTACTTCGTAGAACTTAAATGCTGATTTTGCATTTATAAGTTTTGCTTGATTTACGGTCATCGCCTACCGTGTTGCCGTCTCTACTATCTACCCCTGTCGAAACCATGACTGGCCCATCATAAAAGGACTAGAGCAAATACTACCACTACAACTACTACACCTATTGCTAGGCTACCTAAGTTGTCATCCATGCTAATCTCCTTTATGGTGGACCAGGCGGGAGTCGAACCCGCGTCCAGAAGTCCTTCGCTTTGAAGGAATTACAACAATTCTTTATTTGCTATTACGTCTTCTAGTAGCTTTAGCTCTAGATGCTGCTTTGGTTTTTGCCGCTCTTGCTCTTACTAATCTGCCCATATTATTCTCCGTTAGGATGTTGTTTTTTCCAGTCCATAATCCAGTAGATTGCCGCGGCAACTACTATACAAATAATGGTCCAAAACACATATTTCATACTGTATTTAAGCATAGAAAACCAAAAAGGGCAAATCTTTTGGCGAAATATAAATACTTTTGTCGAATAACGGGAGCGAATCGGATGAGTGACATATTCAAACTTATAGGGGACCTAGGGTTTCCTATCGCAGTAGCACTTGCAGGCGGATATTTCGTCTATCTAACAATAAAACTATTATTACAGGGTGTACTTGGATCTATCAATGGCATGAAAGGTATTATTATTGCCCTTGATAATCGTGTAAAAACCATGAACCACGACGTTGTTCGTATCGATACTATTGTATCTAACGCACTAGGTTTAAAACCAGACGTGGATCGTATTGCTAGAGCAGACGGAAAAAATGATGCAAGAAGAGATTAAAACTTCAGAAACTGAATTAGCTATGTTAGATCAAGATGTAATTGATCTACACAGCATAGCCAGAAGAATCGAATTATACATTGGACACGGACAGCTTAGTTCTGATATTAGGAACACAGCTGACCGTTTGCACGAATTGTTAAAGAGGTATTAACAATGTTATACATAGATTATAATTGGGATTGCAGTCCAAAGGGTATTTTGCTAGATGAAGAATTTAATTCAGATAAGTTAGGATGGAAAGGCGGCGATCTTTTCAAACTAATTAATCGCAATGGAAGACAAATGCTGGTCAAACTAGATCCAGTAGAACAGTTTGCAAAAGGACATCCAGTAAATGTTCAAGAAAAATAAATGGGAAGCATGGTATGATGCCCAACCTGATCATATCAAACGCTGGATGGATCAAGACCGTCCAATATGGCATGACAGCGACATGTGGAAGGCTGGCTTTGTAGGATTGTTTTTTGGTATTGTGATAGGACTTTTAATTTAATGTACGTAGACGGATATATGCTTCTTGTGATTTATCTGCTGGCAGTTTTTGCGGCAGCGATTAGCGTATATGCATTATGGACATTAGAAGAAATTAGACAGTATTACGAAAAAAATAACAAAACAAAAAGTTACAATGCTTACGAACAATATAAAAATAAGCCACTGATAACACCAACTCGTGGTAAAGGTCATTGGGACAAATAGGAGAAAGATATGGATGTAGTAGAGTTAATTAATAAGTACGGCTTTCCTATAGTATGTGCTGTAGGCATGGGCTATATTATCAAGTACGTATGGACTTGGGCGACAACAGAAGTTAAGCCTGTGGTCAGTGAAGCTAATACAGTTTTAGTTGCATTAATAGATCGTATCCGAATGTTAGATAACGATTTAATTAGATTGAATCAAAAAGTTAATACAGTATTACACTTACGTGGTAAGATTATTGAAAGCGATCGAGTCTTAGAGCAAGTTAAAGTTGAACAAGAAGCTGCTAAAAAGTTTGACAAGGCAGTTCGAATAGACGATCCAAAACCAACAAAGAAAGAAAAAACAAGCGACGATAAAGAAGCTGCCGGTGGCAGTAGTTAAGAATTCACCTTAGGACCTTTGTAGTTAGGTGATGGGCGGCCACTGCCCGGAGTATAACGATTCGCTACCGTAAGCTCCAAAAGTGGCATTTTTACGGATAAATATATATTCACAGACACAGCTTATCGGAGAATATATGTTTACAATCTTAATCACCTTGGTGATGGTTCAAATCACCATTGCGTGTGTTACTCTATATCTACATAGAAGTCAAGCACACAGAGCAGTAACATTTCACCCAGTAGTCGCTCACTTTATGAGAATGTGGCTTTGGTTAACTACTGGCATGAACACAAAAGAGTGGGTTGCTGTGCATCGCAAACACCACCAAGCAAGCGACACTTCGGAAGATCCGCACAGTCCTAAAATTTACGGGATATGGCGTGTATTGTTTACTGGAGCATTCTTGTATGTTAAAGCAAAAAATAATCCAGAAGTACTAAAGCTAGGTATAGGTACACCAAGCGACTGGATTGAACGTAAAGTTTATACTCCCCACCCCTTTGCAGGAATTCTATTGATGTTGGTTATTGACCTTGTTCTTTTTGGTCCTGTTGGGTTAATTGTGTGGGGAGTTCAAATGCTGTGGATTCCATTTTGGGCAGCTGGTGTTGTTAACGGATTAGCACATTGGGTAGGATACAGAAATTACGACACCAAGGACACTTCACGTAATCTTTGGCCTTGTGGCATTTGGATTGGCGGCGAAGAGTTACACAACAATCACCACGGAGATGGATCAAACGCTAAATTTCGTACTAAGTGGTACGAAGTAGATATCGGTTGGGTTTATATAAAGATATTAGAAAAACTTAGACTTGCTACAGTTAGGAATTCGTAGCAAGTTGATATGCTTCAGGGATACGTGTTTTAGTATTTTTACTGTTTAATAAAACTACTATCCTTCGCCCCACAGAAGTATCTATCATCATAACGATGCATCCTCCGCTGGCACGTATCCAGCCTGTCTTACTTATAATAAAATCATGTGTTGCAGTTAAAGGATTTGTATTCTTAAAAACTGCAACTGATTTCTTTTTCTGAATCTTTACTTCGCTCATTTGACTTGCTTGAACAATTTCAGGATAATGTTCTGCTGTTCTAACAAGTTTAATTAAATCATATGCTGTACTAGAGTTCATTACTCCAAGTCCAGTTGGATCACGAAATCGAGTATTAATCATACCCAGCGACTTTGCTTTATCATTCATTGCTTTGATACAATTATATCTGCCGCCTGTATAGTGTTTGCAAAGCTGCTCCGAAGCGTGATTATCGGAGTGTACAATAGCCAATTGTATAAGTTCTCTACGGGTATATGGTTTAATAACTTCGTCAAGGTCTTGACGTGCATCTAGAATAACCATGGCCGTCATCAATTTAGTTATACTAGCAATGCTTCGTTCTTCGTATATATTCTGGCTTTGTATTATTTCGCCGTTGTCATTTGCTACAAGCCAACTGGTGGCTGTTATTTTTTCTGCCGAAACAGAAAAAGGCACCAATGCTAACAGAAGTAAAAATATATGTTTAATCATTTTATCTGCAAATACTAAAGGATTTTATACCATTAAGACTAAACTGTCTTAAAAAACCTTCCATATCATCGTTGTAACTAATGAGTTTGGCTGGATACATAAATTTGTATTGTAACATCAACCAAATAGAGTAGTCAATCCACCAGTCAACCGGAGTATAAAAATTATTTTTCATGAGCTACAAACTCCCCATTCCAATTATCTGGAAGATCTTGCTGTTTCATAAATTCGCAACGCTCAATCCAAATTTTATAATACTTGTCCATTTGTCCGCCAAATGTGCCTTTCATCTTAGCACACATAGCAGCCGCTTCATCGAACTTCTTAGACCTGTATAATGATTGCATTTCATTATACTTTACTAAGTCTTTACTCCAATCTTCATTGTTAGGACGTAGTGCTGTATAAATTAAATCTGCCACTGACTTACCTTTTGGTTGTAGGTTGTCAATACACAAGTAGAAGAAATCGTCTTTAGTTCTGTTGTATGTTTCCGCACCAATAATACATAACACACCGTATGCTTTACAACGTGCTTCTAGTCGTGCCGCAGTACTAACCATGTCACCTAAGATGTCATAGCTGTGTCTATCAGTTGATCCCATTTCACCAATAAAGCCGATACCTGTGTTGCAACCCCAACCCATTGCAGCTGGTGGTAATCCTTGTGCTTCCATTTCTTTTGTGTAAGCATCGACAGCATCTAACATTTGCAAACCAACAGCAACAATAGTTCTAGCATGGTTAGGATCTTCAATAGGTGCTCCGTGTATGTGCATACTTGCGTCACCTACATACTTAATTACCATACCCTTGTTGTCCATGATAGGACGACTAATAGCATCCATGTAACCGTTCATATATTTGCCCAAGCCGCCTACGTCATCGCCATAGTGTTCGCCGATTGGCGTAAACCCACGCAGGTCACTAAACATAACTGATACGTCTTTACGCACACCACGTTTAATTAAGTCTGGATCTTTTTGTAACATTTCTACTACTTCTTTAGAGCAATAACCAGCAAACTGTTTCTTTATAGCCTGCTTCTGTAAGAACTCACTTACAAACTTGACACCATAGGCATGCAAAGCGACCAGTATTGTGCCAGCGGTAAAGACAGTAGTATCGAATAAGAATAAAAAGTTATCGAAAGCATAGCGACTAGCAATATAGCCGCCAACACTGATAATAATCGTTGTTGCCAAACCAACATAAACCCACCTTGTTAAAAATAATAAAATAATACCTGCTACGGCAATTGCAATGATTTCAACTCCGTCAGCATAGTCAGGACGTTCTATTACTACACCATTAAACATTGTGCCTAATACTGCGGCTTGAACATCTTGTGGCCACACGCTGCCTGCAGCAGTAGGAACAGGATTTCCTAGTCCTGTAGCAGTTACACCTACAATTACAACTGCGCCTTCTAAGTCTTTAGGCAAATTAGTAACTGATACAGATTTATTTTTTTGACTCCAATCGATCCACACACGCCCTAAAGCATCAGTACTAATAGGTCCAAACTGTGGAATACGCATTTTCTCAACACCGCCTTCAAACAGTTTAATCTGTGTAGTTGAATCGCCTGCCGCCATACGTAGTGCTTCCATAGCCAAGTTAGGATATACAACACCGTCTACTGCTATAACCAATGGCATGCGACGTACGACACCGTCTACTTCTGGAAATGTATTAACAAACCCTGTACCAGCGGCACGTTCTTCGATCAATTTTTGATTAGCAACAATACCACCGCCTTGTACAATATACTGTGAATTCTCTGCGCCAATCACAGCAGTACTAGGTTGACGGGGTTTATTTTTATTTTGTTCAGATGTAAAATTAGGAAATACAACCGGGAACTCATTTAATGTTGCGGCTAATGCCGTGTCTCCACCAAAACGGTCTTTCTCTGTCATTAAAACATTGAAAACAACTAGCCCAGCATTACGTTTATATAAGTCTTCGATTATGCGAGCATATACGTCTCTTGGAAATGGGAACTGTCCGTATTTTTCCAAAGCAGCTTCGTCGATGTTTACTGTTACTATATTATTAACAGTGGCTTCTTTAGAAGTAATTAATGTGTCAAAATAACGTAACCTTACGCTTTCAACAAATGTAGGGTCTGCAACACGTATGCCCACTACTAACGCTAGGGTTAATAGAGCAGTCCAAGGGCTTAAAAGGATTTTTTTCAGCATGAAATATTTATCGTAAAAAAGCCCGCCGAAGCGGGCTATATTCTAAATTGATATTTTAGAATCCTCTAGTTAATGTTATACCAACAGAGTTAATATTAGCATTTGAGCCTCTTTGCTGTATGCCTGCGTTAACACCAACTGATGTTGAATCATCAATCTTGTAACTTAGGCCTGCACCAAAACTAGCGTTAGTGTTGCCGTTAGCAGGAACTGCACCATTGAATGATGACATACCTGCAATTTCACTTGTGCCTGAATACCCTGGATTATTTTCTTTAACTCGTTGTGTAATGCCTGCTGATACAGAACCTGTTAACTTGTCTGTGAGTTTTCTTGCCACAGTAGCACCTGCAATAACACTAGTAGATGATCTATTAGAAGCATCAACTGTTAAAGGGAATGTAGGACCTGTTTCTGTATAGCCACCAACTGTTGTGTCAACTTGTCTAACACCAATGTACGGTGTTACGGAAGTTTTTTCATCAATCGGAATTAAATAACTGCCTCTTACTTGATATGCAGTATTTTTTACGCTGCTTGTACCAACACCAACTTCTGGACCATTACGTGTAACGGTTAATTCGCCTGTGTTAGTTGCTACACTGGCCTGTACACTGGCTTTACCATTAGTCCAAGTTACAAAACCACCTGTTGCTGGATTTGATTTGCCTGCAACATCGCCGTTCTGTGGATTGTTAAGTGCGCCTGTACCGAACACACCTGCTCTCCAATTGCTGTTGATTGACTTAGACACAGTAATACCACCGCTGTTCAAGTCTCCCGTGCCTGCTTTGCTTTGTCCAACGTTGACGCTTACACATCCGCCTTTGTCGCCAAACATAGCACAGTCATTGCCTAGGCCTGCTGTTACTGCATTTGTCTGTAGGTTTAATGCATTGGCAAAGTTCTTACCAATTTCGTCAATGCTAGATTGTGTAGCACCTGCTGGAGGAGTTACGTATAACTTAACATCGGTATCTGAATAGCGTAAGTAGTCGCTAGGTGTACCTGATACAAATGCATCATACTGACCTGTAACGCTACCTGCATTTAGTAATGTGTAACGACCATAAGCAGTTGGTGCATTGTTAATAACAAGTCCACCACCTAGTGCAGCCGCACCTGACACAGTTATTGGTGTACCAGCAAACATTACAGTAATGCCTGGACTAGTTTGATTGTAACCACCTAGTGTACCACCGTTATAGTTTAGTGTACCTGTGTTAGTTACTGCGCCTGCGTTACCACTGTTGGTGTATGTACCTGAGTTAGCAACATTGCCTACTGTGCCACTGTTAGTATATGTGCCACTATTTGTACCGTTGCCCATAGTACCTGTGTTAGTCAATGTACTGCTGTTGTTCCAATCACCTGTTGTGCCTGTGTTAGCAAATGAACCTGTGTTGTCCAATGTACCAACCGTACCAGCGTTAGTGAATGTTCCAGCGTTTGCGGTATTACCTACTGTAGCTCCACTGTTGTTAGTAAATGTAGCATTGGCATTGTTAGTACCATTGCCCATTGTGCCGCTGTTAGTGATTGTAGCGTTGTTGATCCAATTGCCCATTGTACCTGTGTTGGTCAATGCGCCACCGTTAGTAAACAAGCCTGCTACAGTACCACTGTTGTTAAATGTGCTGTTTGTTGTAACTGTGCCGCTCACTGTACCTGCGTTATTGAAAGTACCGTGTGCTTCTGCATTATTGATACTGCCAATTGTACCGTTGTTGTTTACAGTGCCACCGTTATAGGTAACAGTAGTGATTGTGCCGTTGTTGTTAACAATGTGATTGTTATAGGCTAATTCGCTAACTGTGCCGCCAGCATTGTTAGTTAAAACACCACTGTTACTGATTGCGCCTGTGTTGCCACTGTTATTAAATGCGCCAACGTTTTGTACTGTACCGACTGTGCCAGTGTTGTTAAATGTGCTGTAGTTTGTACCATTGCCCATTGTACCAGCATTGTTTAACACGGCTGTGTTACCGTCGCCGTTAAAGCCGTTGATCCAGTTACCTGTAACGCCTGTTGCGCTATTTGTAAATGTACCTAAGTTTGTTAATTGGCTTGAACTGCTAATGTTGCTGTTGTTAGTAACTGTAGCACCGCTGTTAATTCTTGTTGGACCAGTGTAGGTATATGTGCCATCTAATGATGTGCTACCACCTGAACCAGTGTTGCTGAATGTTAATCCTCCTGTGCCACTAACTGCGCCTGTTAGGCTGATGGTTTGACCATTGTTGTCAAATGTCATGCCTGGACTGCTTAGACTAATGTCGTTAGTTACAGATGTTGCACCCGATGCTGCTTGCAAAGTACCGCCGTTGCCAGTGAATGTACCTGCTGCCATTGTGTCAGTGACCACAGTTTCTCCTGTGTTAGTTGCACTGAATGTTGTCGGTGCTGGGGGAGCGTTATTGCCGCCGCCGGCCGCTCCGTTACCTGCATTGCTAATTGTTCCACCAACTGTACCAGCAACAATACCACGAATAAGTTGCTCTAGGAAGTCTTCGTTGTTGGCATCATAGAATGCGCTTTGAGACCAGTTAATGTCAGCTACAACAACTACTGTACCGTTATAATCTACTCCTAGATCTCCGGCATTACCAATCCACATTTTAGCAGTAGCATTTCCGCTGCCGTCTTGAGAAAGAACTCGACCACCGGCACTAGTAATAATAGCTGCTGCGGCAAAATCTACGGTTGCACCGCCTGTGAAATATGTAGCGTTAGCTGTTTGTCCGTTGTTGGCAAATCCAGCCACAGAAATACTGCCGCCACCTAGAGAACTAGTAAATGCGCCAATACTATTGTTTCTTGTGGCAAAGCCGCCGTGTTCGCCTGATAGATATAAGTATCCATTATTTTTTAAGAATGTATCATACTTTGCCATATCAGCCGCAGACAATGCTGTGCTGTATCGCATATCCCAAACTTGTTGATATCCAGTTAAATCACTGGGACCTGCTGAACCTGCCTGATATGTTACTGTATGTCCTACTGCTTCTAATTCTGTTTTAACAGATATATGAGAATCACCTTCGCCGCCGATGATTAATACGTTGTCAGCGAACGCTGCCGATGACATTATAGCCGCCACAATAGTGGCGAGAATTTTCTTTTTGAATTTCATACCGATTTCGCTCCCGGTTAGTAAAGTTATTTAAAGGTATTTTACCTTAGATTATACTGCTAGTTTATTGCTGATTAATAGTGACAGATGATGTAGAGCCTTTATTAACATTTTGTATAATAGTTTGACCGCTTTGAATTAATGTAAGGGTTACGTTTTTAGTAGTATCAAATGTAACAGTGGCATTGTGTGTGCCTGCTTTGTACAAAGTAACTTTAGTTTGATCTTCATTAAAATAATATAATAGTCCTAAAGATTTGTTGGCACTATATCCAGGTAATATAGGATTGTCTAATTCGTTGTTTAATAATGTTGCGTTTTGTCTGTCTAATTCATTTAGTTCATTGAATGCCAATAAGTCTGCATCTAAATCATTTCTATCCAATGCTGTTTTTTTATCTAGGGCATTGTCGTCTAAGGTTGTGAACTTTAGCAAGTCGATGTCTAACTCATTGAAGTCCAACAGTCCCTTTTCTTTCTTGACTGTGCCTGCTTTATCAGCATCTGCTACTTCTTTTGGTTTACTAATGATCAGCATATTGTTAATGTTTGCTTGATCTAGTCTAACCACTACTGGTTCACTAGGAGAAGTATACGCACTATTGACCAGTGTAGCTTGATAAGGAACATCTAAAATTACAACGCCGCCAAAATTACTAACTTGAATAGCGCCTGTAACGCATCCTTTATCATCACAACTTGGCAAAAGCACAACTAAACTACGACCCAACTCGTCTACCGTCATTGAAAAGTCTGTACCACGTACAGCAATACTAGCAGTTGGTGTTTTTATCGCTACCTGCTGGGGATTGTTTTTGGCAATCTGCCCACTAGCATAACGAGCTGTTCCCAGCGCCATCTTCATGCCTAGTTTGCCTGAACCTTTCTTTGGATCATAAACAAAGTCGTCTATAACAATCTTACTGTGCTCTGTGAGTTTGACAGTAGTATTGTCTTCAAATGTTAGCTGTGCTTTAGCCCTAGCTGTGCTAACAGCATCATTCATCTGTACAGATGTGTTTAGGCTCGCCGAGATTGACTTTTTATCTCGGATAATTTCTGTTGGCCCTGTCTGTTCAGTAACCTTGCCTACTCCGGCATGGCTATTAATCGGACTGAGTAACAACAACGTTGTTATTAGAGCCGTTGCTGGTAATAACTGCATTTTTAGCTAATATTCCGCTCTGTGTCAATGTCACTGCATTGGCAATACTGCTAGTTCCACTTCCTGAAACTGTAATTTCTCCAGAATGTTGTCCTAATCCAGATGCTGTATGTGTCACATTGTTATAGTTGCCGTTAATAGAAATCTTACTTTGCACAACACCACCATTTAATGTTTGAACAGTATTGTTATTATTACCTGATATTTCTGATCTAATGATACTTGCATTACAGGTTGAACTCAACGCTGTTCCGCACCCGATAGTCTGGGTGTTGCTACTACCATCCGCTGAAACCACTACTGTAGATCCAGTTCCATTAGTTTCATTGTTTATTATCATTCTCACAGTATTGCCTGCACCAATTTGATTGATAGTAACGTTGTTATTATCTCCTCTAATTATTGCCGCGTCATCGTTGTTACCTGTACCACCAACGTTACCGTTTACTGTGTTTCCTGCGCCAGTTTGTGTTACCGAAACAATTGAATTATCACCAATTTGTTCCATGTATACTTCATTGGCGTAGGCCCCCGATGACAACATTCCAGTAGTCATTAGAATTGCAAGTAATTTTCTCGACAACTTGCCATGGCCTGTTTTACTTTTGATCATTTTGATCGCTCCTTGGTGCATTACTGTTATTATTTTTGTGCACCTTAATAAATTGACTTGGTATCCAACCCTCTACTTTATTAAAACGAATACGAACAAACCACTGTTCTTGTTCGATAACCGTAACCTCGATTCCAGGTTGCAGTTTGGCCAGCGGATCGCTGGTTTTAAATTTCTCTTGTCTGATGTTTACGTAATCTACTATTGTTCCTTTCGGTTCTTGTTTTGTAGGTACTTGTGCATCATCCTTTGAGACTCTATTTGAGGTGTTTGTGAATGGTTGCTCTCCGGCACTTGAAGACTTTGCGGGCTCTGGTACTGCTGGAGCTTCTGCTTTGGGTGCCTGCTGGGTTTGTGATTGAACCAACTCATCTTTCTTTTCCTCCTTTAAAACAGGTGTAGGATTAGCGTTAGGTTTCTTATATCTCCATAGGCCTTTCTTTTCACCTTCGACAATCATATCATGCACAGCCTGTTCAATTGCTACACGAACAGCATAAGTAGTTGGTTCGTTAAGTGCCGCACCGTTTTCCAGCTCAATAGCTTTTGTGCCAGCGTCCACAAAACGGAGAACTCCTACGTTATGTTGTGTGCTATAGATTGTTTTAGATACAGCATTAGTAATCAATACTTCGCCACTGTTGACACTAACCAGTCGCATGGATATAACTATCTCGTCCACTCTGTATTGTTGACTTCCGCCGATACCTAAGAATCTCGCTCCGTTACCTCCAGAGCGAATGTTAGAGTCATAACCGATGATACCACCTTCGATCATCACTCCAGCCACAGTCATTGGTTTAAGGGGCCTAGCATCTTTGCCCTCATAAACTTCCCGTTGGTTGCGAATCAATTGTCTTTCCTTTATGAGGTTATCTAACCCGACACGTTCAACCACCTTAAACCAATTCTTTGAGTCCTGAAGTGCTTTGATTAAAAATACTTCAGAACCTTGTGTTACAGCTTTGCTGAACACAGCTATTCTATCATTGGGCTTCATTTGCCCAGTTTTGTCCATGAACCCGTAGACTGCTATAGTAATAGGAGGTCCATCGAGTTCTGGTATCTTATTAAACAAACTTTCTTTAGTTGTTAAAGCTATAGGTTCTTCTCTAGACACATCCATGTGTATAGAAGCACATCCTGTTAAGAATGCTGTTAGTAGTAAGGATAAAAGCGTCTTTTTCATTAGAATGCAAAGCTCGCTATTGGTACAACAATCTCTGTTCTGCTACCATTTGCCTCAATGATAGTTAGGGTAACGTCTGTACCTGTTTTTACCCAACTGATATTAGTTCCTTGAAAATTCATAGTTCCACTATTTCCAGTACCTTCAGCAAACATTTGATCTGCTAATTGTTTGGATAGCTGTGCGTAGATACGTGCTTCTACGTTAACTAGGAATTTGGATAGGTTTGTTTGTTTTGCAGCAGCTTCTGCTTTGGCAATTGCGGCTGCTTCTTCAGCCCTGATTTCTTTCTTTTTATTCTCTTCTAATTGATAGATAGAAAGAACGTGCTGGCTAAATCCATTACCCGGTATAAAGGCAGGACTTTGAAATTGGTGTACTAGCTCGGCCGATGCAGTAGTGCCGGCTGAAACTAGCAATAAACATACTAGTATTCTAAACATGATTCGCTCCCGATATCCGGTATTACTATTTAAAGTAATTAGGTAGCGAATTATAGTGTCGTTTAATTATACTTCGTCGTCTGTTGTAGGCGGAACGTAAGGTGTGTATAACCTTTGTGCTTGTGGTACTTGTCTTGCGTATTGTACCTGTAGTTGAGGAATTTGTTGTTCTAACTCAGCAATAATAGTCTCAGAGTCTATACCTTGCAATCTCATTTCCGTAGCAATAATAGCTATCTTTTGTATAACACGCTTATCTTTTACATTACGTAAATTAGCAAAACGTTCTGCCCAACCTAACATTTGCTGTTTAAACTCAGCAACTTTTTCTGGTTTCTTAGGGGCTGTTTTGCCAAGTTTAGAAAGTTCAGGTTTAGCTGTTGCCAAACCATAATCTTTTGGAATAACTTGAATTTGTGGGTAAACTGTTCGTTTAGCATCTTTACCACTCAAATAAGTAGTGTCAGAATTAAGTCGTAGACCTTTGTCTCCTAAATCTTCTGCACTATCGTAGTAAATTGTAGTTTTATTAGGAATGTTAATAAACAATACGCCGTCGTCATGCTTTGCAGCCATGTAATAATTAAAATTAGCTCTTGCCCAATATTGCATAGCTGAACTTGCATCAAGTTTTTCTATTGAAGATATAATCCCGTTAACGTTTTTCATTAACTTAGTTTTATAATCAGGTCGAGGATTTTTAAATTTTTTACCAAAGATAATTTTAACGCTATTCCTAATCAAGCCCATGAACGTAGTAGCATCCTTAGGATTAAGGTTTGAAAGCAATTTGATTGCTTCGTTGATGTTGACACCGCTATCTCCTACTTTAGTACCTTTGGACTTGGCAAAATCGTTTAATGCCTTTGATGCCGCCTCATAACCTTCGCCTGGAATAACTTCCTGATCTCCAAACCGAGCAGAACTTACTTTACCTTTGACGATTGTTTTCTTTCCAGTTTCTGGGTCTACTTTAACCCTGTCTTTACCTATGTCAGCTGTTTTTACTTCTACGGCTAAAACTTTACTATTGTAGTTTACTACTAAGTCGCCTTTGCCACTTTCTGGCTTGCTAATTCTCTTACTAAGGACACTGAGTCCAAACTCACCCTTTCCGTGCCCCAGTGCAGAAATAATCATTAATTCGTCTACTAGTTCTTGAATAATTGGGTTACTGTTGTATCCGTTGAAAACTTCTGTCCAGCCTGCTAAATCGTTTCCAAGTAATGCGTCTAAATTGACTAGTTTGTCTGACCTCCATAGATCGAATAGTTCTTTACGATCCTCTGGAGTGGCATTTCCAAATGATAAAATTTGATTGATATAACGAGCTAGGAGCATATGAGCTTCTCTAACTATAGGATCCTGCACACTTTGTAGATCTTTGTTAAGTAAGCCTGTACGTCCTCCTGCATTTACGTCTCTAAGCAAATCTTCAATTTCACGTAGAGTTTTAACAGTGGCTTCGTCTGCGGGTAATTCTTTAATTTTACCGGCAAGTTGCCTTTTTAAGTCAGCAATGGCCGCAGAAGCCATTTCAAAAACGGGGGAAAGGAATTTAATGTCATCAAATCGCATAGTAAAATATTTATGCGATTTCTGGGAATAGGCATTCCTGTATGAAAACACGCACATCCTCTTCGTCTAGCCCTAAACTAGCCATTACACGAGGTGTATGCGGGTTACATTTTTGATTTATTGCGTAGTAATTTTGATGTTCTGTAGTATTTTCTGTGGTATTATTTGTTTCTGCTACAGTACTAAGATAATGGGCCAAAGTGTCTTTGGCCATTTGAATTATTTGCTCTAATTCTTCTTCGCTTTGTACATTACCTGCAGCTACCATGCTAGGGCTAAAAATGTTTGTAGCCCACTCTGGAAGCTGGCGTTCTCTACGCCACTCTAATCTTTTAACATAGTCGGCAAACCATTCCATCATAGGATGAGCAGGATCGCCCGCTTTGCTATAATCGTGAAAACAACCTGTAATTTTGTTCTTACCTGCAACTACGTCAAAACCATATATAGGTGCGGGGTTATGTGTATGTGGGAAGATGCAACAATGCATCATCCAAAGTCCTTTTGTTGCCCTAGCGTCTACGACGTCAACATGAGCACGACGATAAGAATCGGACCGCCAAACGCGATTAACCCACCCAGGCTGATTAAAACGATCCATTCCGGGCTCGGCAACTTCTGTACCAGTTTTGTTAAAAGATTCTTCCAGTAAATGTTGGATATCAATTAGTGTATCCCAAACTTGGCTTTCACTCATAATCTTTGGCAATGTCCATCATTTCTTCGAAAAATCGAGTAGCAAAATCAAAACATACTTTTGCTTCGTCTGCCATACTATCGTCTAGTTTAGCACGGATAGCATTTTTAATTTCGTCTGTATTGCCGTCGAATTGATAGTATTTTCCAGAACCAGGAATACGTTTGGCAATCATTTGTCCGCCACTTAAATCTCCCATGTGTCGAACATAAATGTGTGCCATTAATTTGTGTGGATCTTCTTTAATGCTAAGAATATGTTTAATATAATCATCCACTACTGGACACATTCTAGGTTGTTCTTTATTATCTCTTCCCCATAACTCGATGAAGTCTTCTAGTATGTTAGGAGCTCTTCTAATACCAGGCATTCCGTGCAACAGTCTATGTGGCATTGCACATACTTCGAGTACTTCGTATTGTGGGTGTTGATTTTTTAAATACGTTGCGTATAATTTTGGATTTACATTTCCGGAAAACAAAATTTTTACAAAGGGCCTAGTTTCTGCTCTTCGGTGTTGCTCGTGAGTTAAATCTTTTAAACTCATTCTTCCTCCAATTTGATCTGAAGAGGAAATCCACTAGTACGTGCTTGATGTGTTGCTTCCACTGCTTTAGCTTCTGCAATTTCAAAACTGTATATACCTGCAATGCCGCTACCAGTTTCGTGAACCTGTAGCATGATATCTCTTGCAGTATCGGCTGTGTGTTTAAATATTTCTACTAGAATAGAAATAACGAACTCCATTGGAGTAGAATCATCGTTTAGGAGGATAACCTTCCAATTTTTTGGCTCGGAAATCTTTACTTTAATTTTTTCGTCTAGCTGAATATCAGTACCGGGCATTTCGTTCTCTTTCGTAATGGGGGAGTTTCCTCCCCCTGTTAAACTTATTTAATCTCGATTTGACGAGGCTTTAGTGCTTCTGGAACAATACGTTCAATGTTAATTTTGAGCATACCGTCTGCTACTTCTGCACTTCTAACTTCCATATACTCTGCTAGAGTAAATGTTTGTTCAAAGTCACGAGCTGCAAGTCCTCTGTGCAAATACTCAACATCGGAGCCGTCTTTAACTTTTTCACCTTTTACAGTTAGTTGATCTTGATCAACTTGTACTGTAATTTCTGATTTGTTAAAACCTGCAACTGCAACTTCTATTCCATACTGGTTCTCACCATATTTTACAATATTGTATGGAGGATAGTTATTTGTTCGTGTTTCAAAAAATCTGTCATTGAAAATACGATCAAATCCTACAAGTGCTCTGTTCAACTGCGCTAATGCGTTTGTGTCAATATTTCTTAATTGTGTCATTTTATATCTCCTTTAATTAAGCAAGATTGTTGTAGGGCCCGATCTTCGGCACCCTACATTTTTATTATAAGACCGTTAGTCTTTTTTATCAACTTCTTTGAACTCCGCATTTACGGTTTGTTCGCCCTCAGTTGGTTGGGCAGTTTCAGCAGATGCTTTGGCTTGCTTTTTGGCAAAGACCGGAGCGGCTGCTTCAAACATACTTTGAACGGCTTTGTTAATTGATTCCACATCTTCGCCGTTTCGTGCTTCGTTCACTGCCTTTACAGACTCTTCGAATTTAGTTTTTTCATCTTCAGTAAGTTGATCTTTAAATTCTTCAAAATCTTTGTTAATACTATGAACAGCACTTTCAGATTGGTTCTTAGCATCAATCAGTTCGCGTGTTTTCTTATCTGCTTCGGCATTTGCTTCTGCTTCTTTAATCATACGCTCAATGTCGTCTTTGCTCAAACCAGAATCTGATTTAATTGTAATTTTGTTTTCTTTACCAGTGCCTTTGTCTTTAGCACTAATATTCATAATACCGTTTGCATCGATGTCAAATGTAACTTCAATTTGTGGCATACCGCGTGGAGCAGCATTAATACCGTCTAGTTTAAATTCACCGAGCATTTTATTGTATTTGAATAGTTCGCGTTCGCCTTGTGCGACTTTAATGTCAACAGCTGGCTGGTTGTCTTCGGCTGTGGAAAACACTTGTGATTTCTTTGTTGGAATAGTAGTGTTCTTTTCAATGAGCTTAGTAAAGATACCGCCCATTGTTTCAATACCTAACGATAGTGGTGTAACATCTAGTAATAGAACGTCTGTCTTATCGCCTGCTAGAACAGCACCTTGAATAGCTGCACCTGCGGCAACTGCTTCGTCTGGGTTTACATCTTTACGAGGTTGTTTACCAAATAGTTTCTCAACTGCTTCTTGAACTTTAGGCATACGAGTTTGTCCGCCAACAAGAATAACTTCAGTGATGTCATTGGCTGTAACACCTGCATCCTTCATGGCAATTTTGCAAGGCTCAATTGAACGCTGGATCAAATCTTCAACCATTGCTTCAAACTTAGCACGGGTAAGTTTAACATTCATGTGTTTAGGACCGCTTGCATCTGCTGTAATGTAAGGCAAGTTAACATCTGTACTTTGCGAACTAGATAATTCAATTTTAGCTTTTTCTGCTGCATCCTTTAGACGTTGCAGGGCAAGCATATCACTCTTAATGTCAATGCCGTTTTCTTTCTTAAACTCATCGCACAAGTAATCCATAATGCGTTGGTCAAAGTCTTCACCGCCTAAGAATGTGTCGCCGTTTGTTGATAGCACTTCAATTTGCTTGTCGCCGTCGATGTTAGCAATTTCAATAATGGAAACGTCGAATGTACCGCCTCCCAAGTCATACACAGCGATCTTGCGATCCTTAGTACTTTCTTTATCAACACCGTATGCTAAAGCAGCCGCTGTTGGCTCGTTAATGATACGTAGTACTTCTAGTCCTGCAATCTTACCTGCATCTTTGGTCGCTTGACGCTGACTGTCATTGAAGTAAGCAGGTACAGTAATAACAGCTTTGGTAACTTCTTGTCCAAGATAATCTTCCGCTGTCTTTTTCATTTTACGAAGAACTTCAGCACTGATTTGTGGTGGTGCTAATTCTTTGTCTTGTGCTTTAATCCAAGCATCGCCGTTCTGCGCTTCCATGATGTCGTAAGGCATTAAATCAATGTCCTTCTGAACTTCTTTTTCAGAAAACTTACGACCAATTAAACGCTTGGCTGCATAAATTGTGTTTTTTGGATTTGTAACTGCTTGTCGTTTTGCTGTAGCACCAACTAGGACTTCATCCTGTGTGTACGCAACGATTGAGGGTGTTGTACGGGCGCCTTCTGAGTTTTCAATAACTTTAGCTACACCGTTTTCTAGAATGGCTACGCAACTGTTAGTGGTGCCAAGGTCAATACCTATGATTTTGCTCATTTTTATCTCCTTATATCTAAGCAAGAATTTAATAGAACCCGAAGCGTTCTACATTTTTATTTATGTCTGATTACTTTCTTCTTTTACTTTTTTAAGTAGAATTTCAAAATAATTTAGAAACAAGTCGTATGCTTCTACACTAGTTTTTGGCTCTTCAAATTCCTGTAGTTTTCTAAAACTAACTTCTGGAAGATTCCAATCACTACCTCTACTGTACATAAAATTGTATGCTTCAACTGCTTGTTGGTGTTTGTCAGCAACTTTGACAATCTTTTCTTCTTCTTCAGTTGGCGGGTCTATTCCTATCGCTTCGTAAATAGTTAGCATTAAACGATCTTCTAGCTTACTGATTACGGCATGTATTTCTGGAATATGTTTTACAGGACTTGGCAAGTCATTAATGTATGCTTCAGCCGCATCGTGCAGCAATCCGTACAGTTGGATGCGAGCGCCATGCGGTGCAAGTTCTTTCATTACCTGGATACAATGTTGTGCCACTGAATACGGAATATACGGAATACTGTGTCCACTAAATCTAGGCATTCTAGATAACGCCCATGCAATGTCACTAATTTCAATAGTCTCTGGATCTGGTTCTGTAACATTGATCTTTCTGCCAGAAACTGTTTCAAGAGTTTTCATATTATCTTTCGTTGCTAAAAGGCGTAACAAACTTTCCGTCGTATGTTGAACAACTGCGAAGAGTATTATATACGTTTTGAATACCTACTGCTTGGTTCCAAGCATCTTCAAGTGCGTGGTGTTTTGTAACAGGCGGGCGATTAGGATTAATTCCCAAATCAAATGCTGTTCGAACATCTCGTACTTGCCAAAACGACCAAGGAATTGCTTTGTTCAATCGTTTAAATGCTGTTTCACAAATAGGAACGTCAAATGCCGCACCGTTAGACCAAATGCGTTTTGCTCCCCAGCAAAATTTGTACAATTGATCCATGGCGTCTCGTATATGCAATCTATCAGCACCATCACCGAATGCTTCTTCTTTTACTGCGGCATCTTGATTAGCCCACCATGCAATAGTGTCGTCATTTGATACTAATCCAATTTCGTCACAACTATCTAAATTGACACGTACATAAAAACTATCCATTGCTGGTTCTTGCACATCTCTACCGAACGGATCAAATTTAACTGCGCCAATCGTAAGAATGGCGGCATCCGTAGATGTCGCCAATGTTTCTAAATCGATCATTACATCTGTATTAGCCATTATACTCTTTCATTAGTTAAGAGTATACATTTTAACACAACTTTACTATAATGTCAATATAATTTTGGTGGTAAAGATTCTTTTTGGAGCTTCTTTTTCCAACGAGCTTTGGCTGCGCCTTTGGCACGTTTTCTAGCTGTTGTTGGCTTTTCGTAAAATTCTTTTTTTCGAAGAGTGTCCAAAATACCTGCGTCTTCTACTTTCTTTTTGAATCTACGTAGTGCTTGATTAATGTTTTCGTGGTCCTTGACAGTTACGCCAGTGCCTTTAATTCTTTGGTTCGTCATCATCTTCCTCGTCATCCTCTTCCTGTGTAAATTTTTCAACAATACCTTCTAAATCCCAAATCCTATTTTTACTGATTAGATTGTAAGGTGTAGTTTCGTCTAATGTTATATAGTGTGTATTGGGTTGAGCCAGCATAAATGTGACAAAACTTTTTGTAATTGGATCACAATTATCTACATCAATTATAACTACATCGACTTGTTGAGCTACACTTAACATCCATGAAATATCAGTTTCAGTTTCGTCAAAAATAAAAACATTTAAATCGTCTAAACTTTTGCTCAATATCGATTGGAACTGTTGTTTAACAGTATTGGATGGTTTGACTAACAGATAACTTAAATTCAAATTAAAAAGTTTATCTGGTGGTGTTATCAGAGTTATTTTTCCTAAGTTCATATATTCTATCTACAAATTCTTTTAGACGCTCTGGTCTATAATTAGCAAATTTTGGTCCTTTAGCTTTTGTTTCTTCAACAAACTCATAAAGTGCCGGATCTGTAAACCTGTCAATAATTAAGTCTTTGAAATTGTCCACATCGTATAGCCTGTACATTTCATCTTTAGGTTTTATTCTAGCCTGATTGATTCTTGACCAGATTGTACCTTCCGATTGTTCAGCGTTCTGAATGTAACCTGCTACGATCTGTTCTTTATCTGTATCTGTCCGTTGTTGTCCTTCGTCATGTACGTCTTTTTTTTTGAAGGATCTTCCTCGGGCTGTATTTCTTCTACCGCAGCTTTTTCGGCTTCTTCAATCATCTTGTTCCACTGTTCAACAGTAGTTCCTTCTACTGAAAGCGGTTCTTCCTGTGCTGTTTGTTCACCCCCTTGGTCAGTCACGGGCTCGGTCGCGGGAACTTCCTCTGTGTGTTTGTGTTCGATATTTACCGGTGCAGGAAAAGGCCATGGTGTAGTCTTTTCTTCTTTAGGTGTATCTTGTTCAACTTCTTTGGTATTGTTTTCGGGTTGAATTTCCAGTTGTGGTTTTTCTTTCTGTTCTCGTGCCCAAGCAAAAGTCATTTGTGCGGCCAGGAGCATAATAACCGCCAATGGGTCGAACACAATAACAATAAGAATAATAACCCATGTAACTGCCTTTTCAAGCATGTTTACATCTTCGCCGTGTTCTCCATAGATAAACTTGGCAATATATTTTATTGGACCAACTTCTGCTTCCACCTTGCGTACTTCGGCGGCGATGGGTGCCCGTTCTTCACTAAGCTGTGCAATAACTTTCTGTTCGGCTGTAATCTCAGAAAGTAGTCTAGTGCGTTCTTTGGCCTGCCCTCTACGGAGCGCAACTGCTTTATCCGCACCTTTTTCGTCTGAACTTCGACCCATAACTTGGTCCACAGCCTCATCCATTTGTTTGAGTGCTTTGCGGTTAGCATCGATGTTTTCCTTTGCTGTTTTAATCTTTTCGTCATAAATGGCAATTTTACTTTGGACATCACCACTTACTAGATTTTGATCATTGTGTGCTTTAGATAGGAATCCAAAGATACCCATTGAAGTGATTAGCATAAGAACAGCCACGGCTGTAATCATGTAATATTTCATGAAACGTGGAGCACGTTCCCAATTTGCTTTAAGCCACGAAGCGCAAACTAGTTTTGCAAGCTCTAATGTAGTTCCCATAACAATGATAGGAATTACTGCCGCAGAGAATACAGCGGCCAAACCTACTACTGAGTAGTAAATTGCGACCGCCGATATTGTTAAACCAGTTATTAATAGTAACCAGGCTAGTATCATTAGTTTCCTATTACTCTGCTGCGCCTGATGAATCGGTAGTGTTTACTTCAGTACCGTCAACACGAGTTACTGTTGTGTCTGCCCAAATGTCTGCGGCAGTGTCTGGTGCAGCTACAGTGATTGATAGCATATTATCTGTTCCATTTGAACCATTATATACACGAACGGTAGCCGTAGTTGCATCGCGGAATCCACGAACAAACTGATCCTTTACTGCTAGAGCAACAGTAGTGATAGATGTTGATCCATCTGCACCTGTTGCAGAACCGTTTAGTCCTGTACAAGCTTCTACTACTCCTGCATCACGGTCAAATTTAACCGTAAAAGCCAAACTAGTAACTTGGTTGTCTCCAGCAGTCTCTGGGCCACCGCCGCTGATGCCTGTTTCAACATCTAAAATTTGGCAGTCTGCTAGACCTGTTAGACGATTAATCACGTTACGGAAACGCATATTTCCTCTAGCACGAGCTTTACCTTTTACCAATGTAGTTGGTAGTGTAGAAAAGCTGTCTGAACTGTTCGGTGTAATTGCACCGTTGTCATCGCCGTCGGCAGTTGCGTATGTGCCGGTACTGGCTACCCAAACTACACGATAGAAGTTTGGGCTTAATTGGTTAGAACCTTGTTGGAATCCTGATGGCATATTATGCTCCTAAGTTATCTAATATTTATCGTTAGTTTACTTGAAAACTATCAATGCCAGCAAGGCCGCTTGGACAAAAAACCCTAGTCCAATAGTGACAATATTAAGCAAATCTTTCTGGATAGTTGCTTTGATAAAAAACAAAAACAATCCTAACCAGCTAAAAAGTACCATATCCACAGGAGGCATCTTTTCAGTAAGTCCTGTAAGAATAGCAATCATTGTAGGAATAGTGGCCATGTGCAATAGCACTACAGCTACCCAACCCGCAGTTTCTGCTGAAATATGAGGGGCATGTTCCTTGATGTTTTTAACCCACAAATCCAAATCAAACAAATCGTGGAAGAATTGTTTGACTGAAGTTTTTACTGTTTCTGTGTTCATTTGTGTTCTCACTTATAAAAAATATGACGTCCAATTTTTGCTACTCGTTCTCTTTTCCATCCTGGATTAATATAATCGCCATGGAAGTATAATGCATCTTTAACAGAAGGAAGTCTGAAGCCTTCGAGCAATACCTTTTTGGCTACTTCCATCGATTCATAATACACTGGACCATTCATTGGTTTTTTGAGCGACGCTTGTTCGCAGTACCAACTGAACTGGCAAAGAACTTTTTCATATACAACGTTCTTTTGATAAACAACCTTGCAGATATCGCTTGGGAATTGCCCGCTTTCTGCACGATTGATTGTAACTTGGGCTACTGCAACTTTGCCTTCAAAAGGCTCAGAGCCTGCTTCGTGGTAAATGTTACGAGCAAGACAGTCTAACTGTTTCTGTCTCATTTCTGCTGTAACCGGGCTTATCGCCATTCTAGCAGTTTTCAACGATTCTAGTTTATACGTAACTGCTTTATAACCACCTAATGCCACTAGCACTATCGCTAGTGCAAATACTACAAATTTAATGATGCGTATCATTTTTTTCTCCTTTACGCTGGATGAGTCCTCGCTAGGGACACTTTAAAAACGGCTTCGATACATCTCCTGTGCGTTAAAAGCCTGCTGCTTCGGTACCCCAAACCTTTGAGGTACAATATATAGTTATGCCAGATAAGACCTGATAAAAACATAAGTTTTTAAGTTATCTACGCATTTTACTAATATCTACCGCTTGTTCATCACTAAAAACGGGTACAGCATTACTTTTATGCATGGTTGCAATGCCTTTTACCATAGTTCCGGTGTAAACTTTTTGCGGTGCTACTGTTGCAACTCCACACGAATCCTTACTATTCAAACTGGCAATGTATGGAGTTTCACGTCGATACGGTTTACTAACTACTGGGTTCATAGTCGGGGCAGACAAGCCGCGTGTACGCTTCTTATCTTCTACTTCTAGGGCCCATTTCTTTTGGAGAGCTTTCCAACTTTCGTCCAATTCTCTAGCCTTTCTAGCATGTTCTGCTGAAGCAAATTTCTTTTTACCTTTTTTCTTGCCAGTGGTACTAAGCCACGGGCCTTCAAGATGCATACTCAAAATTGTTCTCCAAAAATTATACTATTCCGTTAGTATACAGAATATTTTGGATTGTGTCAAGTGTTTATATTCTAAACGATTCACCGCATCCGCAGCGATCTCGTTCATTTGGATTGATGAATTCGAACCCTTCGTTTAGTCCGTTTTTAATCCAATCTATAGATAGTCCATTGAGGTATGCCAAAGATTTATGATCTACCAAAACAACAAAGTCACTTTGGGCATAGTTAGTGACTCCTGGTTCTGGTTCATATTTGTCTACATATTCTAGTGTATAGGCAAGACCACTACAGCCGGTGGTTTTAACACCGACTCTAATGCCAATACCTTTTCCACGCTTTTCAAGAAACTTCTTGATTTTTGATTTAGCTGTTTCTGTTACGGTAATCATTTACAGCCGCCTTAATTGCATCTTCAGCTAGAATTGAACAATGTATCTTAACTGGTGGTAACGCTAGTTCTTCTGCTATTTCTTTGTTTTTGATTGTTCCTGCTTCGTCAAGTGTTTTTCCTTTGAGCCACTCTGTGACAAGGCTCGAACTTGCGATAGCCGATCCGCAGCCATACGTTTTAAATTTCGCATCTGTAATAATACCTGTATCATGATCTACCTTTATTTGTAATTTCATTACATCACCACATGCAGGAGCACCGACCATACCTGTACCTACATTAGGTTCGTTTTTGTCAAAACTTCCTACATTGCGTGGATTTTCGTAATGATCTATAACTTGTTCGCTATAAGCCATATTATTCTCCTGTTTTGGTATTTATTTGTTGACAGTATGTAGATAAAAACAGTTCCTTATGCCACTCTTCGGACATAGGTGTATTTTTAAACTCATTAAAACAAGGTGTTCCTAAAGTATAGTGTAATAGTTTTGCTTGACTATTTGATCCATACTCGTCAACTAGCCAGTTCCATTCAACAGGTAGTTCTCCAATCTTATTGTCTGTAAGCCAACTAAACTGATGCAACTGCTGTCCAGTCGACATAGATACTGTTTTAGGAGTTAGTGCCAAGTTTGATGGATGGCCGCAATTCCAAAGTATAACACTAGACCAGTTCTTACGTGGGTAGTTTTCGTTTTTAGATCCTAGATACTTGGTAGATGCTTTAGTTTTATAATCATGTTTGACTACCATGACTGCTTTCGATTCGTCACAGAATGATAGCAAAGAACTTATATCATCTCTTACAACCATGTCGCCGTCTATATAGATAGCCCATCCTTGGTAGTTCATTAAACTAGGAACTAAGAACCTTGTATACACAAATTGATTACTACCATCAGTATGTGTTTCGTTATACTGTCTAAGTGTGTTCAATGCAAGCGGAGTTATGCTTACGGGCGAAGTCGAATACCTAATGATACTATTAGAACAAACATGGAACGCAACCGGCTCTTTAGTGTCGTATCCTATAAAAATTGGAATCATCTATGTCGCACCGTTAAAGTATCCGACTCAAACGAACGTCCAATTATTGATAAAATTAGACACCTGCAAATATCATCAATAAACGTGTCTTGGTCGTTACATACTAAATCTATTTCGATATTACCGTTACTCGATGCCCAAGGCCGCAACACTTCTATATCTACAGTTGCTTTAATAGTAAAATTAGGATCAGATAGTCTTTGACAAATAAAGTTATTCCATTGAACAACATTTGTCTTGACTGAGTTCTTGTCTAGATTAATATGAGGAATAATTGAACCGTGATCTGCTACTAGTTCCAGTTCTAAGTCATCGGATGGAGTTAGTTTAAAAACTTCCATTGATTTTAAAAAATCAAATTGAACTCCACCCGTATTAAAATATAAGCATTTCACGTCGTCGTCTTTTTGAAAAAGTTTTATTACGTGATTGCGTATTGATCCAGGATGTATTACATTTGACTGTATTCTTGGATTATAATGGACTGACAGCGGGTGACTAAATCCGCTTTTCAGATATGAATCTGCTAACCAACATATTTTAGGGAACAACCTTTTATTGAAGTCTTCGACAGTATCTTTATTTTGATATTGTTTATTCTTTATATAATCTGTAATAGATTCAAGAAGTACTTCAGAACTTTTTAATAAAAGGTTTTCTTTTTTGATGTTCCCAATGTAAAGGTTTTCAGAATTTCGTTTATAATTATAAAAAAATTCTATCCTTTGTTCAGTGCCATATACAGGTATAGTTTCAAGATGAAACGGTTCTGTTGGCTTTAACTTATAAGGATAGGAATCTTTCATTCATTATTTTGTTTCTTTACGTGCATTCTTGACTGCGGTAACGTCATTACGAACTTCTTTGCAAAGTTTGGCTAGCTCTTGCAAATGCTTGCGAACACGGGTTCCAGCAGCGCCGACTTCTTTGTCATAAAATTTTTCAAAATCGCTTTCCATTGCCTCAACGATAGCCGTAAATTCTTGATGTCTATTTTGTGCCATAATTTTCTCCTTTAATGGTGAGTCTGTCACTCTGTTTGTAATTTAACAGAGTACAATACTTATTGTCAATATTTTTGGTGGGATTATTTTCCGGCAAACACGTTTGTGCTACCAGTGTCAACGACACCGCCGTCGCTCATACCATCGCTTTCTCTACCAATTCCTTTGTTTTCAACAAAAACGGTAGTAGAAGGAGCCACTAATGTTCTTCCTCTAGAATTAGCAGATGTAGCAAATACAGTTTTGGCGTCGTTTGTTATTACCGTAGTTGCGCCCGAAGAGAAAATGGATCTGCTTCCGCTGTCCTTTCCAACTCGAGCTACGCTATCTTTGCTCATGGCTTTTTAGGAGGAAGTTGTTCTTCTGGAACGCCAAGCAATGTTGTTCTAACTGCCGCTTTCTTATCAACAACAGCAGTACGAACGTTTTCTGTTTGATTGAATAATTTGTTCCAAGCTTCTTTTACTTTATTTGCTAGACTTGCTGCGCCTGAGCCAACCCATGCTTTTTCAACTAACCACTTGCCTTGCTCGACTGCAAAATTTTGAGCAGATGCGATACCTTGCTGTGTTATTGTTACTACTTTGGATTGCAAATCTAATACACTAACTTCTTGAATAGTTGAACTTACTGTATTTGCAAAATCACCAGACTTAACTTGTGTTGGCGGAAGGTCTGCTCTTTGTAAAGCTGCATTTGTCGTTGCTTGGTTAAATGCATTGTTTTTAGCTTGATCCAAATAAGTTAACTGCTGTGTAGTTGTTTGAACAGCTACACTAGTTTGTAATGCATTTAGTGTTTGGATCATGATTTCCAAGTTAGCATTTGTCTTTCTTGTCTCGACGATTAAATCGGACATCATTCCTGCCATGTCATTAAGAGATGATGCAGCCACATACATCGACGTTGCAGGTGTCCCGGGTGTTTTCAATGCCTGTACGGGATTGAAAAGTGCATTCATTGCCGTTGTGTGAGCAAGTATAGCTGCGGCTGCATCGTTAACGATTGTCGTAGTACCTGGACCCGACATTGTAACTGTAGTTGTCATAACATTCTCCTATGTGGAGTATTTATGCTAGTTTTATGCCCGAAGTTTGCTCTATGAATTGATCTGCAAATTGCTTGTCAGTTGCTTCTGCTACTGTCACAGTTGACTTAAGAAGTTTAATTTCTTTGTCTGGATGTACAGTAAACAAATAGGGCATAAGTCCTGGTCCTTTTGGGCCCATGCCAATAACCATTGGTTTGCTTAACTTAAAATGCAAAGGACCATCTTCGATTAACTTAGCAACAATCTCTTCGCCGCTTGTTAGCTTTAGTGTAATAACTTCGCCTGCTGTAACGCCTTTATCAATTAGCATAATTTTCCTTTATAGTGATGCCCAAAATTCTTCTGTCTGTTCTGAAAGCCCTTGAAATCCTCCTGGTAGGAGTACATCGTCTTTAAAGATTTGCGGAACTGAACGTAGACCTTGTCCAACTAGAAATTCTCGTTCGACGGAATTTTCTTCGATGTTTACAGAGATATACATCTTTCCCTTACTTTCCAAAAGAGCTTTGGCTCTATCGCAGAATGGACAGTTATTTTTTGTATAAACTTTAATCATTTTAATTTCCTAAATTTTAATTATAAAGACGGTAGCTCGTCATAGTCAATCGCATCGGACATAACACCGATAACATAATTAGTCGATTCGTTTTCTTGTAGTGCAGTTTGTTTCTTACTAGTATCGCTATGTTTATTAAACCATGGAATTGGTGTTGTTTTAGGAGCTGGGTTCCAATATTTAATACCAATATCTTTCAATGCACCAACTGCTGTGTAGTCAACAAAGTCTTTGAGAATGTTTGCGTTCAATCCAATAACAGGACCTTTCTTGAACAAATAGTCTGCCCAAGATTTTTCTTCTGCAATAACATCTCTATAAATTTGCAATACCTCTTCTTGGCACTCTTGTGCTGCTTTGGCAAATCTTGGATCTTCTTTTACTACTTGATTAATCAAGAAAGCAGTCCAGCCTTTGTGTAGTAACTCGTCTTGTAGAATTAAACTAATAATATTGCCATTACCGATAAAGATTTTGTTCTCTACCATTGCTAGACTTGTGGCAAAGCTAACCATGAAGCGGAATGCTTCTAAGGCATAACTGGCATGTAAAGCTAGGTAAATTGCTTTGATGTGATTTGCTTCATCAATCTTTTCACCCGATTCTATTAAACAGTTAATCAAGTGTAACTTGTCATAGTATGCACCCACACTTGATGCCATGTCAACAATTTCTTTAGTGTCATGAATTGTGTTAAACACATCCTTGGGCACATTGTAGATGTTACGAATGATATGGCTGTAACTACGGCTGTGAATGTTTGTTTCAAAGAACGTCCAGTTATAAACCAACGCTTCTAATTCTGGAAGGCTTACGACCGGAGTAAAGATTTGACTTGGGCCGCGACCTTGCAGACTGTCAAGAGCAGTTTGCCTAAGCAGGTTACTAGTGAAGATATGTTTAACTGCATCTGATGCATCCTTAAAGTCTTGTG
>JACCDJ010322135.1_pt1 | contig 30419 bp, 29 predicted proteins | sample 7444481 | NCBI WGS metagenome assembly JACCDJ01 (sample SAMN15323435, study PRJNA562643) | freshwater metagenome | isolation source: river surface water | place: USA:Blue River Watershed | collected 2017-08-15 | reverse complement strand
GACGAAGGGGAGAAGAGGTGCTTCCGTTAATTCAAACCTTTATTGATGAAGGCTACATGTTGGGCGTGAAAAACCTACGCATTGTACATGGCAAGGGAGACGGAATCTTACGAGAGGTAACCCGTAATCTGCTACGGACCATGTCGCAAGTTGGGAAGTTGGAAGACGAGCACGCCGATCGCGGCGGTGCTGGGGTAACTTTAATTACCCTCAACTAACGCTACGTCTATTTTTTAACCAGATTGAAGGTGTAGTTTCCAGAAAGTGATGTAGTGCCATCCACTCTTGCACCAGGAGCAGGAATTCTGAAATCCAACCTTAAGGTAGTACCTGTTTGTGTAAATGAAATCTCGCGGGTCGCTGCGGGCTTACTCCCAGTCAAAATAAACTTGTCAAAGTTTGTTCCTGCAAAGCTCCAATTTCCATTGGCATCAAATAACTCTGCCGCATTTCTTGTGGAATAGGTTTTGGAAGCCCCTGCATTGAGAAAGAGTTCAAATGTGGCATAGGTATTCGTCACAGCCTGTCCATCTCGTGTAACGGAACCTCCGCCTGCTACAGTCCATTGCGCAGTACCCGTTCCGGTAAGGGCCTCTGTCGCGATTTCTTCAGGGGTTTTCTTGGTGTCGGGCTTCTCTCCTTTTTCTTTGCAGGAGAGTACTAACGTAAAAATTAGAGCAAAGGCAACGAGCGGTAAAAATCGAGTATTCATTTGAATTTTATTTTCCGAATTGAGAAAGGACAAGAATACGGCGCAATTCCATTACTTGAAATCTTCCAGGCTTATTTTTTTTTCACAAAAGTCATATTCTCGTGGTTCGTTGGAGCAAATCACCAGAATTCTATCCTGAGCATACTGCTGAAGCAATTCCAAATACCAGCTTACCCCTTGCTTATCCAAGTTGGTCGTAGGTTCATCCAAAAAGAGTAGAGGGACCTCAGAAAAAATGGCTAAAGCAAGTTTGACACGTTGCTTCATGCCAGACGAAAACTGAGAAATGGATTTGGATTGGTGTTTCTCCAAACCTAAAATCACTAAAATCTCCTGGGTTGAAAGTTGATTAAGCGGCTTTTTGAATTGAAAATGAAAGGAAAGCGCCTCATTCAAGGTGAATTCTTCAGGCAATTCCAGATAGGGGGTGGCGATGGCTAAGGATCGGAACCAGGATTCTTCAGGAAGGGGGGCCTTACCAAAGCGGTATTCGATGCTGCCTTGGGTTAGGGGAATGGCTCCCGAAAGACATTTTAGTAGGGTGGATTTTCCAGATCCATTGTTTCCAGTAATGGCAAGCGCATCACCTGCTGAAAGTTCCAAGTCAAGATTTTTAAAAATCCATTCGCGGTGAAAGCGCTTGGAGGCTTTTTGTACCTGGAGGCTAAACATGTTAGTTGATGTAGCCTTTCATGACCCCACGCTCAGAGGAGCGAATAAAATTCAAGATTTCATCACGTTCTTTGGTGGCTGGAAGGTTGATTTCAATTTCTTCCAGGGCCCTGCTATTGTTGAGGCTATTCAAGAATAGGTAGCGGTATACTTCCTGAATGTGTGCGATAGTTTCGCTAGAAAACCCTCTTCTCCGCAATCCTAGTGAATTGACACCCGCATAGGTGAGTGGCTCACGGGCCGCCTTGGTGAAGGGAGGCACGTCTTTTCTTACTAGAGAACCACCCGAAATCATGGCATGCATGCCCACTTTTACAAATTGGTGGATGGCGCTAGAGCCTCCAATGATCGCCCAATCCTCAATGACCACGTGGCCTGCGATTTGAACTGAATTGGCGACAATGACATGGCTCCCAATGACACAATCGTGCGCAACATGCACATAGGCCATTAGCAAACAGTTACTTCCTACTACTGTCGTCTGTTTGTCTACTGTCCCGCGAGATATGGTCACACACTCTCTAATGGTGGTATTGTCTCCGATGACTACTGTAGATTCTTCTCCTTGAAATTTCAGATCTTGAGGAATTCCTGCAATGACAGCCCCTGGAAAAATCTTGCAGTTTTTTCCAATGCGCGCTCCAGGGTAAATGGTCACATTGGAGCCGATCCAGGTATTGTCGCCAATAATCACATCTTCGTGAATCATGGTAAATGGATCAACATGTACACCTGAACCCAAAGAGGCGCCAGGGTGGATAGAAGACATGGGACTTATCATATATCTTTTCGGGTAATGCTTGCAGTCATTATTGCCTCACAAACGAGTGTATTGCCAACATAGGCTTCTCCCTTCATTTTCGCAATTCCTCGACGAATAGGAGCAAGGAGTTCGCACTTGAAAACAATGGTATCGCCTGGCAAGACCATTTTTCTAAACTTGCAACTTTCTATTCCTAGAAAATACGTCCAGTAGTTTTCTGGATCTTCGACCGAGCTGAGTACCAAAATTCCACCAGTCTGAGCCATAGCCTCTACTTGCATCACGCCGGGCATCACGGGATTTCCGGGGAAATGTCCCATAAAGAAGGGTTCATTCATGGTCACATTTTTTACCCCTGCCACCACAGTATCATCTAAGTAGATGATTTTATCAATCAACTGGAAGGGATAGCGGTGAGGCAAAATATTACTGATCTGATTGATATCCATTACTGGAGGAAGCTTTGGATCGTAGTAGGGAATATGGGTGGATCCCATTTTCTCCATAGCTCGCTTTAATTTCTTAGCAAAAGCCACATTGGCAGCATGCCCTGGTCGAGCAGCTAAGATTTGCGCTTTCAAAGGACGTCCCACCAAAGCCAAATCACCTACCACATCCAAAAGTTTGTGGCGAGCAGGCTCGTTTTTATAACGGAGATCCACATTGTTGAGGATTCCCTCTTTCTTCACTTCTACCGATTCCTTATTGAACATTTTGGCAAGATGTGCCAACTCCTCTTTTTCAACGATGCGGTCCACCACCACAATCGCGTTGTTCAAATCCCCACCTTTGATGAGGTTGGATTTGTAGAGCATTTCCAATTCGTGTAAGAAACAGAAAGTTCGGCAAGAGGCGATTTCAGATCTGAATTGACTGATATCGGTGATGGAGGCGTGCTGACTACCCAGTACTGGGGAATTGTAATCTACCATCACGGTTACTCGGTAGTTGCTTGCAGGAAGCGCTACCATTTCTACCTCTCGAGAAGGATCTTTGTACTGAATGGTTTCTTGAACTTCAAAAAATCGTCTTAAGGCATTTTGTTCTTCGAGTCCTGCATTCTCCAACACTTCAATAAACTGAATTGAAGATCCATCCATAATCGGAGGTTCAGGACCGTCTAACTGTATCAGGACATTGTCAATTTCCATGCTTACCAAAGCGGCCAGCACATGTTCCACCGTATAGACCCGAGCACCATTTTGTTCTAATGTAGTCCCACGAGATACATCCACTACCAAGTCACAGTCTGCATCCACGGTAGGTCTGCCTTCCAAGTCAATGCGTTGGAATTTGATTCCGTGGTTTGGCGGGGCTGGCAAAAAGGTCATGTTGGATACCACGCCTGTGTGCAGTCCTACTCCGGACAATTCTACCTGCTTTTGGATCGTGTGCTGTTTAACTTTCATGTGCTGTACTCTAAAACGTGATTTGGGTCACAAAATTACCCCTTTTTTTCTAGTTGTTGAATTCGTTTCTGGAGATCATCCAAATTTTTAAAAACAGCATAGGAGCGGAGGAAATCTTTCAAATCCATTGCCAAGAATCCAAATAGCGACTTCCCTGATTCTTTGATTGTCTTACTGATCCCTGTATTTGCGCCGATGGTGGTATAGTCGGCAATTTTGATATGGCCTACAACCCCTACTTTTCCAGCAAGGACACAATGTTTTCCTATTTCTGTGGATCCTGAAATGCCTGTTTGTGCAGCGATGACGGTATGTTCTCCCACAATTACATTATGGGCAATGTGCACCTGATTGTCAATCTTTACTCCTTTTCGGATTAGAGTCGTACCCATGGTAGCGCGATCGATGGTAGTATTGGCACCAATACTTACCTGGTCTTCGAGTACCACATTGCCTATCTGGGGGATGGTTTTATAAGACCCATCGGCCTGAGGGGCAAATCCAAATCCATCGGACCCGATGACCGCGCCTGAATGAATGACACAATGCTTTCCGATTTGGGTGTCTTCGTAAATCTTTGCTCCAGCATGGATGATGCTTCCATCTCCGATTTTTACTCGATCTCCAATGTAAGCCTGCGCGTAGATTTTAACACCCTTTCCGAGCGTGCAATTTTTTCCGATGTATGAAAAAGCGCCTCTATACCCATTTTCTCCCATGCTACTGCTTTCCGCTAGGTAACTGGGTTCCTCTACCCCAACCAAGGCAGCCTGATTGAGTTGTTGGTAAGCTTCTAATAGGGTAGTGAATCCTGTGTACGCATCTCTTACTCGAATTAGGGTAGTTTTGTAAGGCTTGCTGGCTACAAAATCTTGAGATACAATCACTGCAGTAGCGGCAGTTTCATACAGAAATGATTCGTACTTGGTATTCGCCAAAAAGGCAATGCTCCCAGGTTGACCCTCTTGGATTTTATCCAGGCGATGAACTTTCTGGGTGGAGTCCCCTTCTACAGTTCCACCTAAAATACCTGCAAGTTGTTCCAGCGAAAATTCCATTGGTAGTAATGTGGTTTAGTGAGGCAAAATTAAACTTTTTGCCACGCATACGTAATGTTTTTCCACCATCTTACTCATAATCTTGATGTTTGGTAAATCAGCAGCAGTGGCAACATCGACCACTTCTCCTTTTTTGGTCAAAATGGAAATGCGGTCTTTTTCAAGGTACCCGTAATTGCTGATCGTTCCAGTAGAGAAAAAGTAGCCCAAATCCTCTTCTGGAACTTGAAGTTTCTTCAAAGCTTTGCTGCGCAATTGTTCGATCTCAGGGGTAGTAAAGGGCTCGTTTACCAGATTAATTTTGAATAGCCTTCGGGTCAAAAACATTTGCGAGATGTTTTGAAGTACGTAGTCGGAATCGTTTTTCCAGAGTTTGATTGCTCCCCAGATGTCAAAATCATCCAGTTGCAAAAACTTCTTCAACAAATTCTTATCTGCTTTAAAATCAGCTAGGCTTACTTCCTGGTGCATAAAGTAGGCCATTTCTTCGGTCACGTAAAATTGTCTGCCGGCTTGTGCTTGTTTTTTGGCTCGCTGGATCAGATTGATTAGCATTTTCTCTGCACTCACGGTCGTTTTATGCAGGTATACCTGCCAGTACATAAGCCTTCGTGCACTCAAAAAATTCTCAATGGAATAGATTCCTTTCTCCTCAATGACGAGTTGATCGTCTTTCACCGCCATCATTTTGATGATTCGATCCGCGCCAATGGTGCCCTCGGATACGCCCGTAAAAAAACAATCGCGCTGTAGGTAGTCCAGGCGGTCGATGTCCAACTGGCTGGATACCAGTTGATGGAGAAATTTTTTAGGATACTGATTTTTAAAGATCTGAAGTGCCAAAGTCAATTGCCCTCCAAATTCTTCATTGAGGAGTTCGATCGTGAGTAAGGAAAGTTCTTCATGGGGAATACCCTCTAAAAGGCTGTATTCCAGGGCATGAGAAAAGGGGCCGTGTCCAATGTCATGCAGGAGAATGGCCAAAAGTGCAGCCTCGTATTCTTCTTCTGTGATTTCGGTACCTTTAATGCGTAGATTGTCCAAAGTAATGCTCATCAGGTGCATGGCACCTATTGCATGATGGAATCGGGTATGGAGTGCACCCGGGTACACAAAATCAGTTAAACCTAATTGCCTAATTCGGCGTAATCTCTGAAAGTAAGGATGGTCAATGATGGCAAAAATTAACTCGCTAGGTATGGTGATAAAACCATAAACAGGATCATTGAGGATTTTCTGGCTTTTCAATCAGCACGGATTTGATTGACTCAAAAGTAATTATAATTTTAGAAGAAAAGGGAAGAAAGATGTCTCAAAAATTCCAGGTCCTGTGGGCAGACGATGAAATTGACCTACTCAAACCACACCTTCTGTTTTTGGAAGGGAAAGGTTGCGTGATTACCACCGTAAATTCAGGGGTAGATGCGATCGAGGAGGTCGAAAAGGCCAATTTTGACGTGGTATTTTTGGATGAAATGATGCCAGGAATGACAGGTTTGGAAACCCTCCAACAAATCAAACAACTCAAGCCTCAGATTCCTGTGGTCATGATCACCAAGAGCGAGGAGGAGCAATTGATGGATGAGGCGATTGGAGGTAAAATCGCTGATTACTTGATCAAGCCCCTCAATCCCAGCCAGATTTGGCTGTCGGTAAAACGAATTCTTCAAAATAGGCAACTGGTAGAATCCAAAACCACCCAAAATTACCAGCAAGAATTTAGGCAAATTGGACAGGCCTTGGGGGAAGCATCCACCCCTCAGGAATGGGCTGATCTCTACAAAAAACTCACTTTTTGGGAGATGGAAATTGACCGCACGGAAAACAAAAACATGCTGGAAGTGCTCGAAGCCCAAAAAATTGAAGCCAATCATTCCTTTGGTCGATTTGTGAAAGAGAATTACTTGGATTGGATTGCCGAACCGGAGAAGGATGCTCCCTTGCATTCTCCGCAGGTACTTCGAGAATGGGTATTTCCCTTGCTCAAAAAGAAACGACCTATATTTTTTATTTTAATTGATAATCTCCGACTTGATCAATGGGAGGAGATCGAACCCCTTCTTAGTCCATACTTCCATGTGGAGGAAAAGTCTACTTACTACAGTATTCTTCCCACCACCACTGCCTTTGCTCGGAATTCGCTATTCTCTGGAATGATGCCCTTCGAGATGGCGAGTCGCTATCCTAACCTATGGGAAGATGAGGACTCTGAGGAAGGAAAAAATAAAAATGAGGAGGAATGGCTCAAGATAAACCTTGAAAAAAATCGGCTGCCAGTAAAATTCTCTTACCACAAAATTTTGCAGATGCAGGAAGGGAAAGTGGTCTTGGATCAATTCCATACCCTGCTACAAAACGAATTTAATGTGTTGGTTTACAATTTTGTGGATATGATTTCCCATGCGCGAACCGACATGAAAATGATCCGAGAATTGGCCCCAGACGAGTCTGCGTACCGCTCGCTGACCCGCAGTTGGTTTGAACATTCTTCCTTGTTTGAACTCATGAAAAAGATCCAGCAAGTGGGAGGAGAAGTAATCTTAACCACAGACCATGGTACCAAAAGAGTAAATAGGCCCTACAAGATCATTGGGGATAAAAACATAACCACCAACCTTCGTTACAAACAAGGTAAAAACTTGAATTTTGAGTCAGGAAAAGTGTTTGAAGTACGCCGCCCTGAGGATGCTAAACTACCCCGCTTGAATGTATCCTCTACCTATGTGTTTGCTGTAGAGGATTATTTCTTTGCTTACCCCAACAATTACAATTATTACGTGAGCCATTACAAAGATACTTTCCAGCATGGGGGCATTTCGCTTGAGGAAATGATCATTCCTATCGTACATTTACGTTCCAAATCCTGATCCTTTTGCACTCTTTTTCCTACTCCTTGAACCAATTAGACGAAGCGGCCCAACGGCTTCTTCAAGAAGCAGGCCAGGAAAAGGTGTGGGTTTTCAAAGGTCAGATGGGGGCTGGCAAGACTACCTTGATCAAATCACTCGCAAAAGCCTTGCAGGTGGAAGATCAGGTCAGCAGCCCTTCGTTTGGAATAGTCAATGAGTACCAAACCCAATCCAAAGGATTGATCTTTCATTTTGATTTTTATCGCTTGGATGATCCCATGGAAGCTTTGGATATCGGAATAGAAGAGTATTTTTATAGTGGAAACTATTGTTGGCTTGAATGGGCTGAAAATATTGCAGCCTTTTTACCGGAGCGATTTTTTCTCATCGAACTAACCTTAGAGTCCGAAACTGGAAGATTGTTAACCCTTCACCACCACCAAGATGGCCACTGAATTGTCTGGAATTGCCGCTGTGGGATTGATCCCGAAAGAATCTCCTGCTTCACTTAAAAAAGGAGGGAAGCCCATTACTTTAGGTATGCCTAAAGAGACTTCGACCGAAGAAAAGCGGGTGGTACTCAGCCCTGAAGCAGTTCGCATTTTGAGTCAAAATGGCATTGAGGTGCTGGTAGAAACCAAGGCTGGGGAGCGCGCCAAGTTTTCGGACCAACAGTTTTCTGATGCAGGAGCGAAAATAGCCTACTCTTCCAAGGAGGTTTTTGCTGCCGATGTGGTAGTAAAAGTAAATGCCCCGACGGAAGAAGAAATCGCGGATATGAGTTCGGGTGCTTGTCTGATTTCAGCCCTGCAACTTGAAAAGCAGGAGTCCAGTTACATCCAAGCGCTTAATTCAAAAAAGATTACTGCGCTTGCTTTTGAATACCTAGAAGATAAGGTGGGAGGAATGCCAGTAGTTCGGGCCATGTCAGAAATAGCAGGGAGTACGGTCATGTTGATTGCCTCTGAATACCTATCAAGTGTAAACGAAGGCAAAGGATTGATTTTGGGTGGAATTACGGGTGTTCCTCCTACCCAGGTTGTGATCATCGGAGCAGGAACGGTGGCAGAATATGCGGCACGAACTGCTCTTGGCTTGGGTGCAAACATCAAGGTTTTTGACAATCACCTGTACAAGTTACGACGGATCAAGCAGTTGCTTGGGCAGCAGATTGCGACCAGCACCATAGACAATGCCAGCCTTTCCCAGGCATTAGCAGAAGCGGATGTGGTGATTGGTGCACTGCGTGCTGAAAAAGGAAGAAATAAAATTGTGGTCACGGAAGAAATGGTCTCCAAAATGATACCAGGAAGTGTGGTAATTGATGTAGGCATCGATCAAGGTGGCTGTATCGAGACCGCACGCATGACTACGCACGAAAATCCTGTCTATCGTACGCATGAGGTGATTCATTATGGCGTGCCCAATATTGCCTCTCGGGTGGCACGAACAGCCTCTTATTCCCTGAGTAATATTTTTACCCCCATTCTTCTGCACATGAACGATCTCGGAGGCGCCGAGGAAATGATATTTACTTACAAGTGGTTCCTCAAAGGCGTGTATACCTACCGAGGTAGTTTGACCAATGCCTTTTTGGCAAAGAAATTTGGACTTAGCCACAAAGAGTTGCAATTGCTACTTGCTGCTCGATATTGATTTCAAGTGGAGGAATTCCCTCGTTTCAGATTTAAAAAAATGACTTATTTTTGATGGAATCTTCTGCGAACTCCCAATCAGCGCTTATGCGAAAAGTTCTACTTGTTCTTTCCTTTATTTTTAGTGTTGCATTTGCAGTCGCTCAGCAGCCACCTGCCGCCTATCTCAAGGCAAAATCAGATTTGGACGCCAAAGAATACGCACTTGCAAAAGATGGATTCGCACCCTTTCTTGCGGAGGCTTCCTATGGTGTTCTTTCGCATTATGCGGCCTTTCACAGTGCTGAGGCTGCTCTTCAACTCAATCAAGTTCCCCAAGCCATCGAACTGTTAACCACTTTGAAGGGCAAGGATTGGAGTAAATCTGAAGAAGTAACCTACTTACTCGCCTTGGCTTATTTTCAAAATGACCAATTGGTAGACGGTCTTCAAGAACTGAAGAGGCTTACCCATGAGCCATTTTTGAGCATGGGGTACCGAGCTACTTTCGCTTATTTGCAATCGAGTTCCCCCAATTTTTTGATCACACCTCCGATCAATGAGTTTAAAGACAATCAGGGATTTACTGCAGCATTGGCCCATGTGTTGCAGCAAAAGTCTATTCTCTCCGCTTCGGAGCGAAGCCTACTTAACCAACTTATTCAATCAGGATCGCAAGCAGCATTGAAAGATAAAGTGTTGGATCTGGTGGTCATCCTTCCATTTACCAGTAATTCGGAACAGTCCATTTCTTCTTTAGAAACCAACAATTTTCTGTTGGAACTTTACCAAGGGATCTCCTTGGAGGTTGCTAGGCTAAAGGAAGAAGGCGTGGCTATTCAGTTACACACCTTCGATTCCAAACGGGATCTCAATTACCTCAATGCGCTTGTCAAAGATCCTACGGTACTTGCTGCTGACCTAATTGTAGGCCCTATTTATCCCGAGGAAAGCGAATTGATCAGCGCTTTTGCTGAGGTTCAAAAAATTCCATTTATCCACCCGCTTTCCAACCTGGGGGATCGATTTGAGAAAAATCAGTACAGCTACTTATTTAGGCCCTCTTTGAACTCTTTAGCCCATGGGGTAGTGGAGTCCCTAAAATTCCAAGCTTGGGGCAAAAAAGTGGCCATTGGCTACAGTGGAAGTTCACGAGACGAGCAGTTGGGCCTACTTCTTCAAAGTCAATTGGAAAAAGAAGGATTTACTTTAGTTAAAGTTCAAAAAGTAGATTCCAAAACAGCAAGTACCTTTCTTCAAGGCCTTGGGGTCCGTAGAGGAAATAGTCCTACTGTGGACCAAGTAATTTTGCTTTCGGATGATCCTGCGCTTGCCCAGCCTGTTTTTTCCTTGATGGAAAGTATTTCCACACAGGTTCCTTTGCTCGTTATGGATTCTTGGTTAGGATTCAATTTTTCGAATTACGAGATGCTGGAGTATGCCAATTTTTATTTCATCTCAAATAATACCCCCAAGTACCATTCCGAGGAGATGGACACATTCCGAGATGTATTTTATGAAAAGCACTTGCAATTCACTTCGATCAATGCCCTCTTAGGTGCTGAATTGGTCCATTGGATCCATTCCAATGCAGAATTCGCGAATGATTTTGATCTCCGCCCTAGTTTGGATCAGAAAGGGTACCAGCCAGGTCGTCTTTCTTGGGGATTTAATTTTCAAAAAGTGAACAACAACCGCTATTCTCCTGTTTTTAAACTTGAATCTGGAGAATTGATCCCATTACACTAACTCATGCAAATTTCTGAAAGCAAAAGGCTATTTGCCCATGCTAAAAATTTTATTCCTGGAGGAGTGAATTCCCCTGTTCGTGCATTCCGTGCTGTAGGTGGTGAACCCATCTTTATCAAAAAGGCTGATGGCGCATTTATCTACGATGAGGATGGCAATTCTTTCATCGAATTAATCAACAGTTGGGGGCCCATGCTTTTGGGGCACAATTCCCCCCTTATCCGTGAGGCAGTGATCCGAGCCATGGAAGATGGAACATCCTTCGGAGCACCGACGGCTCGCGAGGTAGAAATGGCGGAACTATTGGTTCGAATGGTGCCTTCCCTCGAAAAAGTGCGCATGGTCAATTCGGGTACCGAGGCCACTATGTCTGCGATTCGGGTAGCGAGAGGATACACCGGAAGAGATAAAATCATCAAGATGGAAGGTCATTACCACGGACATGGGGATTCCTTTCTTATCGCTGCGGGTTCTGGAGCGATTACCATGGGTCATCCGGACTCTCCCGGAGTTACGCTAGGTACAGCAAAAGACACACTCTTAGCTCCCTTCAACGACCTAAATGCCATGGAGTCTTTGATTGATGCGAATAGAGGCGAAATCGCTGCCTTGATTTTGGAACCAGTTCCTGGAAATATGGGATTGACTTTACCGCAAGAGGGCTACCTGAAAGGTTTGCGTGAAATCTGTACCCGTGAAGGAATCGTCTTGATTTTCGACGAGGTGATGACGGGATTCCGATTGGCTAAAGGCGGTGCGCAAGAACGCTTTGGAGTGATTCCGGATTTGACTACCCTGGGCAAGATTATCGGTGGAGGAATGCCAGTGGGTGCCTATGGTGGAACAAAAGAAATCATGGACTTTGTATCCCCAGCAGGACCTGTTTACCAAGCAGGGACACTTTCTGGCAACCCCATTGCCATGGCGGCGGGATTGGCCATGCTTCGACATCTCGATACCCATCCTGAAGTGTATGCTCGTTTGGAAACGATTGGAAATCAACTTTGCGCTGGGATTAAGGGCATTAATGCCAGCCTAGGTTTGGATTACACCCTCAATCAATTAGGCAGCATGTATTCCTTGTTCTTTACCTCAGCACCAGTCACGGATTTTGAATCGGCAAAGAAATCTGACACCCCGCTTTTTGGTCGCTATTTCCAAAGCATGTTGAAGCGAGGGGTTTATTTGGCTCCATCACAGTTTGAAAGCCTCTTTTTATCGACTGCCTTGACGGACGAACTGATTGGCAAGGTCCTTCAAGCACATGAAGAAAGCATGAAAGAAATTCATTAAAGGGGAAGAAGCAGTGAAAGTTTACGGCATAAAAAATTGCGATACGATGAAGAAAACCTTTGCCTTCCTAGAAGGAAAGGGGCTTTCTTACGATTTTTTCGATTACAAAAAGCAGGCTCCTAGTGAGAATTTGCTTAGAAACTTCCTGTCCAAAACTGGTTTGGAAACCTTGGTCAATCGGCAGGGAACTACCTACAAGAAGTTGGAGGATGCACAGAAAGAAGGATTGCTTCAGGAGTCCACTGCGCTTCCAATTTTAATGGCTCAACCCAGCATGATCAAAAGACCTTTGATTGAATATGCCGACGGAAGTGTCACCTTGGGATTTGTCCCGGATCAAATTGCCGCAAAACTGAAGTAAAGGAATCTCTTTCAGCCCAGTTTACTTCTTCCTCAAGAATTAGGATTGTGGAGGGAAAAATGCGGGCAAGTGCTTCAAGATATCCCGGCTCATGCTATCTAGGTCATAGGAAGGCTTCCAGCCCCAGTCGGCTCTGGCTCGGCTATCGTCAATGCTATCTGGCCAAGAGTCCGCAATAGATTGACGGAAATCCACTTGGTAATTAATTTCAAAATTAGGCACCTCTTTTTTGATGCTTGCAAAAATCTCCTTCGGAGAAAAACTCATGCCGGCAAGGTTGTAGCTCGAGCGGATTTTAATTGCTTCTTTTGGGGCATTCATCAAATCTAAGGTAGCCTTGATGGCATCCGGCATGTACATCATGGGCAGGTAGGTGTCCTCGCTCAAGAAACAGGTAAAGGGCTGGTTTGCAATTGCCTTGTGGTAAATATCTACCGCATAGTCTGTGGTGCCTCCACCCGGAAGGGATTTGTAGCCAATTAGGCCTGGATAGCGCAGACTTCGTACATCTACCCCAAATTTTTCGAAGAAGTAGTTGCACCATCCTTCACCTGCAAGTTTACTGATTCCATAGACCGTATTTGGGTCTTTTTCGCAAAACTGGGGAGTGTTGATTTTTGGGGTACTGGGACCAAATACAGCAATGGAAGAAGGCCAATAGATCTTATCCAGACTATATTCTTTGGCGAGCTCCAGCACGTGAAGCAGGCTGTCCATGTTGAGTTGCCAAGCAAATTGTGGGTTTTTTTCTCCTGTGGCTGAAAGCACTGCAGCGAGGTGGTAGATTTGGGTGACCCGTTCCTTTTTTACCAAAGTTCCCAAGGCTTCCTTGTTCATCACATCCAATACTTCAAATCTGCAGTAAGGGAAAAGTGTGCTAGCAGTGACTCTTAGGTCCGTAGCGATTACCTGGTCATTGCCAAATTGATCCGCTAAAGCTCGTGTTAATTCTGAGCCAAGTTGCCCAGCTGCTCCAATAACAAGGATTTTGTCCATAGGGTGGTGTTTCAAAAAACCCGTAGTTGCGTTGAGGGTTTTTGTTTTATATTTGGGTTTACTTGCGCAAAAATAATAAAATTCACCTGTTTCAAGCCGATTTTTGATCAGCGGAACTTGAAATTTTGCCAAGACCAAATCCTTATACCATTGACCATGTACGAGCAGTTTAAACCCAAATTAGAGCAAGAATTACAATCCATCGAGGAAGCCGGTTTATTTAAAAGAGAGCGCATCATTACCTCTCCACAGGCCGCTGAAATCACCATTGCAGGAGGGAAAAGGGTGTTGAATTTTTGTGCAAACAATTACCTAGGGCTTTCTTCGCATCCCCGCGTAATTCAAGCGGCAAAAGACGCCATCGACTCACATGGCTTTGGAATGTCTTCCGTTCGTTTTATTTGCGGCACACAGGATATTCATAAAGAATTAGAGCGGAAACTTTCTGAATTTTTAGGTACAGAGGATACCATTTTGTATGCAGCCGCTTTTGATGCCAATGGAGGCGTTTTCGAGCCGCTATTTGGGGCGGAGGATGCCATCATTTCAGACGCATTAAATCATGCCTCCATCATTGATGGGGTGCGTCTTTGCAAGGCCATGCGCTACCGCTACGAGCACAATAATATGGAAGATTTGGAGAAGCAACTTCAGGATGCCGTGGTGGCTGGTGCTCAGCAAAAAATCATAGTCACCGATGGGGTATTCTCCATGGATGGAACCATCGCACAGTTGGACAAAATTGTGGCCTTAGCCGAAAAATACCAAGCCTTGGTGATGACGGATGAATGTCATTCCACGGGATTTATGGGGAAAACGGGTAGGGGAGTGCATGAGCATCGAGGCGTGATGGGCAAGATCGATATCATTACTGGCACGCTAGGTAAAGCCTTGGGAGGCGCTTCTGGTGGATTTACTTCGGGAAGAAAGGAGATCATAGAGTTACTTCGTCAGCGATCTAGACCTTATTTATTTTCCAATACACTTGCACCATCCATCACAGGTGCTTCTTTGGCAGTGCTTGAATTGCTTTCAGAGACCACGGAGTTGAGAGATACCTTGGAAAAAAATACGCGCTACTTCCGCGAAAAAATGCAAGCGGCAGGATTTGATATCAAACCAGGGGAGCACGCCATTGTACCAATCATGCTCTACGATGCAGTCCTATCTCAGAAAATGGCAGAAAAGTTATTGGAACGAGGGATTTATGTGATTGGATTTTACTATCCAGTTGTTCCCAAAGGTCAAGCGCGAATTCGAGTTCAAATCTCTGCAGGTCACCAGCAGGAGCATTTGGACCAGGCGATCGATGCCTTCATTGCAGTGGGAAAAGAACTTGGAGTGATTTAGAAGATCATAAAAAAAGGGATGAGTTTTCATCCCTTTTTTTATGATCCAGCTTTAGTGGTTAAACTTTTTTTCTTCGCGAAATCGTGTTCCGATAGGTTTTCAAATCGGTCATACAAATCCTCATTGTTGAGGTAGTCGTTGATGATTTCCCGAACTTCTTGGAACGAGAGGTTGTGCAAGACCTTACCATTTTTCGCCATGGAGATTTGTCCTGTTTCTTCAGAAATCACGAGGATAAGTGCATCTGTGGCTTCTGACATGCCAATGCCGGCCCGGTGGCGTAGCCCAAATTGTGCAGGCACCTCACGTTCTGTTACTGGCAAAATGCAACGTGCCGCTTTGATTTTTCCTTTGTGGATAATGACTGCTCCATCGTGTAGTGGGCTGTGCTTATTGAATATGGAAATCAGCAAGCGCTTGGATAATTCAGCATCGAGGATGTCTCCACTTTCCGCATAGAATTTCAATTCTACCGTACTTGAAATCACAATCAATGCGCCTGTATTAGATCCAGCAAGGATTTTAGCGGCATCGATGATGGGACTGATATTGAATCCTGAGTTTTCTTTTTTTCTCCAAAAAAACAAGAGGTCTTTCCACACATTGTCGTCCGAGAAGATGGATGATCGGCCCAAAATGAGTAAGAATTTTCGAAATTCTGGGGCAAATATGATGATAGCGGCGATGACACCTACCCCCATAAATTGACCGAGTATGATGGTGAGTAACTCCATTCGTACTGCCTGAACCAGTAAGTAGATCAAATACAAGGAGAGGAATCCTAAGAAAATCTTAATTGCTACCGAACCTTTCAAAAGCTTGTATACTTGATACAATAGGGCGGCAACCAACGCAATATCGATCATATTGACGATGGAGATATCTAAAAATCCTATTTTGAAAAGTAAGTTCAAGGGTAGATTTGTGCTGCTAGTTCAATTGTTTCTTTTGCTTCTTTTACATCATGTACTCGTAAGATATCAGCTCCTTGCAATAAAGCAAACATATTTAGGGCGGTAGTGCCATTTAATGCTTCATTTGCACTGATTTCTAATGTTTTGTAAATCATTGATTTCCGAGAAAGTCCCACTAGAACCGGAAGACCTAATCGTTTGAAGCTACTCAGATTTCTCAGGAGTTCGAAATTTTGTTCTCGAGTTTTTGCGAACCCAAAACCAGGATCAATGATTACATCTTTAATGCCAAATTTTCTGAATTGTTCAATTTTTTTCCCAAAATAAGCCAAAATATCAGGTACTAGGTCTGTATAACTCGTTTCCGTCTGCATAGTTTGTGGGGATCCCTTCAAGTGCATGGCGATGTATGGGACTCCGAGTTGTGCTATCAATGGAAGCATATCGGGATCCAAATTCCCTGCGGAAATGTCATTCACGAGTTCAGCCCCAGCCTCCACTGCTGCTTTAGCTACCTGCGAGCGAAAAGTATCCACAGAAAGTAGAGTGTCAGGAAAGTTTTTCTTGATTTCAGAAATAGCAGGAATCACCCTTGCGATTTCTTCTTCGATGGAAATGTCCGCTGCTCCAGGGCGTGTACTGTATCCACCTAAATCTAAAAAATCCGCTCCTTCCTTAATTTTTTTCTCTGCTTCCTCCAGCACCGACTTTTTATCGGTAGGAACCCGGCTACCTACAAAAAAAGAGTCTGGCGTAAGGTTAAGAATCCCCATTACTTTGGGTTTATTCCAGGAGTATAGGCATCCCTTGATTTGAAATGTATATTTTTGGGGAAATAATTTATCTTCGGTAGAAGAAATCATAGTAAATCCAGCAAATATTAAATCCAGCAGTGTGGAGACGCAGACTAGCAACGAATATAAGGAAGTAATCGCCCGATGTAAAGAATTGTTCCGGAAGAAAACCATTGATTACGGAACAGCATGGAGAATTTTGAGACTGCCTTCCCTCACAGACCAAATTTTCATCAAAGCCCAGCGGGTGCGCTCTATTCAGGAAAAAGGAAATCAAAAAGTCAATGATCCTATAGTAGATGAGTTTGTAGGGATCATTAACTACTGCTTGATCGCCTTGATTCAAATTTCTCTTGCAGAGGATGAGCGGATGGAAATTCCGTTTGAGGAGTTGGAGCCACTCTATGATCAGTGGGCTGCGTCCACCAAAGGACTTCTTGAAAACAAGAATCACGACTATGGCGAAGCCTGGAGAGACATGCGTGTTAGTTCCATGACAGATATTGTACTGATGAAACTGTTTCGTGTCAAACAAATCGAAGACAACCAAGGAAATACCTTGGTGTCTGAGGGGATAGAAGCCAATTACCAAGACATGATCAATTATGCGGTTTTTTGCCTTATAAAATTAGGATACCATGAATAAGCAGGTGTTTTTCTGGATTCTTCGCCTATTGGTCGGAGGTCTATTTGTGTTTTCGGGTTTGATCAAAATCAATGATCCCGTGGGCACGGCCATTAAGTTGGAAGAATACTTCGACGTATTCTCCAACGACATTGCCCCGTTTTTTCACTTCTTCAAGCCTTATGCGCTCCCATTAGCGGTGTTTTTGGTGGTCTCCGAGGTAGTGTTGGGGATTATGCTATTGATTGGTGTTCGACTCAAGGAGACTGTTTGGGCATTGGCCAGCATGATTCTTTTTTTCACCTTTCTGACCTTTTACTCTGCTTATTTCAATAAGGTAACGGATTGTGGATGCTTTGGGGATGCCATTAAATTAACGCCCTGGGAATCCTTCTACAAAGACATCATTTTATTGGTGCTGATTTCATTCTTATTCTTTTTCCGAAAGGATCTCCCTCAAAAAACGCCAAAATGGGCAACTTACACTGCCGGATTAAGTTTGGTGATCTCGCTTGGATTGGCCGTGTTTGCGATTCAGAATTTGCCATTCATAGATTTTCGTGCCTACAAAATTGGCGTCAGCATACCGGTAAATATGCAGCCCTCTGCTCCTTTGGTCTATACTTATGTGATGAAAAAAGGGGGGCAACTTGTTTACCTTGACCAATACCCTACCGACGAAAGTTATGAGTTTGTGGAGATGACCCTCAACAATCCAGAAGCCTTACCTAAAATTTCTGATTTCGCCGCCTGGAATGGGGAAGGGGACCAATCCGAATATTTGTTTCAAGGAAATAAGGTCCTTTTGTTAAGTAGCAACTTGACTAAGATGAGTGATGCTAATCTTGAGGTCATCACCCAACTTTTTGCTTCTCTTGAGAAAGCACCCGTTGAACTCATCTTTATGGCAGCAGCGACCCAAGAGGAGATTGATGCAGTGATTGCTAAAAACGGCTGGAAGATTAAGGGATTGCAAGCGGATGCTACAGTCGTGAAAACAATCATGCGTGCCAATCCGGGAATTATGCTATTGAAAGACGGGGTAGTGGTAGGTAAATACCACCACAACAATACTCCGGATGCTTTGGAAGTGCTTGACTTGTTTTGATGAATAAGCAGCTCAAAGTTGTTTTGGTAGGATTACCCGGATCGGGGAAAAGTACCTTTGGTAGGCAACTTGCTAAAGAAATGGGTTTTCCTTTTTTGGACCTCGACCAATTGATTGAAGAGCGGTACCAACTAAAAATCTCGGAGATATTTTCAATGCATGGGGAGGGAACTTTTCGAGACTGGGAATCCTTGGTACTCCAAGACATTTTGAAACAGGATCGGGCTTACATTTTGGCTTCAGGCGGTGGAACTCCTTGTTTCAATGATAACATGGACTTGATCAATGCCCAAGCCATTTCAGTATATTTGGATGTGCCTTTGAGCTCTATTTCTCGTCGACTGCAAACTTCTAAGGCACAGCAAAGACCTTTATTTCAGGGTTTGGATCAAGGAGAACTTACCTTAAAACTCAAGTCTTTATTGGTGTCTCGAGAGCATTTTTATAGCCAAGCAAAAATAAAACTCAGCGGAGAAGACTTTTCCGCTGAGCTCTTATTGGTTGAATTGATTTCTAGGCTTAAAAGTTAAAGCCTACCGTAATTACCGCTGAGGTTATTGAATTTTTTATCTCGGTCAATGGGCCGTAGTTAAACCCATTGTTGTCCAGTACTTTATAGCTACGATACAAGGAGTTGAAGTTTTGATTGACTAATGAAAAATCTACCTTTAGCACATCAAACTGGATTCCAATACCCCCGGAAAGTTGTCGCGTGCTTTGGTCAAATCCGGAATTATCAATAAATGGATCACCCATATGTGCGTATCCAGCACGTATTCTCCAATTATCCAATTTTCCCTCTGCTCCAAATCTGTAATTGATTGTGCTGCCGTAGAAGTCTTGGATGACCTGGTTGTCTGGTCCTTCGTTGAAGTCTTTGGAACTAAGTCGCGCAGCGCTGTAGTCTACCCAGTCCACATCTGCGGAAATAAACCCATACTTGCCTAAAAACACAGTGGCGCCACCACCTACTTTAAAGGGAGTGTAGAGGCCATAATTGCTCATAAAGATATCGGAAACAGCCGTCTCATTTTCCAATATCTTGTCTTCTGGTTCGAAATAGTATGCGTCATAGGTAGCAGTCATGCTCGCCTCATACTCTTCATTCATTGCAAATGCGGTAGGGGTTTGAAGCACAAAACCCAGGTTCACGTAATCGATGGGTTTGTAGATCAGACCTAGGTTGAGGTTTACGCCTGTGCCGTTGATATACAAGGTTTCGAACAAGGAGGAATTGATCAAAGGCTGGTCACCAAATTCTTCATTGTATTCTTTCTTGGAGGAGAATTCGAGGGAGCGTATGCCCAAACTTGCTCCTATGAATAGTTTGTGATTGAAGTTAGCACCATAGCCAAAGTTTATTTGGCTTGCACTGCCTTCTTGCCTAATGTTTTCGTCTTGGAAGGGTAAGCCCAGAACAAAGGAATCGTATTCTCTTGGATTGGTAATGGGTTTACCAGCTGCATCAACGGTGATGGGGTTGATTTGGTAGGTTTGGTAGGCAAGGCCGGTTAGACCACTATTTTCAATTTGGCTTTCAGGAATACCGAATGCTTCGTCCAAATAAAAGTCAAGGATGGAACTTTCGCCTAATTTGTCTGAGTAGTAGCCAAATTCATTCGAAAAATTGGCGATGCGTTGAATACTGAATCCCCAAGCACCTCCTTTGAATGCACCATTCTCTAGTACGCCCTTTGGATTTGCCCCCACAAAACTGAGGTTGGGAAGCGAAAAGTCTGAGGTACGATAGGACTTATTCTGATCCAAGTAACTTGCATCCACAGACCAAAGGTCGTAGCCCAAACTTAGGCTCGCTTCCGAGGACCTAAAGAAGCCAAGTCCCGCAGGATTACCCGCTAGGTTCGACACATCTCCGCCTAGAGACCATTGTGTCCCTCCAACTCCCACAATTCGTGCAGAGCCAGCCGGAGTAGTTTTACTAAATCGATACGCGTCTTCAAAATAGCCGCTTTGGGCTACTGCGACACCTGTAGTGAACAGGCTAAGGCAGAGAAAGGATGTAAGTAACCTCATGTGGTGAAGGGTTAAGTTGGATTAGTAACGAAGTAGTGGTTGTTTTCGGATGAATTGTCCAAAAAAAAAGGGGAATTAATTCCCCCTTCCTCTGGATCCTCCTGAGCTTGAGCTTCCTGAGGATCCACTTGAACTTCTACTTGGAGCGCTGTAACTAGCTCCAGAACTTGACCTGCTTGGGGCGCTATAACTGGAAGAATTAGAAGAGGATCTACTTTGCGTGCTTCCAGAATTGTACCCATTTGACTCGCTTCGACCATAAGAAGACGAACGAGAAGATCCATTACTTGATCCAGTAGACCTGTTGTAGGAAGGACTACTGTTTGTTGAACGCGTAGCTCCTGAACCATATGAATTTGTATTCGGATCGCTATTGTAACCTCTTCCGGTGCTGCTTGGAGCCGCAGATGGGCGAGCAGACTGTGCTGCACTTCTAGAAGGTGCTACTGAACTTCTGCTCGAAGCAGCGGAGTTTACATTTCTAGTGTTGCTTTCAACCCGACTTCTTCCAGTAGAGTAGTAATCGTTTTGAGAAGTGCTGAAATCACGATTAGCAGAGCGAGGAGATTCCGGGGAATCCAATCTTCTTGGAGATGCTCCATTCGCATTGGCTACATTTTCTCGGGCTTGAGCTCTTGCAGTATTGGGTGTTACTCCATATTGCATTACCCCACCACCACCATTGCTCATGGATGCACCGCGGCTTGGTCTTGCACCATACACCACATTGCGTCCGCCATTTTCACTTCCTGGAAGTATAATAATCGGTCCATTGACAAGGATTGGTCTACCCCAAGGAGAACCCCAGGCATTACCACCCCAGAAGGGATCGTAGAATCCACCCCATCCCATGTAGGGATTAAATGGAGAAAACATGGGGCTTCCCCAACCCATGCCCATTCCAAATCCTAGATTGAAACCAGGTCTAAATCCCCAACCAGGACTGAAAAAGGGATCATACATGCCCATCCCAAAAGGACTCATCCCCATCATGCCCATTCCAAAGGGGCTAAATCCGAAATTGAATGCCGAATTTCCCCAACCTGAATTAAAATTTGAAACCCTGAAGTTGTTGTAGATATCAATATCGGGATTCGAATTAGTGGAAGCGGTTTGATTTTCTTCAAAGTAGACTACATCTTGGCCTGAAGAAGTATTCAACTGTCCGTAGCGAGCTAGGTAATCAGGATTGACGTTTTTGGAGCTGAAATTCTCTTGTGGTACCACAGTAGAATTGGCTAGGTTTTGAAAGGTGGCAGGCTGATTATTAGCAACTGCATTTTCCGTTGCCTTTTTCACGTCAGCAGACATGAAATACATGTTGTCGTCAAAGGAATTCACAGCCACTTTATTGGAAGTGCAGGAAACTAAGAACGAAGTGCACAGTAGTGCAGAGGCGGAAATAAATACTAGTTTCTTCATGGGTGAAGTAGATTTATGCTTGGTTATACGGAATGACCAAGTAGAGGTTGTACTTTTTGGGTTATATTTGTACTTCCTTTTGATCAAAATAAACACTTTTCTTTCTATACAACAAGTAAATGAGTAAAGGACTTCCAAAACGCAGCGAAGATTATTCCCTGTGGTACAATGAACTGGTTAAACGAGCGGATTTGGCAGAAAACTCTCCAGTAAGGGGATGCATGGTGATTAAGCCTTATGGTTATTCCATCTGGGAAAAAATGCAAGCTGAACTGGACCGTATGTTCAAAGAAACTGGGCATACCAATGCCTATTTTCCGCTATTTATTCCAAAATCTTTTTTAAGTAAGGAAGCGAGCCATGTGGAAGGTTTTGCCAAAGAATGTGCTGTGGTGACTCACTACCGCTTGAAGAATGCGGAAGATGGTTCAGGAGTAATTGTAGATCCAGAAGCCAAGTTGGAGGAAGAACTCATCGTACGGCCAACTTCTGAAACGGTCATTTGGAGCACTTACAAAAATTGGATTCAATCCTATCGTGACTTGCCTTTGTTGGTGAATCAGTGGGCCAATGTGGTCCGCTGGGAGATGCGAACACGTTTATTCTTGAGAACTACGGAGTTTTTGTGGCAAGAAGGACACACTGCCCATGCTACTTCTGAAGAAGCAATGGCTGAGACCGTGCAGATGATGAATGTCTATGCACAGTTTGCGGAGGAGTTTATGGCCTTACCTGTTGTGAAGGGGAGAAAGACTGCGAATGAGCGATTTGCTGGTGCGGATGACACCTTGTGTATCGAGGCGTTGATGCAAGATGGAAAAGCATTGCAGGCGGGAACCTCTCACTTTTTGGGTCAAAATTTCGCAAAAGCCTTTGAGGTGAAATTTGCAACCAAAGAGGGGGGCTTGGAGTACGTTTGGGGAACCTCTTGGGGAGTAAGCACACGTTTGATGGGTGCTTTGATTATGGCACATTCGGATGACAACGGTTTGGTTTTGCCTCCTAAATTGGCTCCATTTCAAGTGGTCATCGTACCCATTTACCGGGGTGAAGAAGAGTTGGCGCTTATTTCAGTGAAGGCCAAGGAAATTATGGCGGATCTGCGCAAAGCGGGAATAAGCGTAAAATACGACGATCGAGACACTCAAAAGCCAGGGTGGAAGTTTGCAGAATACGAGTTGAAAGGGGTACCTGTGCGTATTGCGTTAGGTCCAAGAGATTTGGAAAATAAGACCTTGGAGATTGCCAGACGCGACACGCTCACCAAAGAATCCTTCCAATGGGAGGAGATGCCAATCGCTCAAAAAATCGGGGGGCTTTTGGAAGACATTCAACACGGGATTTACCAGAAGGCATTTGACTTTAGAAAGGAAAATACCACTGAAGTCAATGGTTGGGAAGAGTTTAAGCAGGTGTTGGAAGAAAAGGCTGGATTTCTATCGGCTCACTGGGATGGGACTCCAGAGACGGAGGACAAAATCAAAGAACTGACCAAAGCTACCATTCGCTGCATTCCCTTGGATCAAGTACAGGAGGCAGGTACCTGTGTATTCAGTGGGAAGCCTTCCACAGGGAGAGTGCTTTTTGCCAAGGCCTATTGAACTATTGACACAAGAATTTAACCCGGATTTTTCCGGGTTTTTTTTCTTTTAAATAAAGTATTCGGGAGATTCTTGTAGATTAGAGGCAGTTCATTTTGCTCCTTATGGAAATTTTGGTCCTCAGTACCCTGCTAGCCATTGGCTTAATTCTCCTTTTGGTTGAAATTCTTTTTATTCCTGGAACTACCGTTGTTGGGGTCTTTGGTTTTTTAGTCAGCCTTGCAGGTCTCGCATTTGCATTCCTTAATTTTGACTACTCCGTGGCCCTTTGGATTACGGGACTGGCTTTAGTAATTAATTTTGCTGCAGTTTGGTATGGGTTTAGTTCTGGCGTTTGGAAAAAGCTTTCACTGAAATCTACCCAATCTGGAGGAGCTTTTGATGGTAGAACAGATGGGTTGGAAGTAGGAATGAAGGGTCTTGCTGTTTCCGATATTAAACCCTATGGCAAGGCTTCCTTCAATGAAATTTGGGTGGAAGTGAAGTCTGAATCTGGGTTTATTGAGGTCAATACCCCAGTGACGATTTCGAAAATTGAAAACAATAAAATCAGTGTAAACTAATAACCTATGTTTGAAGACAGTTCTTTATTCGTGCTGATCGCTGCCTTTGCAGGGATCACCCTACTTTTTATTTTCTTGTATTTTGTTCCTGTTAATCTTTGGATTACCGCTCAATTTTCAAATGTGCGCGTCGGGATTGGGGAGTTGATTGGGATGCGAATTCGAAAAGTGCCACCAAGCCTAATTGTCAATGCGATGATTACGGCAACTAAAGCGGGGCTTCAATTGACTACCAATGATCTAGAAACTCACTTTTTGGCAGGAGGGAACGTACCTGCAGTGATTCGTGCCTTGATATCTGCGGATAAGGCGAATATTACCTTGAGCTTCAAGCAGGCTACGGCTATTGACTTGGCAGGACGAGATGTATTTGAAGCAGTGCAGATTTCAGTAAATCCTAAGGTAATCAATACGCCTAACGTGGCGGCAGTAGCAGCTGATGGAATTCAGTTGGTCGCTAAAGCCCGAGTAACGGTTCGTGCCAACATTGCACAACTTGTCGGTGGGGCAGGGGAAGAAACAATTTTGGCCCGTGTAGGTGAGGGTATTGTAACTTCTATTGGTTCGGCGGCCACGCACAAATCGGTGCTGGAAAACCCGGACAAAATCTCCAAGTTGGTACTTCAACGTGGTTTGGATGCGGGTACGGCATTTGAAATCTTATCCATCGATATTGCGGATATTGATGTGGGTGCGAATATCGGAGCCAAACTCCAAATTGATCAGGCCTCTGCGGACTTAAAAGTCGCTGAAGCGAAAGCCGAAGAGCGTAGAGCCATGGCGGTGGCTTTGGAACAAGAAATGAAAGCCAAAAATGTAGAAATGCGGGCGAAAGTGATAGAGGCAGAAGCAGAAATCCCCAAAGCTATTGCAGAGGCTTTCCGGTCTGGACAATTAGGAGTAATGGATTACTACAAAATGGAAAATGTCAAGTCAGATACGGCAATGCGAGATTCCATTGCCAACTCTGGCAAAGATTCCAAAGATTCAGGATCGTTGAAATCTTAAAAAATGCAGAAAAAAGGGAGTTTAAACTCCCTTTTTTCGTTTTTGTTGAGTTGAAGGGGCAGGACGGGCATCGGATTTATCTACAACCTGCTGCTCCCGTCCTTTGGCAAATACTTTTTGTTCGATCCAATCAATTGTAATTTGAGCATATTGGAGCGGTAAAAACACCTCGCCATTGGCCCTCATAATTCCAGAAAGGCCATCTTTGGCTACGATAAAAAAGTCTTTTTGCTCCACTTGAACTTGGTCAAAAGAGATGGGAAGAATAGGCTTTCCGAGCGAATTCAAAAGTCCAGTTTTGGAGTTGTTTTCGACTAGGTAAAAACCCTCTTTCAATTTTGAAATCTGATCCAATCCTTCTGGAAAGGCCAGTTCACCTGAGGGGTAAATCAAGTAATTTTTTCCTGCTGACTCCGCTATGGCCAAGCCCCCAAAGAAATGGTTGATTTTCTCCCATTTCGCCTCGGCGAGGATTTTTCCATCGGGACTGATCGTTCCCCAGGTCGTGCCGATTCGGTATCTCCCTATTTTCTCTGAAAAGGTACCTACTTCTTGGTAGGTAGGCTGAATGATCCATTTCCCTTCTGCATTGACAAAGCCATAGTTGCCGTTTTTGAGTGCGGGAAAAAGTCCTTCATTTCCCATACCAATCCATTCTGCATCTGAATTTGGTGCTACGAGCCAACCATTTTTTCCAAGGAGACCTAACTTATTTTCTCGAAATTGAATGTTAAAAAGATCAGGTCCGATTAATTTGACGGATTCCATGCCTACAGCATCTAGCAAGATGCCTTCTTCCTCTAGTACCCGTCGTAATTTGCCATGTATAAATTCCAGCAAGAGGTCACCTTCTTTGGTGATTTTGTGGTAGGAGTTGTATCGAACTTGAGCACTTTCTTCAAATCCTCGGATGAGTAGGTATTGATTTTCATCAAATCCATAATAACTATCCCCTCGGGTAGGTTCCAATTGGTCAATTACAGGATCCAAAACATACGCTCCATATTGATTGATTAAGCCAAATCCAGAGGCTTCCTTGGCGAGAAGAAAATTCCCTTGATTTTCAATCAAGAGTTGGTAGGCTTTTTCAGGATTGGATGACAGTGGTAAAAAGTAATTTCCCTGATTTTTCAAGATCACCTGTCCATTTCGTGTGAGTTTGGCTTCTTCTGCTGAACCTAGCCACTTGGTTTTGCCTGTCGATTTCTCATAGACCCAATAATCTGTCCCTCTTCTAGCCAAAAGACGATTGGTGAAGGTGCTGATTTCTTCATACTCCAAGGGAAGTGCAAGTTGTCCGTATTCATGGAAAGCCCCAATGCCTTTGGGTCCTTTGACTAAAATCCAAGGCTTGAGGTATTGGAAGACTTCGTAGCCTTGGAGGTTCACCACAGGGCGTAGATCAGGTGAAAGGAGGAATAAGCCTTCCTCGTTTTTTCCCGTAATTACGGATTCGCCTAGGAGGTCTATTTCTTGGTAGGCTGCTTTAGTTTGGATGCTACCGCCAAAATCATACACTTCCCAAGATTGTCCTAGGCTTGGAGAGGCCAAGAAAAGAAAACTTGCAAAAACAATGTAAATCAGATTTCTCATGGCGTAAGTAAGGAGATAAACGGAAAGTTGGCGGATAAGTGGGCTAGCCGGCAACTAATTTATTTTTCATTTTTTGACTTTTCTAAGTCAAAAAGGTCAGTAATCAATTCAATCATTTCAGCAGCTTCATCACGCTGGCAGGCAGCTCTCAGTTGGACTACAGGCACTTTCAGGACTTTTTGCATCATGCTCTTCGTGATTTTATCGATGAGCACAAATTCTTTTTCGTCCACATTTTTCAAATACCTGCTTAATTCTTCCTTGCGGATCTGCTCAAGGGATTGTTTTAATTTTTGAATGGTAGGGGAGACCACCATTTCTTTTTGCCAATTTCCAAACTCTTCGATACTCTCTTGGAGAATAACTTCTACAGAAGGCACGGCATTCAGCCTGTTTTGAAGGGCAGCAGTGGCTTTACTACGGATGTTGTCCACATTGTATAGGACTACTCCTGGAAGTTCTTCTAGGGAAGTCTCAATGCTTCTAGGGACGGATAGGTCGATGAAGACCTTAAAACTAGGTATGGTAAAGGACTCGACTAGTGATTTGGTGATGAAAGGCTCTTGCATACGAACCGAGCAAACGACCACGTCTGCTTCTTCCATGGCGGCCTGGCAGGCTTCGAAGGGAATTACTTCAAAGCCTAAAGGGATCCCAATTTGCTCCGCTTTGGACTGCGTTCTATTCGTGATTTTGATTTGAGCATTGGGTAAATGGACCATGTTTTTGGCCACATCTTCACCAATTTCACCCAAGCCAATCACCAAAATTCGGGGTTGAAAAATATTTTGGGTAAGGCTCTCAATCAATTCGATTGTGGCATACGAAAGGGAGGCAGCACCATCCCGGAATGCCGTTTCCTGGACTACCCGCTTGTTGGTAAAGAAGATCGTATGCATCAGTCGATGCAAGAATGGGCCCGCTAGGTCTAAGTCAGCGGCGGCCTGATAGGCTCTCTTGACTTGATTTGAGATTTGAATGTCACCCACGACTTGGGCTTCAAGTCCCATGGATACGCGAAAAAGGTGAGACAGGGTCTCTTTTTCCTCATTCAAAACCTCGAAATAATCAAGGTAGGAGATTGCATCTGCAAGTCCGCGTTCCATGCCGATCAACTTGACCAATTCAACACTGAGGTCTAATTCGTGGCTGTAGTAAACTTCCGTTCTGTTACAGGTAGAGAGGATTAGCGCGTCCGAAACGCTAAAAAATTCCTTCAACTTAAGCAGCAAACGTTGAATTGCAGCCTCATCCAAGGAGATTAATTCCCGAATGTGAACAGGTGCACTTTTATGAGATAAACTGACAACTCGAAATTTGGTCTGCATCACAATTTACTAAGCCTGCAAATTTAACAGAAGTAGGCCCCTCAATAGTTTCTTTGAATCAAGACTTCTCTAATTTAAAATTAATCTAAATAATAAACTAAAAAATGTCTTTTGATTGGAGTTGCTTGAGAAATTTAAACCCCTTAAATTCATTACATTCTACTTTTTTAACTTAATCTCATGCGTCAAAAACTATTTTTTTGGTTGAAAATCCATCTTGGTTTTTCGGCTAAGGAATCCAGAGGGTTTTTACTTTTGATCCCATTTTTAGTCTTGTTGGTGGGTGCTTCCCAAGTGCTTGCCTGGGCAAAAAACCAAAATGCGGAAAAACTCTACCTGCATTACCTGGATCAAGTGGACAGCTTGGAGCGGGCGGGAGTTCAATTGCTGATATCCCCTTTACCTACTTTTAATCCAGAAGACACCCTTAGACGATCGCATTCCAGCAAGGTATCGGATCGAATCCAGCGCTTGCCATTTTCAGAATCCGACTCCGTATTACTTCAAATAGTGCCTGGTATCGGAGCGTTGACCGCAGGTAGGATCATCAAGCACCGTGAGTATTTAGGAGGATTTATTCATGTAGATCAGCTGAATGAGGTTTATGGACTCAAGCCAGAGACCCTACCCCTGATTTGGGAATACTTTGATTTTGATACGGTTGCTCCTCGGCAACTTGATCTCAATACACTTGCGGTGGAGGAACTGGCCAAGCATCCTTACATTAGTTACCAAGAGGCGAAAGTTTTAGTTGCCTATCGCTTGCAACATGGACCATTTCATCAAGTGGAGGACCTCCTCCGAATTAAGATTTTTAAAGCCGAGTGGGTGGCAAAAATTGGCCCATACTTAAGTTTTAACCCAGTGGAAAAAAAGGCAACCATTGATTCTTTAGGACTCAAGTAAAAAAGGGCTATTTTGCAGGTTAGAACACTATTTTTATGGTGATAAACCTACCTGAACTTAATTTACCTGCTATCGAACCTCAACTTCTCAAAAAAGAAGAGCAGGTGTTCATTTATGATTATTTACGCAAAAAGCATTTGTTACTCACCCCAGAGGAATGGGTTCGGCAGCATTGGATTCGCTTTCTTATTGATCATCAAGGATTTTCGAAAGGCTTGATTGCGAGTGAGAGAGGTTTGATTTATAACGGTTTACAAAAAAGAACCGATTTATTGGTTTTTGATCGGTCTGGACTTCCCTACTTTTTAATTGAATGCAAAGCTCCTGAGGTAGAGATCAACCAAAAAGTTCTTTCCCAAGCGATTGCCTACAATCAAACCTTGAAGTGCCCATTTATCGCGCTAAGCAATGGGAAAAGACACATTTTTATGGGGTATATCGAAGAAGAAGGAAAATTTGTGCAACAAATGAACCTGCCTCCGATTCCAAATTAAAGTTTTGAATAGAATTAATGGAGGATTTTTTTTAACTTTTTTTTATTTTTTTCGTAAGAATATGTCTATGCAAACTACAATTTCAAACATACCGTGTGATCTATGCGGTTCGAGAAAGAATTCCCTTTTTTCTGTGCTTCCAGAGTCCCAACTCTGTGCCATTTCGGAGGTGAAAAACCTTATTCCTCATCGAAGAGGGCAGATTCTTTATTACGAAGGCACCAAGCCACTTGGTATTTTTTGCATCAATTCAGGAGTCATTAAGGTGTACAAGACGGCATCCAATGGGAAAGAGCAGATTTTGTATCTGGCCAAAGAGGGAGATTTTTTGGGCTACTCGGCACTTTTAGGGGAAGAAAATTACAGCAGTTCTGCCATGATTATTGAGGATGCTAAAATCTGTTTCATTCCTCGAGAGGCATTTCTAGGTTCGATGATGAAGAATGCTGAGTTTTTCAAACGAATTACCAAGCAACTCTGCCACGAGCTTGGGGTAATGGAAGAAAAGTTGACAGATGCTTCCCAAAAGAGTATCCGAGAGCGACTTGCTTTATTACTCTTGCAATTAGCCAATACCTATGGGGTAGATGGAGGAGGATACCAACGAATCAACCTCTTGCTTACTCGAGAAGAACTAGCAGGAATGGTAGGGACTGCCACAGAATCGGTCATCCGCTTGCTGTCTGAATTCAAAAAAGATGGATTGATTGAGTTGGAAGGAAAAAAAATTCTCTTGAAAGATAAGAAAGGTTTGGCGCGTCTTTCGGATTTTTACGCTTAGTTAGAACTTCAGTGGGGCAATTGTGTTTGGTATAAAAGTTTTCAGCATGAATCGATTTCGAGCTTTCTTCCTAATTGCTTTCTTCTTCCAGTTTGCCCACCTATCCGTGGGACAATCCTTGCCATATCAAACCCTGCTTAAAGGTTTGTACGATTCCAGTTTTCCCGTAGTGATGCCTGCTCAAGTCACCAACTTGTCCAATTACCAGGTATTGGATGCACGTGAAAAGGAAGAGCATCAAGTCAGTCATTTACAAAATGCGATCTGGGTGGGCAACGAGACCTTCAACTTGAAATCAGTAGCCAAACTGGATAAAAAAAAGCCGGTACTCATTTACTGCACCGTGGGTGCTCGGTCCGAAAAAATAGGTAAAATCCTCCAAAAAGAAGGATTTACGCGTGT
>JACCDJ010286835.1_pt1 | contig 30432 bp, 27 predicted proteins | sample 7444481 | NCBI WGS metagenome assembly JACCDJ01 (sample SAMN15323435, study PRJNA562643) | freshwater metagenome | isolation source: river surface water | place: USA:Blue River Watershed | collected 2017-08-15 | reverse complement strand
TTTTTAAAAACAATTAAAAAATGAATCGTTACGAAACTGTTTTCATTATGACTCCCGTGCTGTCTGAGGATCAGGCTGCGGAAACAGTGGAAAAGTTCAGAAAGTTTTTGAAAGGAAAAGGAGCAACCATCAAGCACGAAGAAAATTGGGGCTTGAGAAAATTGGCTTATCCTATCCAAAAGAAGACAACTGGATTTTATCACTTGTTGGAGTTCGAAGCTACTGGTGAAGTAGTTAACCCATTTGAGACGGAGTTCCGTCGTGATGAGCGCATCTTGCGTTTCTTGACAACTCACATGGATAAGTATCATATTACGTACGCGGAATCTCGTCGTAATAAAGCGCAAGACAAAAAATAAGTTTAACTCCTAAATACTGAACACAATGAGTGAAAATGGAGAAATTCGCTATCTGAATCCTATTGAGATTGAGACAAAGCAAGCCAAGTATTGCCGCTTTAAAAAAGCTGGTATCAAGTATATCGATTACAAAGACGCAAACTTCTTGTTGAAGCTTTGTAACGAACAAGGAAAAATTCTTCCACGTCGCCTTACAGGTACTACTTTGAAGAACCAACGTAAAGTTGCGCAAGCAATTAAAAAAGCTCGTCATTTGGCCTTAATGCCTTTTGTGGGTGATATGTTAAAATAATCAGGAGGAAATTATCATGGAAGTTATTTTAAAAACAAACATCGAAAAGTTGGGTGCCAAAGATGAGGTAGTCAACGTGAAGCCTGGTTATGCTCGTAACTATTTAATCCCTCGCGGTTATGCAGTTGCAGCTACAGAAAGCGCTCGCAAAATGTTAGCTGAAAATTTGAAGCAACGCGCTCACAAAGAGACTAAAATCTTGGCTGATGCTCAAGCGACTGCTGAGAAATTGGCAACTTTGACTTTGAAGATTGCAACTAAGGCATCTGATACAGGAAAGATTTTTGGTAGTATCAATACTATCCAATTGTCAGAAGCTTTCGCTAAAGAAGGACAAAACATTGATCGCAAATCTATTAGTTTAGTAGATGAGCACATCAAAATGTTAGGTGCTTACGAAGCTAAAGTGAAATTGCACAAGGAAGTTACAGCTGTTGTTAAGTTCGAAGTTGTAAACGAGGCTTAATCAAAAGTTGTTCTAGAATATGAAAAGGTCGCTCATTGAGCGACCTTTTTTATTGACTTAAATTCCTGGAACATCAGAAAAAAAAAGGAGGGCAAAACCCTCCTTTATAAATAAATCTTTACAATTATTGTTTCATCCAGCTGATGCGCAATGATTCGTTCTTTTTATTTTGTACGATTAACTGATATATTCCCGTTGCCAGTTGATCCACGGCAATTTCCATTGCGCTTGTATTTTGTTCTAAGAAAACACTCTTTCCAAGTGCATCTACAATCTGTATCTGAAGTTCTTCGCTTCCAAATGCAATGGGCGTTTCAAATTTCAAAACATCGCCCACTGGATTGCGCTTAATTCTCAATTGTTGAGTAGATTGGGTTTCTGCTATACCAGTGGATGCACTAAAACAATTACCGTATATATAGTTGGGTAATCTTTCGTAATTGTTGTTCACAACATCTACGATACTATTCAAGCAAATTAAACTGGATGTAACAGCATCAAAATAAACACGGCAAATTGGACTTGGTGAACCAGCCATTGCAATGTATTGCCCGTCATGTGCCAATGTCATAACACCATTTCCGGAATTATATACAGTAGAAGTGCTATTGCTTATCCCTGGAAAAATCATCATCGCGCTTGTTACGTGCACCCCGTCCAAAGTGAATTCCGTTCCTACAATATTTTGAGTCAATGAATTAATTTCAATATCCAAGTATCCTTCTGTCAAATGAACCGATTGGATCGCCATACCAACAGCAGCATTCGGATTGATGAAATCTTGTGGGAAATGACAATCGTTATTCCAAATCGTTCCATTGTTCTGATTGATCATACAATTCTGAGCCAATGCGATGTCATACAAACTGAGCTGTCCGTTTCCATTTAAATCATTACAATTGGTTGCGGTTAGACCATTATCACAAACTTGAGTCATGAATAAATTGATATCATTAGCATTTAAAAGAGTGTCTCCATTGATATCCGCAAATAAGTTGGGGCCATCGCAAACACCCTGACAATCGGGCAAAGCGCTTCCATTGATTTCACCAGCACAATCTACATATTGGGTACATTCAGCTAGCACTTGATATTCAGGCGTTCCATTCACCCAATTAATTTCTAGGCATACATTGGCTGCATTATTTTCGGTATTGGATTCAACTCTACCCAAAGCATCGGGTAAATACTCAGGATTAACAATAGCCATCAACCGGTATTGACCACTTGGGATATCAGTAATATCCACCCATTGACATTGCGTTCCTGCACCATAAATATCATAACAGCCAGCTGAAATACCCATATCACCGCAGTTGTATTGTCCCATGCCGCAAAGGTCCATGACACAAAAACCATTCTTATGCCCCGCAGGAATCAAGTTCCCTTGAGCATCCATTAACCGATAATCTCCATATCCTTCATAATGCGTATGTCCATGACAGTTTTGTGTAGTGAACATACCCGGATTGGTGGTTGGATTACCTAAATAATAATCTTCTTGACCGATGTTGTTGATTTTAGAGGAAAAGGCCAATACCCAGCGGTTACCAAATCCTGTTACACAGCCTTCTTGAATGTCACAATCTTGTGCAAAGTGTTGCTGCAAATACAATGAGCTCACCAATGCTAAACTATCCATTTGTAAGTCAGGTTGAGAACAAAATGGACTTGGATAATATGCACAGCTTCCATCATCTTGGGTAGCCATCGGGCTGTAATTGCAGGCAGCTGGGTCCGTACATCCTAGGATTTGACCGACATATTGAATCGAAAAATTCAAGTTGTCTCCACATGCATCCATGTAATCGCCTATTCGAATGAAATATGTAGTACCTGCATTCAGACTTACAGATACTTGTGACTGTAGTCCGCAGTAGTCATCATTGTAAGTGTACGTGCCCTCAGCCCATTCATTAACGGTGATTGGACAATTGTCATAGATCCAAATTTTTGTGTCGCAACTTTCAATATTGCACGTGCTGATGTTGAAGATTCCTGTTGAATCAGGAGTTAATTCATACCAATGATTGTCGAAGCTAGTGGTCCATTGCACGCTAGATGTGTAAATTAAAGTATTATTTATTATTTCTGGCGTTGAACAATCGGATCCAACTTGCGCCTGCAATAATGTGGGCAAAAGAAAAAGGATGATTAATAAATTTTTCATGCATTAAAGATAAACCACATTTGCAATGTCCAATGAATACACTTCAATTTAACATCCGTCCTCCATTATCCGTATCTTTACGACATGGAAATAGAATCAATCGATACATTTAATTTTGATACTATAAGACCTTATACCAATGAGGAACTGAAACCGGCAATTGATAGAATTCTTCAGGAACCATTATTTTATAAAATGATTCGTTGGGTTTATCCCGGCTTGTCAAAAACAGCTATTCACGCCATGATGAAAGGCGTGACATCTGTAGACGAGTTTCAATCTGAAATTTCAGGACCTGCCTTTAAGCGTGTAATCGAAATGACAACCTCAGGATTGTCTTTTACAAATATCCAAAATCTAGATCGTTCTAAAGCTTATCTGTTCCTTTCCAATCACAGGGATATTATTTTAGATAGTGCTTTGTTGAATGTTAGTCTGCTAGAAGAAGGTCATCGAACTACACAAATTGCCATTGGTGATAATCTGTTACAGCATAAGGTTGTCGAAGATATCGTCAGAGCGAACAAGAATTTTATTGTCAATAGAAACGTAAGTTCAAAAGAAGTCTTTTATTATTCACTTCGTTTATCCAATTACATCCAAAAGACAATCAAAGATGATAATACCTCGATTTGGATTGCACAAAGAGAAGGTAGAAGTAAAGATGGAGATGATCGAACAGCCACTGGACTTTTGAAAATGTTTGCTATGTGCGGTGGGGGTGAAATTGAAGAAACACTCAAGTCTCTTTCAATGATACCTATGGCGGTAAGCTATGAATATGACCCTTGTGATTTACTGAAGACAAATGAGCTTATGCATTTGAAAGTCTTTGGTTCCTATGAAAAGAAAAAAGGAGAAGATGTGCATTCTATGCTCACTGGAATAACTGGACATAAAGGAAGAGTGAATATATCCGTAGGTGAGCCGCTGACGCCGTTTATCGAGGAAATAAAAAATATTCAGAACAAGAACGAGAAGTATAGATTCTTGACCCAAGCAATTGACCGAGAAATGCATCGTATTTTCAAATTATGGCCCACCAATTACATTGCTTATGATTTATTGATGGGGACGAAGGAATACAAAGATCAATACTCGAATATTCAAAAAATTGCATTTGGAAATTATATCAGGGCTAATGTTTTCAGACTGGCACTGAATAGAAAAAAAACACAACTTCCAAAAGAAGGTTTCAATGCATTGGCCAGAGAGATCATGTTGCAGATGTATGCCAATCCAGTTATTAACCGCCGTGAAATGGAGAAACAATGATTTCGTTCTCTGATTTAAAAGTTACCCGACAATTCTTAGATGCTCTGAATGATCAGGGAATTGAATCCCCAACTGAGATTCAGCAAAAAGCTTTGCCTATTCTTATGGCAGGGCAAGATTTGATTGGAATAGCTCAAACGGGAACTGGTAAAACTTTAGCCTATCTGCTTCCAATTGTGCAGAAGCTCAAATTTGCAACAGGAAATGATCCCAGAGCGTTGATTTTGGTGCCAACAAAAGAACTTGTTGTGCAAGTGGAACGTGTTTTATCCAACCTAGTGGTCAATACCGATTTGCGCTGGGTCGCTATGTACGGAGGTATAGGTCCAAAAGCTCAGACTGAGAAAATTGAATTGGGAGTGGATATCATCATAGCTACTCCCGGAAGATTCTTAGAGATTTATTCCAAACGAGTTTTTGTCACCAAACAAATCAAATTGATGGTGTTAGATGAGTGTGATCGAATGATGGATATGGGATTTTGGCCGCAACTCAGAGATATTCAAGAAAAAATACCGCACAAAAAGCAACAGTTGTTATTTTCTGCAACTTTTCCGGAAAAGGTTCAACGAATTGCAGATAACTTTTTGTTATTTCCGCAAGTGGTAGAAGTTACCCCGGCTGCAACTCCCGCATCTACAGTGACTCAGAGTGTTTACGCAGTGCCTAATCATGCAACCAAGTTAGAGCTCTTAATTCACCTTCTCAAAACCAGGGAGGATATGGCGCGTGTTATGGTGTTTTGTAGAACCAAGGATATGGTAACCCAATTGGCAGAGAAGCTTGTCAAAGAAAAGTTTGGTGAAATCAGAATCATTCACAGCAATAAGGGTCAAAATGCTCGAATTAATGCGCTTGATGAATTTAAGGAAGGAAATATTCGTGTCTTGGTTACTACGGATGTAAGCGCAAGAGGTATCGATGTTGTGGAAGTTTCACACGTGGTCAACTTTCAAGTTCCCCACCAGCATGAAGATTATATACACCGAATTGGTAGGACAGGTAGAGCATTCAAAACAGGTGAAGCAATTACTTTCATGGATGTCTCAGAAAAATATCATGTTCACAAAATAGAGAAGGTAATGAAGCAATTCATTCCAGTTGTAGAATTACCAGAAGGTGTTCAAGTGCACGTTACTCCCAAGTCTGAAATGATTGAACAAAATCGAGATATTGATTGGCAGAAAAGAAAGGAAGATCCAACATTCAAAGGAGCTTTTCACGAAAAGAAGTTTGCAAGTTCAATTAAAAAAGAAAAAAAATCATCCTCGGTTAAGAAAAAGAAAAGATTTTAGTTCTACCTTGCTCTTCCTAATAATTTTTTTTAAGAAGAGATGGATCAAGACAGCAGAATTAAAAACAAGCTCAAACCAAAGTCGTGGAATGAGATCAAATCAAATGATTCATGGTCGATATTTAAGATCATGGGAGAATTTGTCAATGGCTATGAACGAATGGGAGCCATTGGTCCTTGCGTTACCATATTTGGTTCAGCTAGAACCAAACCCGATAATCCGTATTATGAAATGGCGAGGAAAATTGCCTTTCAACTCACTCAAAAAGGATATGGTGTTATAACAGGAGGAGGTCCTGGTATCATGCAAGCTGGAAACCAAGGTGCAAAAGAGGGGAACGGAATTAGCGTAGGCCTTAATATCGTTTTACCTTTTGAACAACACAGTAATCCATATATCGATCGAGATAAAAGTATTGATTTTGATTATTTCTTTGTTCGAAAGGTAATGTTCATGAAGTACAGCCAAGGATATGTGGTTATGCCTGGTGGATTTGGGACAATGGATGAACTTTTTGAAGCGCTAACTTTGATTCAAACTGAGAAAATTGGGAGGTTTCCAATCATTTTAGTGGGTCAAAAGTTTTGGGCTGGTTTGGTGGACTGGATAAAAAACACTTTGTTAGAATCAGAGCATAATATCAATCCCCAAGATTTGGATTTATTTGTTATTGTAGACAGTGCTGAAGAAGCCGTTGCTGAAATTGATAGATTCTATAGTAAGTATCTTTTGAAGCCTAATTTCTAATGAGTCGGTTATTGTTCTTTTTATCGCCGGCAAAAAAAATGGACTTATCTCATTTTGAGTTGGCATCAAAAGGCTCTCAGGTTATTTTTGAAAACGAATCGCGATACATAATGAGCCAAATCCAAAGTTTGTCGAAGGATAAATTGGAGAAGGTAATGGCCGCCAAAGGCAAGTTGTTAGAGGAGGTGATAGGAATGCATGAAAACTGGGATGGAGGTAAATCAACTTGGCCTGCAGCGTCTTTGTATAATGGAGATGCCTATTCGCGATTGTCTGCAAGAAATTGGTCAAAGGAAACATGGGAGTTCGCTCAAAATCATTTGGTTATTCTTAGCGGTTTGTATGGATGGTTGAGGCCTAAAGATTTGATTAAACCATATAGATTAATGGTTGGGGCCCCACTGAAATTAGGAAATGGACAGTCGCTTTATCAGTTTTGGCAAGATAAAATGATTGATCAATTTGCGGAATATTCAAATTGTATAGGTGTGATGACAGCCTCCAAAGAGTATGCTCAAATGATCACTTTTCCTAACCCCATTCAAAAATGGATTTTTGTAGATTTTAAAGTTCAAAAGGGTTCTGATTATGTAAGCGTGTCAAGCTTTTCCAAACAGGCGAGAGGTGAGATGGTCAAACTCGCGATGCAAGGTCAAATCAATAATGTTCATGATCTTCAAAAATTGAATGTTTTGGGTTTTAGTTTTAATAACAATTTATCCGATGATCAAAACTGGATTTATGTAAAACCAAACATTTAATGTTTTAGATTCGCACCACAAATTTTTAATATGAACAAATTTTTAGTGATTTTATTTGGAGCCGCCGTGATGGCTTCATGTGGAGGTTCAAGTTCCGCTGAATTAGAAACAACATCGGATAGCCTGTCATATGCTATGGGACTTTCTTTCGGTCAGTATTTGGCTCAAATGGACGAACGATACGACTTGGACTCATTGGATATGGAAATCGTAAAAAATGCCATGTTAGATGCAATGGACAGTACCCGTGAAATGGCTATGGATATGGCAACTGCTCAAGCTTGTTACAATGCTACTATGGAAAAACAAGAAGCAAGATTGCGTGATGAAGAAATGAAAAAGTATGAGGGTAACAAATCTCAAGGAGAGAAATTTTTGGAGGATAATAAAAAGCAGCAAGGTGTAATTACTACAGCTAGTGGCTTACAATACAAAATATTATCTTCGAAGAAATCAGGAAAAAAAGCAAAGCCTACTGATGAGGTTACCGTTCATTATACGTTAAAGGACCTAAACGAAAAGGTTATCGATAGTTCTGTTGAACGTGGTGAGCCCGCAACTTTTGCGTTGAATAGAGTAATTCCTGGTTGGACGGAAGCAATGCAACTTTTAGAAGTTGGAGACAAAGCCATGGTATACGTACCTTACACATTGGCTTATGGAGAACAAGGCAATCAAGGTATTCCTCCATATTCTACATTGATTTTTGAAATTGAATTTCTTTCAATCGGTGGAGCTAAATAATTAAAACCCCAAAAAAAAATGAAAAAGATTTTCACCCTATTTTTTGCTGCAATGCTCGTGTTGTCGAACAGCCAAGTGATGGCACAAAAAAATGATAAACCAAAAAAGAACAAAAAAGGAAAACAAGAAATGATGAACAACACAGATTCATTGTCGTACGCTTTGGGTATTTCCATTGGAAATAACTTGAAGCAAGCTGGTGTTAAGGAATTGAACACTGCAAAATTAGCTGAGGCTATGCAAATCGCATTGAGTGGTGGAGAAGCCGCAATGAACGAGGAACAATGCAACATGATTATCCAGCAAGAACTTTCTAAATTGGCTGAAGCAAAAGCTGAAGAACAAAAGAAAGAAGGTGTCATTTTCTTGGACAAGAACAAGTCAACTGAAGGTGTTCAAGTAACAGCCTCAGGTCTGCAATACAAGCACAATGTTGAAGGAACGGGTGCTCAACCTGATGCCAATGATGAGGTTACTGTTCATTACGAAGGTCGTTTAATTGATGGTACTGTATTCGATTCTTCTATCAAGAGAGGAGAACCTGCTACATTTGGATTAAATCAAGTTATTCCAGGATGGACAGAAGGGTTGCAACTCATGAAAGAAGGTGGAAAGGCTACGTTGTATATCCCACAAAACCTAGGCTATGGTGCTCAAGATATGGGAACAATTCCAGCATTCAGTACTTTGGTATTTGAAGTGGAGTTGATTAAAGTAAACAAGAACGATTAATTCAATTCTTGATAAATGAAAAGGGGGCTTAGCCCCCTTTTTTTATTCTCCCAAAGCGTCTGCTTTTTTTATTTCTTCATCTAATATCTCTTCGATTTGTTTCCTTTGAAGTTCTGTCAACTTTGCATTTGACTTGGCCTGCCTTTTGAGAAATCTGAACATGTCTTTTTTGTGAATCTCATAGGCAATGAAAGTGGTGTAGACACCGTCATTATTGAGAAATTGTTCTTGTCCTAATTTTCTCAAATCTGCTAATGAGGTGTTGGTTACTTCTCTAACCAAACTTTCAAATTTGTCATTCAATTCCGATTTTTGATCCACTGCGGTTTCAGATAAATATTGATCAGTTACGGCTTTGATATTGGTGTTTAATTGTTGTGCCAATTCTTTTTTCGCCTGAAGATCTGCCTTGTTCTCTGAGATATTTTGATCTTTACTTTCTCCTTTGCCTACTCCACGGAAATATCGATCATTGCTTTCATATCGATTCCCACTAAATGGTTCTTTTACTTTTTGCCCCATAGGTGAAGTGGTCTTGCATGAAGCCAGCCCAATGGCGATTGCTCCCAAAATGCACATTATTTTTTTCATCAGATTCAATTTATTTCAACAAACATAAGAATTATGCCAAGCATAGAAAAAAGTTAAAATTGTTTTGTGTGCCTCAGTTGATACTTACATTTAGCCTGCAAGAAAATTAAACCTTAACTGTAAATGAAAAAAATCTATCTCGTTGCCCTGGTTGTCCTCTCTTCATGGATAACAACGGCGCAAACTTTTGTGCAAGGTACTTTACCTGGTTCTTATCGCTCAGGCGGTGTTACGGGTGTTTGGGACATGAATAACGATGGTCTCAATGACATTGTCGTCATGGACCAAAGTACTACTTTGAGAATTCTTTATCAACAGGCCAATGGATCCTTCTCTCAAGTGAATACCGCTGTTTCCCCTCTTGGACAAGCGCAATGGGGAATGACAGTTGCAGACATTGATAACGATGGATTTGGAGATGTCATGTGTGGCGGTAACTATGACGGTGTTCATTTTTACAATATCGATGAATCTGGTAATGCTGTTTTAAGTTCAAATAATTCGGCTAGTATCTTCATGCAAGCTTGCCTTTTTGGTGACATCAACAATGATGGTTGGTTGGATGCATTTGCTTGCCATGATGATGGGCCTTCATTTATGTTTCGCAATGATGGTACAGGAAATATGATTCCTGATCAAACTATGATCGATTATAATTTGTATACTGGAAATTACCCTGGAACTTCAGATCCGTTGATGTCAGGAAATTATGGTAATGAATTTTGTGATTTCGATCGTGATGGTGATATGGATTTGTTGGTGGCAAAATGCCGTCAGGCGTCAAATGACCCTCTAGATCCGCGCAGAACAAATTTATTGTTTGTAAATGATGGCAACAATAATTATACAGATGATGCCCATAACCGAGGTTTAGTTAATCTTCAACAGTCTTGGACCGCTACTTTCGGTGATATCGACAATGATGGTGATTTTGATTGTTTCATGACAACGCACTCAGGTGGTATTCGCATGTATGAAAACAATGGGTTGGGCTACTTTACTGACATCTCTCAATCCTCGGGATTGACCACTCAGGGATTTTTTATGCAAGGTCAACTAGCAGACTTTGACAATGATGGTTATTTAGATGTTCTTCATGCGGGTGGAAACTTTGGTTATTACCACAACAATGGAAACAATACTTTCACTCAAATGAATAATCTAATTGCAAATCCCCAGACTATGCATGGTTTTGGCTTAGGTGATTTGAATAATGATGGATTCACAGATATTTATGCCAATTACGGAAATGCTAATGGCTATGTTACTCCCTCAAACCAATCGGATATCCTTTGGTTGAGTCAGCCCAATGGCAATCATTGGATAGGTTTTGATTTAGAAGGTACAATCTCAAATAAAAATGCGGTAGGTGCTTTGGTTGAAATTCATGGTGCTTTCGGAACCCAAATTCGTGAGGTGAGATCAGGCGTTTCCTACGGAATTACAAACTCAAACCTTTTGGTTTTTGGTATCGGAACTAATACGTCTATTGATTACGCAGTAATTCATTGGCCAGCCGGAGGAACACAAGTGATAGTGAATCCTACTATTGATCAATATCACCAACACATTGAAACTCCTTGCACCAATGCTCCAACTGTTACCATATCTGCCAATGGACCAACCCTAATTTGTCCAGGTCAGTCAGTTGATTTGTCTGCGGCTTTGGTGGGTACGAATAATGTAATTTGGTCAAATGGTGCAACAACTAATTCCATCACAGTCAATGAATCTGGAAATTTCTCTGCAATTGCATACGACCAAGCAGGTTGTGCAACTTCGTCAGAGCAAATTGCAATTAGTGTCGATGATCAAACTCCTCCAACAATTTCATTAAATGGCGAAATGGTATTTTGTCAAGGTAGTGGAACAACTCTAACAGCTAGTGAAGGTTTGTCTTATTTGTGGAGCAATGGCGCTATTACACAAACAATTGAGCCTGCTGAATCTGGTGCGTATACTGTTCAAGTGGATGCGGGTTGTGGTTTAGTATCTTCTGTAGAAGCAATTTCAGTTGAAGTTTTATCTTCCCCAACTGTAAGTGCGGAGGATCAACAAATTGATGTTTCCGGTAACGTAGACTTAATCGCTACCTCTACTGGAAATATTTCTTGGTATGATGCCAACAACAACTTAGTAGCAACAGGTTCTACATTCAATACAGATGTAGTAAGTACTACAACATATTATGTTCAAGCTACCAATGAAATTGAAGGTAGTGTGGCTGAAGGTGGAAAAGTTTCACAAGATGCAGTTAATGGTCAGTACTCAAATTCTACCTTCCATTTGTTGTTTGACGCGAGCCAAGATGTGATTATCGATAGCGTGCTTGTATATGCGCAAACGGCAGGTGTTCGACAAATTGAATTGGTTGACAATGCGGGAAACCAATTGGCTCAAACTTCGGTTGATGTTCCAGCAGGTGCATCATACATCTCTCTTAATTTTGACGTTCCAGCGGGTACAGGTTATGGACTTCGTCCAGTGGCCGGTTCTCAGCCAGGTCTTTGGAGAGATGGAAATGGTTCAACTCAAAATTTCCCCTACAATGTTGGAAACCTAGTAAGTATTACTGGAACTACAGTCGCTGCTCCTAATAGCTATAATTACTATTATTTCTTTTATGATTGGCACGTTAGTACCCCTTCTTATGCTTGTTCTTCTCCTTTACAGCCTGTAACTGTTTTCGTTGGTGCTGTATTGGGCTGTATGGATGCCGCTGCTTGTAACTACAATGCTATAGCAACTGAGACAGATAACTCTTGTGTTTATCCAGGCAGTCCTTGCGATGACCAAGATCCATTGACTCAAGATGATGTGTATACAGCAAGTTGCGAATGTCAAGGTATCAATGGAATCAATGATGCTGAAATCAATTTGAATCAAGTGTCATTGTTCCCAAATCCTGGATCTTCAGATTTTACCGTAAAATATATTGCCAATCAAAGTGAGAAACTTCAAATCGAGGTTTTCAATATGACAGGTCAAAAAGTTACAGCCATTGCGGCAACGGCTTCAACTGGAGAAAACATGATTGTTGTTGATGCACAGAATTGGAGTCAAGGTATGTATCAAATTAAATTGAAAGGTGCCAATGGTACTTATCACATGAAGTGGATGAAGAAATAATCTAGTTCTAAACAATAAAACCGCCTTCGGGCGGTTTTTTTATTTTATCACCATTTATTGTTGTTCACATTGTATTTTTGGAAAGCTATCATGAGAAAAATTATTGTTTGTCTGTTTATTTTATTGGAGTGGAGTAGTGTTCAATCGCAACAAGTCCTTCCCAAGAATTTGTCTGATTTTGACGACAACCCTTTTCATTTTGGATTTTTAGTTTCAGGTAATCGCTCTTTTTTTGATATTCAATACAAGCCAGACTTTACCTTCAGAGATTCTCTTTTGGGTGCCGTTAATGTTCCACAGGCCGGATTTAACTTGGCTTTACTTGCCTCATACAATCCATGGCGACCATTGAGCCTTCGATTTATTCCAGGCTTATCTTTCCAAGACAGAGCCATTCAATATAGATTTCTCAAAGCCAATGGAAAACAGGAGGAAATCATGGTTCGTACTGAATCTGTTTGGTTAGAATTCCCTTTACTCCTAAAAATGAGAACGGATAGAATTGGAAATTTTGCAGCTTATTCTTTGGTAGGAGGAAAATATTCTATTGATATGCAAACCCAAAAAGACGTGAACAGTGCTTTGGCAGGTGAGGCCATCATCAAATTGGCCAACAAGGATTATTGTCTGGAAGTAGGGGGGGGGATGGACTTCTTCATGCCCTTTTTTAAATTTGCTACGGAATTCAAAGTTTCCTACGGATTTCCCAATTTGATTATTCAAGATGGGACTCGTTATACATCACCCATTCAAGCTTTAAAAACAAGAGCTTACATTTTTACTATTTCGTTTGAAGGTTAGAACTAAACCTTTTCTTTGAATAAAAACATATTAAAGAGCCAACCAGCGATGAGTGAGTAAATCATCGCTACGATTACCAAAGCGACGCCACCTAAACTAGCCATAGAGCTTGTTTTGGTAAACAATAAAGTTCGTTCAATGGCTTTTGCTTTGATCTGATCAGGACTTAGTTTGGACAGCGCAGGGTTGTCTTTTATTATAGCTTTATATTCCTCAGGAGAATCTAGGGATTGTATGATTGTTGCAATGTCTTGTTGCTGTTTGACAACCATCTCGTCACTAATCCAATTGTAATATACAGCAACTAGAATAGTTCCAGAAACAGCATATAAAACGCCATATTTGGCTGCGACTTTGAAGAGTGCAACAAAACCATATTTTCGCTCTTGATGGGATCGCAATACTCCAACAACGATTGCCATTAATATAAAAAACAAATGTGTCAAAACGCCCCATTTGCTTCCATCTGTAGCATTGTAATTGGTAAGGTATCCAATCAAACAGCGCCCGGATAACCAGAGCGCTGCTATGATGATCACCATCAATGGACTTGTAAAAAACCTACGCATTCATTGAAATGAGGAATTCCTCGTTGTTTCTTGTTTTTTCAATTCTATCCTTAACAAACTCCATAGCCTCCACAGCATTCATGTCAGCCAAGTGACGACGTAAAATCCACATTCTTTGCAGTACGTCTTTATCATGTAACAAATCTTCCCTTCTCGTTCCTGATGATAAAATGTCAATGGCAGGATATATTCTGCGATTTGCAATCTTTCTGTCCAATTGCAATTCCATATTACCAGTTCCCTTGAATTCTTCAAAAATTACTTCGTCCATTTTTGACCCCGTGTCAACAAGTGCTGTCGCAATGATGGAAAGCGAACCGCCATTTTCAATTTTACGAGCAGCACCAAAGAATCGTTTAGGTTTTTCAAGTGCATTGGCTTCAACACCACCACTTAATACCTTTCCACTAGATGGGGCAACGGTATTATAGGCTCGGGCCAAACGGGTGATGGAATCAAGCAGAATACAAACATCATGACCGCATTCTACCAACCTTTTTGCTTTTTCTAAAACGATATTGGCAATTTTCACGTGTCGCTCAGCGGGCTCGTCAAATGTTGAAGCAACAACTTCACCTTTGACACTTCGCTTCATGTCGGTTACCTCCTCGGGACGTTCGTCTATCAAAAGAACCATCAAGTATACCTCAGGATGATTCTGAGCGATTGCGTTAGCAACATCTTTCAATAAGGTAGTTTTACCGGTCTTGGGTTGTGATACAATCATGCCTCGTTGACCCTTTCCAATTGGGGAAAACAAATCCATGATGCGCATGGAGATGTTGTTATTTTTATCTGCTAATTTGAAACGTTCATTGGGAAATAGCGGAGTCAAAAATTTGAAAGGAACACGATCTCTTACCCAGTTGGGTTCACGACCGTTAATCATATCTACTCTTATCAATGGAAAATATTTTTCACCCTCACGCGGAGGACGAATTGCACCGCGAACGGTATCTCCCGTTAATAAACCGTAAGTTTTGATTTGTTGTTGACTTACATAGATATCATCTGGTGAATTCAAATAATTGAAATCCGATGATCGCAAGAAACCAAATCCATCGGGCATCATTTCTAAGACACCTTCTGCGATTACAACGCCATCAAAATTATATCCGTGCTCATCAGGTTGTCCGCGTTTGGAACGGTCGGGACGGGCAATGTTCTTTTGCTCTCCATCACCTTGTGAATTGCTCTGATTGGCATTTTCATGCTTATGTTCAGGACGATTTTTTCTGTCGTGATTTTCTCTAAATTCTCTGTTCTCCCGAGGTTCACGCGGTTCACGATGTTCCCGATGTTCTCTCTGCTCTCTTCCTTCGTTTTGTGGTCGAGGTTCGCGGTTTTCTCTGGGGGGACGATTCTCTCTGTTTTCATTCTGAAAACGAGGCTCTCTATTATCTCTGTGAGGATGTTGTCTTTGAGGACGATCGTCATTTTCTCTTTTGTCTTCTGTCGATTGCAAAGGAGCATCGATCCCCGCCTCAGCGGAAGATGTTTTTATTCTGGCCCGTTCTCTTTTTCCATTTCCATCATGTGCTTTTTTAACGGAATTCTCTGTTGGAGAAACGCTCTGCTGAGAAACTTCGTTTTGATGGGATGCTGAAACTTGAGGAGATGAGGAAATGACAGGAGTATCAGAACTGACGCTTGTCGAATTTTGAACATCAATAATCTTGAATACCAAGTCTTGCTTTTTTAATTTGTCAGAATTGGTTACACCTGCTTTTTCAGCAATTTCACGTAACTCTCCAACTTTCATCGCATTAAGCGAAACAATATCGTACATGTAAATGGAATTTATTTTAGGAATTTGCCCGAGTGAGCGGTGCAATTGTACGAAAGAAAATTGAATGGGCAAGTTTTTTTTTCTAAAAGTTATCCGAGCATTATCTTTGGCTTTATGATTCAAAGAATTCAAACTTTATTTTGGCTCGGATCTGCATTTTCATTAGTGTTCCAGGGATATTGGGGCTATTGGGTAAAAGATCAAAATATTGTCCTGCTTCAATTATTAACTTTCTCTCTGATCGTTGGATCAATTTTTCAATTTAATAATCGCAAACGCCAAATTCAATGGACTAAAGTGGCTATGGTTTCCATGGGTGTATTCGCCGTAATTATTGAATGGTCAGCAAGAACAAGTGGAACATATGATAATCGCGCCTGGATCAGTATTCCAATTGTACCAATGCTTTTAACTTGGTTTGCACTTCGCGCTGTTCAAAAGGACGAAGCAAAAATCAAATCGATAGATAGAATTAGATAAAAATCCCAAGTCTATGCTTGGGAATTTTCTGATTTTTCGTAAGCTGCAATAATCTTGCGAACCAATTTATGACGTATGACATCTTGTTCATCCAATTCTATAATGGCAATGTCAGGAGTGTTCCTTAAAATGTGGACTGCATGCATCAATCCACTCTTTTGAGATTTCGGTAAATCAATCTGCGAGGCATCTCCAGTGATAATGAATTTCGCATTCTGTCCCATACGCGTGAGGAACATTTTCATTTGTGCCACTGTTGCATTTTGAGCTTCATCTAAGATGACGAAAGCTTTATCTAAAGTGCGCCCTCTCATAAAGGCCAAGGGTGCAATTTCAATGACGTTCTTTTCTATGTATTCAGCTAATTTTTCATAGGGAATCATATCCATTAACGCATCATACAATGGCTGTAAATATGGATCTAATTTTTCTTTCAAATCGCCAGGTAAAAAACCGAGATTTTCACCGGCTTCTACAGCGGGTCTAGTAAGGATAATGCGTTTGATCTGTTTCTCTTTAAGCGCTCTTACTGCTAAAGCGACAGCTGTATAGGTTTTACCAGTTCCGGCAGGACCTATCGCAAATATCATATCATTGTTGTCACATGCTTGTACGATTTTATGCTGATTGGGTGTTTTAGCAACCACACGATGTCCACCAGGACCATAGACCAAAACATCATCCTTACCTTCTTTTGGAGTAACTTCTTTTTCTCCAGCCAAAATCAATTCAAGATGCTGCATACTCAGACTATGGTATTTTTCAATGTGCCAAAAAAGTAATGTCAATAGATCGTCTAATTGAGTGACATCATTTTGATTTCCTTGAACTTTGATAATGTTGCCCCTTGATACAATTTTACATTTTGGAAATTTGGAACAGATGAGCTTGAATTTGATATTGTTGGGCCCAAAAAACTCGATGGGGTCAATATTGGGTAGATAAATTTCTTTTTCTATCAATGTTTTTCGTTTTAACGAAAGTAATTCATAAATAACTACAACAGTATTTCTATTTTCATGTCCAACCTGTTTTATTTATATTCGTGTTTAACTAAACCTTTAACCTATGAAAAAAATCTATGCTTTTGCAATGGCTATGGCCTTGTCCTCCGCAACATTTGCTCAATCGACAATTTTCTCTGATAATTTTGACACGTATACTTCGGGAAGCGGGGTGGTGGCTTCTAATCCCAATTGGAGCTACTGGTCTACCGCACCTTCTGATGCTTCTGTGAGTAATTTATATGCGTCCTCTATGTCGAATAGTGCAGAAATTAATGGACAAGCGGTAGACTTAGTTTTACCGATGGGACCGTATACTATCGGAAAGTATGTAACGACTTTCAACATGTTGATTCCTTCAGGAAGTACTGGGGCATATTTTAATGGTTTGCATACATGGTCTGCCTCGTCCACTGCATATGAGTGGGGAATGGATATGTTCTTTGATGGCGCGGGTAACTCGACTGTTGTTTTAGGTTCTGCAACAACCAATAGTCCTGTCAATAATCCAATTGATCAGTGGTTTGCAATGAGGATCATTATTGACTTGGATCAAGATAGCATTTGGATAAAAATGAACAATAATCTGATTGCCTCATCCAAGTGGTCTTTAAATAATGCAGATGGAACCCAAGGTGTGAATCAACTTTCTGGATTTGACTTTTTTGGAACTGATATGGCGCAGGGTCAAGGGCTGTATTATATTGATGATGTTCAAGTTGAAGATTACACAGGAGTTGGAGTAGAGGAGAGTCTTAATCAAACTTTGAATATTTCTATGTTTCCTAATCCGGCCAATGAAAAAGTTCGATTATTGGCACCGGTAGGAAGTGAAATGAGAGTTATAGACAGCAATGGCAAGCTAATGTATCGTGAAACTAATATTTTGGGAAGTTCCGAATTGAATATTCATAATTGGATTCCAGGAATATACTTCGTACAGATACTTAATCAAACTGAATCGACGACTCAAAAATTAATCATCGAATAAAAATTTTCACAAGAAAAAAGGGAGGCACAGCCTCCCTTTTTTTATTTGTATAAAGTATTAATTTTTGTACTGTAAATCAAAACGATCTAGTTCCATCACTTTTCCCCAAGCTTTGGCGAAATCAGCCACAAATTTTTCTTTGGCATCATCGCTAGCGTATACTTCAGAGAGCGCGCGCAATTCTGAATGCGAACCAAATATTAAATCAACTCTAGTGGCCGTCCATTTTAACTCACCTGTTTTTGAATCTCGTCCTTCAAATACCTCTTGGCTTTCCCCTTGAGCTTTCCAAGTTGTGTTCATATCCAGCAAGTTAATAAAGAAGTCATTGGTAAGTTGACCAACTTTATTAGTGAATACGCCATGTTTGGTGTTGTTATAATTGGCGTCGAGCACGCGCAATCCACCAACTAGCACGGTCATCTCAGGGGCTGTCAATCGCAATAGCTGCGCTTTGTCAACCAATAACTGTTCTGAGGTAATGGTGTATTGGGTCTTGGTGTAGTTTCTAAATCCATCAGCCATCGGCTCAAGCACAGCAAAAGATTGGGCATCTGTTTGCTCTTGTGTAGCGTCCATGCGTCCTGGATTAAATGGAACTTGAATTTCGAAACCTGCGTTTTTAGCTGCATTCTCAACTGCGGTATTTCCAGCCAAAACAATCAAGTCGGCCATACTTACTTTTTTCCCGTCAGTTGCACTAGAATTGAATTTTTTCTGAATCTTCTCAAGAGCTTTCCAAACTTTTTCTACCTGCTTGGGATTATTTACATCCCAATTTTTTTGCGGAGCTAATCCTATTCGTGCTCCATTTGCACCGCCTCTTCTATCTGAATGTCTGTATGTTGATGCCGATGCCCAAGCAACTTCAACCATTTCGCTGATGGATAAGCCAGATTGAAGAATTTCTTTTTTCAGTAAATTGATATCATTTTCATTAATGAGAGCATGATTGCATGTGGGAATTGGATCTTGCCAAATCAAATCTTCTTTGGGAACTTCCGGACCTAAATAGGTTGACCTCGGTCCCATATCACGGTGAGTCAATTTGAACCATGCTTTTGCAAAGGCAGTTGTGAATTCTTCTGGGTGTTCCAAAAATCTTCGAGAGATTTTCTCATATGCTGGATCATATCGCATGGATAAATCTGTGGTTAACATGGATGGAGCTATTTTCTTGGTCGGATCGAAAGCATCTGGGACCAACACATTTGGATTCTTGGCTACCCATTGTTTTGCGCCCGCAGGACTTGTAGTAAGTTCCCATTCGTTGTTAAACAAGATTTGAAAATAACTGTGACCCCATTGGGTAGGTGTAGTGGTCCAAGTCACTTCTAAACCGGAGGTTATTGCATCTTTTCCCTTGCCCGATTTATAATCACTTTTCCAACCTAATCCTTGTTCTTCAATGGGTGCACCTTCTGGCTCAGGTCCCACATGACTCGCAGGTCCAGCTCCGTGTGTTTTTCCGAAACTATGACCTCCCGCAATCAATGCGACAGTTTCTTCATCATTCATCCCCATTCGGCCAAAAGTCTCTCTGATGTCCTTGGCAGCTGCAATAGGATCTGGATTGCCGTTGGGACCTTCCGGATTGACATATATCAAACCCATTTGTACTGCAGCTAAGGGATTTTCTAATTTGCGATCTTCTGTGTAGCGCTTATCATCTAACCATTTGGTTTCAGAACCCCAATATACATTTTGCTCGGGTTCCCAAACATCTTCACGACCTCCGCCAAAACCATAAATGGGAAATCCCATGGATTCCATGGAAACGTTTCCTGCCAAAATCATTAAGTCCGCCCATGATATTTTGTTTCCATATTTCTGCTTAATGGGCCACAACAATCTGCGTGCTTTGTCCAAATTGGCATTATCAGGCCAACTGTTCTGAGGAGCAAAACGTTCCATGCCAGAGCGAGTTCCGCCGCGTCCATCGCCAGTTCTGTATGTTCCAGCGCTATGCCAAGCCATTCGAATAAATAATGGACCATAATTTCCGAAATCTGCAGGCCACCAATCCTGTGATTGAGTCAAAAGAACTTGAATGTCTTTTTTGAGGGCTTGATAATCTAAAGAATTAAAAGCGGTAACATAATTGAAGTCAGCACTCATGGGATTGGATAATGTAGAATTTTGTCTTAAAATTCCAAGATCCAATCGATTAGGCCACCATTCTTGTATTCCATTTCCTGTTTGACCTGTTTTGGGGCCCTGATGAAATGGACAGCTACCTCCAGTTTTTTTGTCCTGATCATGTTGAGCCAGCATTGGAATCGACGCCAACATGATGATACTTAATATTGATTTCTTCATGATTTTTTTTTGTAAAACTAGAACTCATTTTGTATTGTGTAAATTGATATTTATTATTAGGTATAGGAATTATTGATATTAAAAAGGCCCTGTTTAAGGGCCTTTTGTTTTGGTTTAATCTTTAAAATTCAATGAGTTTTTCACCTTCAATGGGGTCTCTGAATACTACCTGACCATCAAATACATCCATTACGATGGACTCTTCCTTTCTGACTTGATTGCTCAGGATAGCCTTTGAGAGTGCATTTAATACTTCTTTTTGGATGACTCGCTTCACCGGACGCGCTCCCATGGCAGGGTCGTATCCTCGTTCGATGATAAATTGAATCGCATCTTGGGTTAATTTTAAATCTATTTGTTGAATTTTTAATTTATCCAATAATTGTTTCAATTGAATTCTTACAATTCCCTCTAATTGCTTTCGGTCAAGTGGTGTAAACATGATGATTTCATCCACGCGATTGTAAAACTCTGGTCTCAAAGTTTGACGCAATACCTGGATTACTTCCTCTTTGGTTCTTTCAAAAACTTCATATTCTTTCCCAGGCTTCATGTTGTCATAATTATCTTGAATGATACTAGCTCCCATGTTACTGGTCATGATAATGATGGTGTTTTTGAAATTGACCATTCGTCCCTTGTTATCCGTAAGCCGCCCGTCATCCAACACCTGAAGTAGGATATTAAAAACATCGGGATGCGCTTTCTCAATCTCATCAAGCAAAACAACGGAGTAGGGCTTTCTTCTTACCGCTTCAGTCAATTGTCCGCCCTCATCATATCCGACATATCCGGGAGGAGCACCTACCAACCTGCTGACAGCATGTTTTTCCTGATACTCACTCATGTCAATTCGGGTCATTGCATTTTCATCATTAAATAATAATTCTGAAAGTGCTTTGGCAACTTCTGTTTTTCCAACTCCTGTAGTTCCGAGAAAAATGAATGATCCAATTGGTTTTCTTTCATCGCTCAACCCAGCTCTGCTTCTTCGAACAGCATCGCTGATTGCTGAAATAGCTTCATCTTGACCTACAACTCGTTTTTTTAACTCGTCTTCTAATCTTAATAATTTTTCACGCTCGCTTTCAATCATCCTGGCAACGGGTATACCGGTCCACTTTGAAACAACTGCGGCTATTTCATCAGGATCCACCTCCTCCTTAACCATTTTTCCGTTCACCTGAAGGTCAATCAATTTCTTCTTTGCTAACTCTATTTGCTCTTCCTTTTCCTTGATTTTACCATAACGAATTTCTGCAACCAAGCCGTAATTCCCCTCTCGCTCTGCCTGATCAGCTTGATTTTTTAAACTTTCGATTTGCGTTTTTCCATGCTGAATTTCTTCGACTACATCTTTTTCGGATTTCCATTTGATATGCAGGTTCTGGCGATTGTCTTGCAAATTGGCAAGTTCTTTTTCAATTTCACCAAGACGAACAATATTGTTCTCCCTTTTGATAGCCTCTCGTTCAATTTCTAATTGCATGATCTCTCGTTCAATTTGATCGAGCTCAACAGGTTTTGAATTCATCTCCATACGAATCAAGGAGGCTGCCTCATCAATTAGATCGATTGCTTTGTCTGGCAAAAATCTGTCCGTGATGTATCGTTGTGAAAGTTCAACAGCGGCTATGATTGCATCATCTTTAATTTGAACTTTGTGATGATTTTCATATTTTTCCTTTAATCCCCTTAGTATGGCGATGGCATCATCGCGGTCTGGCTCATCCACTAAAACTTTTTGAAATCTTCTTTCTAGCGCTTTGTCTTTCTCGAAATATTTCTGATATTCATTTAAAGTTGTGGCGCCAATGCTTCGCAGTTCTCCTCTGGCCAATGCGGGTTTCAAAATGTTTGCGGCATCCATTGCTCCCTCGCCTCCGCCGGCGCCAACTAAGGTGTGAATTTCATCAATGAATAGGATGATATTGCCATCACTGCTTTGGACTTCTTTGACAACGGCTTTCAATCGTTCTTCAAATTCACCTTTGTATTTAGCACCCGCAACCAATGCCCCCATGTCTAAGCTATAAATTGTTTTATCTAATAAATTTTCGGGGACATCTCCATTGATTATTCGGTGAGCAATTCCCTCTGCAATGGCAGTTTTTCCAACGCCCGGCTCACCAATTAGCAAAGGATTGTTTTTAGTTCTTCGAGACAGAATTTGTAAGACCCTGCGAATTTCTTCATCTCTTCCAATTACCGGGTCTAATTTTCCGTCTCTCGCTAGTGCATTTAAATTTTTTGCAAACTTGTTTAAACTTTGGAAACTTTCTTCTTGGGATGATGAGGTAACTTTTTCACCTTTTCTCATGTCGTTAATTACCTGCATCATCGCTTTTAGCGTCACGCCTTGATCTTTTAAAATTTGCGATGTAGTGTCGATATTTTCGAATAACGACAGTAAAATATGTTCAACAGTCACATATTGATCATTCATTTTTTGAGCTTTGGAAAGCGCATTTAAAAGCGATTTAGATGACGCTTGTGACCATTGAATTTGGCCTCCAGAAACCTGAGGATAGGTTTGGATAAGCTTTTGTAAATTATTCTTTACAAGAGCAATATCAGCATTGCATTTTTGTAAAATATGCGGAACGACATTTTGATCAGTTTCGATTAATGCCAATAGTAAATGACTATTTTCAACCTGCTGTTGATTTTGAGCCAAACAAAGTTGTTGAGCTTTAGTAATAGCCTCTTGCGATTTTATTGTGAATTGATTTAAATCCATGATTTTTTTAGAACTCGGCGACCAACCTTCATTCCACGACCAATTTTCAGTAAGAATGTCACCTCAAGAAAATAAAATATGAAATTACGTCAGTCAACTTTTATTTTCAACGCCATATTTGCAGCTCCATGCATAAGAAAATTTTTATTGTCGGTTTTATGGCTAGCGGGAAGTCAACTTATGGCCAAAATTTGGCCTTGGAAATGAATCTTCCTTTCATAGATACTGATAGGGTTATAGAAGAAAAAATAGGAATGTCAATCACTGATTTCTTCTCTCAATGGGGTGAAAAGTATTTTCGAAGAATGGAGCGTGATGTTTTGTACGGGCTATTGAGTAGACAAGAATCTTTCGTTTGTGCCACTGGTGGAGGATCAGTTTGCCAGCCCGATATCATGGATTGGTTGAACAAAACGGCTGACACCATTTGGTTGGATACTCCGTGGGACATCATTTTAAATCGATTGAAAATTTCTAGTGATAGGCCGCTGGTTAACGACCTTTCCATTTCGGAACTTGAAAGGTTATTCTCAAGTCGATTGGCTTATTATCAGAAAGCAAAATACCACGTTCAAGGTATTGTTTGAAAAGCAGTAAAGTATCCATATTTGCATTATTAAGAATTAATCTAAATAATGAAACGGATATTCATATTAGCAACTCTTGTTTGTCTTCAAGTGTTGAGTGCGTTTGCACAACCTAAGATTTCTAAAAACGAAATTTTGCGTGATACAACTTTACTTCCTTTAGAGTTTTTTGATTATTCAAAAACGAGTACCCAAGAGTTCATGCCCGCAATGCGAGAGGGGATCATTTATTCAGGTAAGACTACACACAATGTCATACTTAAAAATATGCAAGTTGATGCAACGGGGAACGCTGCCCGTCAATGGTTTGCAAAGGTACCGGGCGTTTCTGTATGGGAAAGTGATGGTTCTGGTTTGAATACATCAGTATCAACTCGGGGATGGTCTCCCAATCGTTCATGGGATTTGAATGTGCGAATGGATGGTATGGATATCGCCAGTGACCCGATTGGTTATCCAGAAGCATATTATACACCTCCAACAGAGTTTATTCAAAATATCGAGCTTCTCAAAGGCGCGGGCGCACTGGCTTTTGGAACTCAGTTCGGTGGAGCTATCAACTACCAGACAATTAACCCATCGACTAAAAAAATCTGCTACAATGGTTTATACAGCGCAGGCGACTTTAATACGCAAAGTCATTTTCATGGAATCAGTGGCACAAAAGGCAAGAACTCATTTGGCGCTTGGTTTCAAGAGCGAAATAGTGATGGTTGGAGACAAAATAGTGAATACAAAACAAGGAACTATTTACTGAAATGGAACCGATTTATTAATGCTAATTTTATACTACAAACAGTGTACAATCGCCATCAATCAGTTGCAAAACAGCCAGGAGGATTGACAGATAGCGATTTTGAAAGCTCGATATTTTCTTCTAACCGATCAAGGAATTGGTTTGAGTTAGATTGGCAAGTTTTGGGTCTAACATCGATTTATACCAAGAATAATTTTCTTTGGAAAAATCAATTGTCTGGAATGCGCGGAGAACGCAATTCTGTGGGTATTACTGGAAAGATTTACACTGATGATGTTTATGATGATAGTCTAGGATATGCGCAAAGAAAATTGGATAAAGATCTTTATCAGAACTTAACTTTTGAATCAAGATATCAATTCAAAGCGCCCCAAAACATTGATATTGCAGGGGGCTTAAGGCTATTTAACGGAAATACTGATCGCCTTCAAAATGGAAAAGGAACACGTGGGGTAGATGCCGATTTTAATCTGGATACAAATGAAATTTTTGACCGCGATTTGAATTATTATTCTAAAAATTTAGCAATCTATCAAGAGGCAATTATTCACCTGGGAAGTAAATTCAAAATAGTTCCTGGAGTTCGATATGAATGGATTGAGAATTCAGTCAGTGGAAAATATTCAAGTGCTTATGAAATATTGGAACAATCAAAGATCAGAAATGTATTTTTATTCGGGGCTTCTTCTAGTTATCAAATTGATGCCAGTAATGAAATAGTATTAAATTACAATAGATCATATAGACCTGCACTGTTTTCTGAACTTACACCAACAGCTACAACGGATGTCGTTGATCCCAATATCAAAGATGCCAAAGGATACAATTTAGACGCAATGGTAAGAGGAAAGGCATTTGAACATTTGAGTTATCATGTAGGTGCTTATTATACATTTTATGGAGATCGTCTGGGAAGCTACAAGAAAGATAATGTTTTGTACAAAACCAACATTGGAGATGCGGTGAGCAAGGGAATCGAAATGATGGGGGATTACAGTTGGACGCATGCGAGTAAGTTGTGGTCGTATAACTTATGGGCTTCCTTGTCTTGGATGGATGTTCGTTACACCAAATGGAATGACGTGACTATTGTGGACCCAGAAAAGATGATTGAAAATAAAAGAGTAGAAAATGCCCCTCGATACATTCATCGAGCAGGTGCAAATTTCTCTTACAAAAAGATCTCCTTTCAAGCAATATGGAATCGCGTAGGCTCGGTCTACACAGATGCACTGAACACAGTTAACCCAAGTGAAGATGCAACTGTTGGAATTTTGGCTGGATATTCAATCATTGATGCATCTGTGAAATACAATTTCTCTTCGCATGTGTTCTTGCAAATCAATGTAAACAATTTGACCAATGAAAAGTATGCGACAAGAAGATCAGGAGGCTTCCCAGGACCAGGACTTTTACCAGGTTCACCTAGAATCGCTACAGCAACATTAGGTATCAATTTATACTGAAAAATTTTTGTAGATTTGACAGAAACAAATAAAGATGAATAACTTAATTTTAACTTTTGTAGGTGGAATAGTTCCTTTACTAATTGGATTTATTTGGTACAGTGATAAAATCCTTGGATCAACTTGGAAAAAGGAAATAGGGTTTGTAGATAACGGTGAAAAGCCACAAGGGTTAGCAAAGATTTTTGCTTTTTCTTATCTATTTGGTGTGATGATCATGTTTTTTATGCCCTCAATAGTCATCCATCAATATCATTTGGTTTCCACCTTGTATGGAACAGAAGGATTTGGAATAGAAGGTTCAAGGATTCAACAGTTCTACAATGATTTTGTCAGTGAACACGGTATGAAGTATCGTTCCTTTAAACATGGCATGCTTCACGGGGTTATCTGTGCCTTGTTCTTTGTATTTCCAATTATCGGATTGAATGCTTTATTTGAAAAGAAAACTTTCAAATACATTTTTATTCATGTAGGTTTTTGGATGATAACGCTAGGAATCATGGGAGGTTTAGCTTGTGCTTTTTATCAGGTGAGCATTTAAGCCTCACGATATAATTCTTTTGATGAGACGTAAACGGTGAGACTGCATGCCGTTTTCGTTTTTTATACCCTGGTTATCTAATGTATCTATCCTCACCCAACCACTCGCGTGGATAATTGAAGGGAAAGTCATCGATTCTTTTTTGATAATCATTCCAACATGAGTAATGCGACCATCTTCGTTGTCAAAAAATGCAAGATCACCCGTTTGAGATTCCTCTACAAATGAAACAATTGCACCTTGTTCAGCTTGTTGATATGCATCCCGATAAATATTAACGCCGACTATCCTAAATACCATTTGGGTAAAGCCAGAACAATCAATGCCGGCATGAGTTTTTCCACCCCATAAGTAAGGTGTATTGAGATAACCAATTGCAATTTCTTCAAGGACTTGACCCTCAAGTTTATTTCCCTCAGATTTTACAAAAGATCCGGCTGGAAAGAATTGATTTTGGATGAATTTTGGAACCTGCAGTGGAGTATAGGAGTGCTCAAAAATAGAAATAGCTTCTGCCTGTTTTCGATCTATCCAACCCTCATAAAAGTCAAGTTCAGTTTTTATCTTGACCCATTTCTCAGAAGTCTCAGTGATTTCAAAAAACTCTCCAAACAAAAGTTGGCTCACCATTTCAGAACGATCAGAGGGTTCTTTTCGAATAGGGGCAATGCTCACGGCACAGGACAATTTCATAATTACAAAAATAGGATTGAAATGCTGTTTAACAGAAATTTAAACGCTTTCAACAAATAAATACTATATTTGAATAAATCTTACCAAAATATGTGGAGAGAAATTGATAATAAGTTAGTTCGTGAATTTCGTTTTAAAGATTTTCAAGAAGCTTTTACCTTCATGACTCGAGTAGCATTAATTGCGGAACGCATGGATCATCACCCCAGTTGGTTCAATGCTTACAACTATGTCCGGATTGAATTATCTACCCATGATCAAGGCGACCTGGTGTCTGATAAAGACAGAAAAATGTCACATGCCATCGACGCCATACTAGAATAATTTAAAAAAAACTTGCGAGTGAACATTTTATTTGTATATTCGCAACCCAAATTGATAAAGACATGTTAATCATCCCAGTAAAAGAAGGCGAAAGCATCGATAGAGCATTAAAGAAGTTCAAAAAGAAATTTGAAAAAACAGGTGTTGTAAAAGAATTACGTAACCGTCAGCAGTATACGAAGTTCAGCATTGTTCGTCGTGAGGAGATTAAGCATGCTGTGTATATCAACAAATTGAGAAGTCAAGAACAATAATCGTTCTTTTTTGATACTTTTGAAGGGCAAACTAAGTTTGCCCTTTTTTATTATGTATTTATCACAATTCAAGGATTTTCTTGCTTTTGAGAAGCGTCAAAGTGCACACACACAAGAGGCATATGTCCGCGATTGTGAACAATTTCAAAAATTCTTAGAAGAACAATTTTCTGAAATTCCCATTCAAGAAATTACGACAATGATAGCTAGACAATGGATGTCTAGTCTGATTGAGGGAGGTTTATCAATTACAACGGTTCATAGAAAGATTGCAAGTGCATCAGCTTATTTTAGGTTTTTAATGAATATAGGAGAGGTGAGGAGTAATCCTTTCCGAATGATTAAGAAGCCCAAAATACCCAAGAGACTTCCAACCTATGTTGATGAGGGGCATGCGGCCAAGTTGTATGTGGAATTGGATCAACCGCTGGAATGGGAAGATTTGAGGGCAATGACATGGGTGAGAGTTTTGTATGAAACAGGAATAAGACGAGCTGAATTATTAGGATTATTGGTTAAAGACATAGACTATCACAAAGGAAGTATAAGAGTTTTAGGTAAAAGAGAAAAAGTACGAATAGTTCCTATATCACAAGATTTATCCAATCAAATGGAACAGTTGTACAAAAAGCAAATAGCACTATTTGATCAGGAGGGAGTGAATTTTGATAAAGAGCACTGGGCATTAGGAGTAGGAGGGAAGCCATTAAGTAAATCACAATTGTATTCAGATGTTCGGCGAGTGTTGTCCCGCTGGACAACCATGCGCAAGAAAAGTCCCCACGTATTAAGACATAGTTTTGCAACACACATGTTGAATGCTGGGGCAGATTTGAATGTAATTAAAGAAATTTTAGGTCATAGCAGTTTGACGGCGACACAAGTTTATACCCACGTTAACATAGGCAAACTCAAGGGTATACATGAAAAATTACATCCGAGATCCAAAGAAAAATAAAAAAAACTAAATTTTTTTTCAATTTGATTTGGATAGAAAGAAAATGTTTGTACATTTGCAACCCCGAATTCCGAGGGCGGTTCTTTGAAATATTGTACGTTTTATAAGTGAAACAATGCCGGTGTAGCTCAGTTGGCCAGAGCAGCTGATTTGTAATCAGCTGGTCGGGGGTTCGAATCCCTCCACCGGCTCCATTTTTCACTGGGGAGATACTCAAGCGGCCAACGAGGACAGACTGTAAATCTGTTGGCATATGCCTTCACAGGTTCGAATCCTGTTCTCCCCACACTAACTCTAAAGTATAAAAAAGTTTTAAAAGCGGGAGTAGCTCAGTTGGTAGAGCATTAGCCTTCCAAGCTAAATGTCGCGAGTTCGAGCCTCGTCTCCCGCTCTTTTATATTTTCAGGTTACCCTGATAAAAGCCGTTGTAGCTCAGGGGTAGAGCACTTCCTTGGTAAGGAAGAGGTCACGGGTTCAATTCCCGTCAACGGCTCATTTATAAAACGCACGTATATTTACAGAATCACGGAATATTTGACAAAGGCAATTTAAAAACGCGATAATTAAAAATTAAAAAAAACGGCTATGGCTAAAGAAAATTTTGACCGTTCCAAGCCCCACGTGAACATTGGAACGATTGGTCACGTTGACCACGGTAAAACTACCTTGACTGCTGCCATTACAACTGTATTGGCTAACGCAGGTTTGTCTGAGAAGCGTGATTTCGCTTCAATCGACAACGCTCCAGAAGAAAAGGAGCGTGGTATCACCATCAACACTGCTCACGTAGAGTATTCTACAGCAAATCGTCACTATGCTCACGTTGACTGTCCAGGTCACGCTGACTACGTTAAGAACATGGTAACGGGTGCTGCTCAAATGGACGGAGCTATCTTGGTTGTAGCTGCTACAGACGGTCCTATGCCACAAACTCGTGAGCATATCTTGTTGGGTCGTCAGGTAGGTGTTCCTCGTATCGTTGTATTCATGAACAAAGTGGATATGGTTGACGATGCTGAGTTGTTAGACTTGGTTGAAATGGAAATCCGTGAATTGTTGTCTTTCTATGAGTATGATGGAGACAATACACCAATCATCCGTGGTTCTGCTTTGGGTGCATTGAACGGAGAGCCATCTTGGGTTGCTAAATTGATGGAGTTGATGGATGCAGTTGATAGCTGGATTCCAATTCCTCCTCGTGAAGTTGAGAAGCCTTTCTTGATGTCAGTTGAAGACGTATTCACCATCACTGGTCGTGGTACTGTTGCAACTGGTCGTATCGAGCGTGGTGTAATCAACACTGGTAACGAGGTTGATATCATTGGTTTCAATTCAGAGAAGTTGAAGTCAACTTGTACTGGAGTTGAAATGTTCCGTAAGATCTTGGATCGCGGAGAGGCTGGTGACAACGTTGGTTTGTTGTTGCGTGGTGTAGATAAGTCTGATATCCGTCGTGGTATGGTTATCGCTGCTCCAGGTTCAATCACTCCTCACACTGATTTCAAAGCTGAGATCTATGTATTGAAGAAAGAAGAAGGTGGACGTCACACTCCATTCCATAACAAATACCGTCCTCAGTTCTATTTCCGTACAAC
>JACCDJ010785509.1_pt1 | contig 30470 bp, 32 predicted proteins | sample 7444481 | NCBI WGS metagenome assembly JACCDJ01 (sample SAMN15323435, study PRJNA562643) | freshwater metagenome | isolation source: river surface water | place: USA:Blue River Watershed | collected 2017-08-15 | reverse complement strand
TGCTCTGTCGTTAAATTTCGTGCGCCAGAAGGACAATACGACTGGCTCAATAAACGTATCTTTGTCGGTAACCTTGAGTCTCAAAAGCCGTTAAGAAATGCTGTGAAAATTAGAGTATTTCAAGTCAATTGAAATTTATAGCGTTAAGCTAAGTTTTTATTGGATTAATTTGAATCTCTCATGCGTTGCTTCTACATTTGCTTCCACACCTTTGTAGAGCGCTTGTAACCTATTGATTTATATAGGTTAATTTTTCTTGAAGCTGCTCTTAATCCTTTGGTCCCAGGTTCAAGTCCTGGTGGGCCCACCATTCTCAAAGAGCACACGAAGTTAACTCGGCTGCGTTCAAACGCTTAAATTGACTTGGGCCGATTCAACTGCCCGTCCCATTCAATCACAGTGTCTTTAATAAGCTTAGAAACAATTCGGCAGGCCTGCGTGAATTGACCTTGTTTGGGATGCGCAAGAGTTACAAATCGTTTGAGATCAGGCCCCGTTATTTTTGCTGCTTGTAGCCTACCCATTCTGAGTTCTTCATCAATAGAAAACGGTCCCAACAACGCATACATGTGCGGGTTTGATGCAATGATTTCTTTCTGAACACGGAGAGAATCGGCTTCGACTTCCGATAGCAAGCTAAATCCTTTGCTTCTGGCAGTTTCATCCAAAATTGACCGCCAGTGCGAAGGACGTCTGGGTAATACCAAGGGTAAGCCTTCTAAGCGTTTGAAATCAATGTTGGTGTTGTAAGTGAGTGAGAGGCCTGGCGAAGAGACTAGGTACGTACTAGCTGTCGCCAAAAGAGTTTCATCATTTCCTGAAGGCTTTTCATATCGAAACAAGATGGCCATATCGACCGCACCAGTGTCTAGGAGCGCATCCAATTCACTGCCTTGTCCTTCTCGAATATTCAATTTAATCTTGGGGTATTCAAGGTGCAACCGTTTAAAGATGTGTGTCATCAAGGGGTGGGCGGCTGATGGCAGTACGCCAATTTTGACTTCTCCCATAGGCACTTTAGATGTTTGCTGTAAGTCCGCAAATAGCTCGTCGCTGTCTTTGAGCCATCCTCGCAACCGTTGTTGGACATGCTCGCCAAACTCAGTTAACACGACGCCTCTTCCAGTGCGTCGAAACAAAGCACCCCCGCTTTTCTTTTCGAAGTCGCTAATTTGTCGGCTGATATGTGACTGAACAGTGTTTCTTTGGGCGGCAACCTTGGTAAAGCTGCCTAGTTCGGCAACTTCTATAAACAAACGAATTTCATTGATGTGCATAGGAATCCTTTTGATATGCCTTATTTGGCATATCTGAAATCTTTGAATTGATTCTATACAGATAGTTTGACCTTTCATAGACTTGCCCCATTGTTCAGATGCATCCACTGTTGATGCGACAAATCAAAGGAAAAAAATGAGCTTTGTCAGTTTTGAAATTGCGGGTCAACAGTCCTACGGACTCTGGAAAGATGAAGGTCATTGGATTCAAGTTCCGGAAGGATTCCAAAAGCAATACCCAGATTTGAAGTCTGCGATAGCTGCCGACAAATTGGACGAATTGGAAGTTTTAACGCGTCAAAGTGGCAAGACAGTGAGTTCCGCAGAGGCTCGTCTTCTGCCTGTTATTCCAAATCCCAGCAAAATCTTCTGCGTTGGCTTGAATTACAAATCACATGTTGCCGAAACCAAGCGTTCTGACAGCGAATACCCCGCAATCTTCACGCGATTTGCAGACAGTTTGAGTGCGCACAACGCACCGTTGCCACACCCTCAAGAGACAACGCGCTTTGATTTCGAGGCCGAATTGGCCGTGATCATTGGGCAGGGCGGACGCAATATCAAGCAAGCACAAGCGTTTGACCATATTGCAGGCTATGCCTGCTTTAACGATGGTACGGCGCGTGATTGGCAGCGACACACGCATCAATGGGTTCCCGGTAAAAACTTCCCATTGACTGGACCTCTGGGTCCTTTCATGGCTACGAAAAATGAAATCCCTGATGTGAACAAACTCACAGTGGAATCTCGCTTAAACGGAGAAGTGATGCAGCACGCGTCAGTTGCAGATTTGATCTTTACCCTGCCCGTCATCATTGAATATCTATCTGGCTTCACCAATCTCTATCCAGGTGATGTCATCGCAACAGGAACGCCAGGTGGCGTAGGTGATCGTCGTGAACCCCCGGTTTATATGAAAGCGGGCGATGTGATTGAAATCGAAATCACTGGCCTGGGTACATTGCGCAATGTTGTTTCAAGCGCAGTCTGAGGAATTGACATGTCTGTCTCAAAAAATACATTGCGAATTGCTGTTGATATCGGTGGCACATTCACAGATCTGGCTTGTTTTGACGAAGCCACTGGTGCTATTTCCTTTGGCAAAGCCCTCTCTACCCATGGCGAATTGGTAAAGGGTATCCAAGACACGCTAGACGGTGCTGGCATTGATTTAAGCAATGGCAATTTATTCTTGCACGGTTCAACCATCGCCATTAATACATTGCTTGAACGCAGTGGCGCCAAAACAGCCTTACTGATTACAGAGGGCTTTCGAGATATCTATGAAATTGGACGCGTAAACCGGCCAGATGCCTACAACTTATTTTTCTCAAAACACGAACCGTTGGTGCCGCGCTCTTTGCGCTTTGAGGTGTCTGAGCGTTTGCGTGCAGATGGTTCTCTGCATAAACCACTTGATGAAAAAGCAGTTCGAGAGTTGGCTCGCGAACTCAAAGCACAACACATTGAGGCTGTTGCAGTTTTGTTGCTGCATTCATATCGCAACCCTGATCATGAACGCAGAGTGAAAGCTATTTTGCAGGAAGAAATGCCAGGCGCATTTGTGACCGCATCCCATGAGTTGTCACAAGAATACCGAGAATTTGAACGTGTATCCACTGCAGTTGCTAATTCATATGTGGGTCCGCGAGTATCTGAATACTTGGGTGAGCTAGAGCAGCACTTAAGCGCAAAAGGGTTTGAGGGAGATTTCTACGCAGTTCAATCAACTGGCGGACTGTTTCCAGTTGAGCACGCGCGACGCGATTGTGTTCGCATGCTCGAGTCAGGGCCTGCGGCAGGTGTGATTGGCGCACAAGCCATTTGTGCACAGCTGGATATGCCAGATTCCATTGCATTTGACATGGGGGGCACCACCGCCAAAGCAGGTGTGATCAGTGAAGGTCGTCCCTTAACCACGGGCAGTGCATTGATTGGGGGGTACGAAAAAGCGCTCCCCATTCAAATTCCCATGATGGACATCTTCGAGGTGGGTACTGGCGGCGGTTCCATTGCACGTGTTGAATTGGGAAATTCATTGCGTGTGGGTCCAAGATCTGCAGGAAGTATGCCTGGCCCAGTTTGTTATGGCCGCGATGGCACAGAACCTACTGTGACAGACGCCAATTTAATTCTGGGTCGTTTGGATGAGCACAACTTCTTGGGTGGAGAGATGCCACTTTACTTGGAGCGTACCAAGCACGCCATGGAAGAAAAAATTGCCAAGCCATTAGGTCTTGATGTGACCAAGGCGGCGGATGGCATTTTGAGAATTGCAGTGACCCAAATGTCGCACGCGGTGAAGGCAGTGACAACAGAGCGAGGCTTAGATGCTGGTAGTTTCACCATGGTGGTCTACGGCGGTGCAGGGCCTTTGCATGCTTCTGCCATTGCGCGTGAAATTGGTATTCGCAAGGTATTGATTCCGCACGCGCCAGGTTATTTCTCGGCCTATGGCATGTTGTTCAGCGATTTGCGTTATGACTATGTTCGCTCGGTGTTTCGCCGGTTAGACAGTTTGTCGTTTGATGAAAATGAAGAGTATTACAAAGAGATGGAAGATGAAGGTCGTGCAGCCATTGGGGCGTCACAAATTCGTCCAGACGAACTTGTCTTTGAACGTGCTGCTGACATGCGATATTTTGGTCAAGAGCACGCCGTGACTGTTGACTTACCTACCGAATTCTTTGTCAATAAAGACCGTGCCGCAATCAAAAACCATTTTGATGAAGTTCACAAGGTTCGTTATGGTACTTCCGCGCCCAAGGAGGCGGCTGACATTGTGAGTCTACGTGTCACGGTCCTGGGGCGAATGAAAAAACCGCCACGCAATACCGTCGATGAAGGCCAAAGTCAGCCAGATGCAATAGCAATGCGTGCACACAAGCCTGTGTACTTCCGCAGTGCAGGTCAATTTGTTGATACACCTGTTTATCGACGTGACTTACTCAAAAGCGGCAACGAATTTGATGGCCCTGCGCTTGTGGAAGAACACGCTTCTACAACGGTGGTTCAACCTGGTGATAGTGTCAAAGTTGATCAACTCGGTAATCTTCAAATTTCAATTGGGAGTGATCGTTCATGAGTACGTCACAAGAACAAAATTTAAACGCGCAGACTGTTGACCCAGTGATTGTTGAAATTATCCGTAATGGCTTGTTTGCTGTGACGGAAGAAATGAAAACAAATCTGATGCGTACCGCCTACAACCTCATTATTTATGAGGCACTGGATTTCACGGTGGGGCTCTTTACCAAAGAGGGTGATACGGTTTCAATTGGTTTAGGTTTGCCGATGTTTATTCGTGGTATGTCCGAAACGGTGAAATCTAAGATTCGCCACTTCGGCTATGAAAACATCCATCCTGGAGACATCCTGGTTACCAACGACGCCTACACAACAGGCAGTCATTTGAATCACTTTACATTCACGATGCCTATTTTCCATGAAGGCGAGTTGATTGGCTTTACGTGCTGCATGGCGCATTGGCTAGATGTTGGCGGAAGTCTGGGACAGATCACCACTGATATTTTTTCAGAAGGTATTCAAATCCCAATTGTGAAGTATCAATCTGCTGGCAAAGTCAACCAAGATTTGGTCGACATCATTGCCATGAATGTCCGCATGCCAGAACGTGCACTGGGTGACTTGCGTGCACAAATTACAGCGGTTACAACGGGCGAACGCCGCTACTTGGAATTGGTTCAGCGCTATGGCAACCGGGATGTACAAGCTTCAATTTTGCAAATTATGGATGCCTCTGAAGCTCTGGCACGTCAAAATACATTGTCGATTCCAGATGGTGTGTACGAAGCAGAGTCCTATATGGATGACGATGGTTTAGAGATTGGAAAACGAATTCCCATTCGCGTCAAAGTCACTGTCAAAGGCGATGAGATGGAAATTGATTTGTCCGACGTCAGCAAGCAAGTCAAAGGTTTTTACAACTCTGGATTCACAACAGGCATTGCATGTGCCCAAGTGGCCTACAAGTGCTTGACCACCCCCACGGACTATCCAGTCAACGATGGTAGTTTTCGGCCCCTTAAAGTCATCATGCCAATGGGAACTGTCATTAGCGCAGAGCGCCCCTATCCTATGCGTGTGTGGATGACGTTTCCCATGACTGTCATTGACACCATTTTCAAGGCTTTGGCGCCCGCAATTCCACACCGCGCTATTGCGGGTCACCATGCAGACTTGGTGTTTCCAAACATCCACGGCATCTCCCCTGAAGACGGTCGATTGTTCATTGTTGGCATTGGGCCCCTCGGCGGTGGCTGGGGTGCTAAATCTCGGGAAGATGGCGTGTCAGTCACGGTGTGCATTAACGATGGTGATACACACAACAGCCCGACAGAGCAGCTCGAAGCCAAGTACCCAGTTCTTGTAGAAAGTTACAAAATTAGAGAGGACAGTGCAGGAGCGGGTGAGTTTCGGGGAGGCTTAGGCGCCGAAATGGTTGTACAAGCCCTGTCACCGTTTTCTGTGACTACGCGAATTGATCGAATGCATTGCAAACCGTGGGGGCTAGAAGGCGGCGGTGAGGCTGCTGGTAATGGAATTGCTATTCGCCATAAAGACAAGTGGAGCACAGACCTGCCCAATGCAAAAATTTTCAACGTTCGCCTTGAGCGTGGTGATGCGTACAAGATGCTTTCTGGTGGAGGTGGAGGATTTGGCATTCCATTCAAACGTGATGCTGAAGCGGTGGCTTTTGATGTTCGAGAAGGATATGTCAGTCGTGAAGCTGCTGAAAAACTCTATGGCGTTGTTTTAACTGACAGTCTTGAAGTCAAGCAGTCGGAAACACAACAATTAAGAAGTAAAGCCCTTGCTTGAATACGTTGAAATGACAGCCTCTCAGAAGCAAGCTGCTTACCTTTCCGGGCTTTGGAACCGGTTGGCTGGCCAGCATGTTGCGCTTGGATGTTCATGCACGATGACTGGCTTGAGTGTCACTCTCGAGGACTTCGAACTTGATATTGCAGATTATTTGTGGGCAGAGAGCGAGCGCTTAGGACGCAATGAAGTTGTTGCTTTTTTGCTAGCGCCAGGGCCAATTGCTTCGCAAGAGCAAGCCATTAGGTGTATTTTGAGGCGATTGGAAGAAGAAGAGATTGGTGAAGTTATCACTGATTGGTTGTTGCCACGCATGACCAAAACAATAGAGTCCTATGCAAAGCTGCATGGGCCAGCACCTGAAGCGCCACTATTTGGTGGCTCGACTTCTTGGGGTAAAGGGTATAGAGATTAAGCAAGCAACAGTTGAATATTAAAAGGAGACAAAGATGATTTCTTGGACAAAAAGTATTTTTTCAATCGCATTGATGAGCGCTATGGGGTTGGTCGCCGCGCAATCAAAATTTCCCGATGGCACAATTAAATTGATAGTACCTTTTGCTGCTGGAGGGGGTGTCGACAGCGCAGCGCGCATTATTGCTAAACAGATGCAGTCAAATCTGAACGTTTCCATTGTGGTTGAGAACAAACCAGGTGCAAGTGGAACGATTGGTGCCAAGTTTGTTCAGGCTGCCCCACCAGATGGTCAGACCTTACTTTTTTCGGCATCGACACAGTCTTTGACCAAGCTGGTGATTGCTAACGCACCTTATGACCCGATGACAGATTTTGCGTATGTTGCCCGAGTAGGCGAAGCACCACTGTTGATGGTCATAGCACCCACATTGCCACAGACGAAACTAAAAGAAGTGATGGATGCTGCGAAGCAGAATCCAGACAAGTGGACTGCAGGCTTACCAGCTTTAGGCGCTGCCAGCCATTTGGCGACATTGATGTTTGCTAAAGAAGGTAATTTGAGCTTGACGATGACTGCCTACAAAGGTACAGCACCAGCTCTGACGGATGTGGCAGGCGGGCATTCACAAATATTGATTGACTCGATCATCTCCTTGCAGTCGATGGCCAAATCAGGCAAGGTGAGGCCCATCATTGTGACCTCTGCCAAGAGAAGTTCAGTCATGCCTAACGTGCCAACAGCTGCTGAAAGTGGTTATCCCAAATTTGTAACTGAATCTTGGTATGGCATCTGGGCACCAAAGGCGACGCCAGATGATCGAATTCAATTTCTAAATAAGGCTGCCAATGAGGCTGTTCGTCAGCTAGCAAAGTCGGGTGCCTTTGAGCAGCTTGGGATTGAGCCAGTAGTTGAGTCTGTTGATGAATTTAAGAAATACACAGGCCGCTACATTGCAGAAAATGCGGAGCTGTTAAAGGGTGCTGGTTTTAAACCTGAATAATTAGGTAAATTTCAGCTATTGAGAAACGATATGTGGCTTCCAAATTTGCTTCCACACTTCTGTAGACCGCTATTAACCTATTGATTTGTAAAAGGTTTTATTTCATGAAGCTGCTCATAATCCTTTGGTCCTAGGCGCAAGTCCTGGTGGGCCCACCAATTTAAAAGCGCTTACGAGAAATCGCAAGCGCTTATTCTTTTTCCTCAAATTTCGTCGCGCTGCATAAATAGTTTCGCGATTGCGTTTGATGCTGGCAAGAACGTAAGGAATGACGATTGCTTCGCATGTCATTCAAGTTGTCAGAATTGTGCCTTGCCCGCAAACAGCTGGAACACCTATTGCAATGGATGAATCCTTGGTGCAATCTCGCATGCGGTCAAATCATGTAAGCGCGTGAAATCCCTATAACAGCTTAGCGACAGCTGCTCTATGCTTGGATTGCTGAACTCCATATGTGTCTGTGCAGCAGTTTTTGGGATCAATTTCGATCTGCATTGAAAATGGATAACTCATGAACCCTATTGCATTTGCTGTTCCCGTTTTCTTGCTCCTTATTTTGCTAGAGCTATGGGTTGCCCATTTAAAGGGCGTCAGCGTTTACCGATTAAAAGACAGTCTCACGTCAATCAACGTGGGCATCATGAGTGAGTTCTCTAAAGCCATTGGTGGCTTGATCAGTGTGATTATGTTCACCCTCATCTCAGATCGCTTTGGTGCCTTCACATGGGATGTGTCCAACCCCATGACCTGGATCAGCGCCTTTTTGCTATACGACTTTTGCTATTACTGGGTGCATCGCACTGGCCACGAAGTCAACATTTTATGGGCCTCTCACGTGGTGCATCACAGCAGTGAAGAATTCAATCTCTCAACCGCTTTACGGCAGTCATCTACTGGTTTCTTATTCCGTTGGATTTTCTACATTCCTTTGGCTTTGCTGGGGTACCCAGTCAAGGTGTTTGTGGTGGTGGGTTTGATTGATTTCATTTATCAGTATTGGGTGCACACTCAACTCATTGGTAAATTAGGTTGGCTAGAGTATGTGGTGGTCACACCTTCCAATCACCGGGTACACCATGGCCAGAATGATTACTGCATTGATAAAAACTACGGTGGCGTTTTCTCTTTTTGGGATAGGATGTTTGGCACCTACGCAGATGAACGCGATGACGAAAAGCCGGTTTATGGCATTCGAAAGCCCATTGAAAGCTGGAATCCTTTATGGGCCAATCTGCATCAGTTCGCGCACATTGGGCGGCAGGTTAAGTCGGCAGAAAATTGGCGCCACCGCTTGATGTTCATCTTTGCTAAACCCTCATGGACGCCAGAGAAAGAGGACGCGACAGAGGTTTTTGAGAAAAATCGATTTAACAGATTTGACACTCCCGCTACAGTAGGATTAATTCGGTTTGCATTTGGAGGCACCTTAATGGGTGTTGTATTGCTGATGGTTTATTTTTACCTTCAGTCACGGTTGCCGCAGCCTTTGCGTATTGCATATTGTGTGGCGATGGTTTTAGCCATTGCTGCAATTGGATGGCGCATGACCCAAGCTCGTCCAAAGAGTGATTTGAGATCATCCGAAGGCCCCAGCCATGCTTAACAGTCTGGCTCTGACTGATGCGTTGCTTTGCTTGGTGGCCGTCTGGCTTGCATCAAGAAGCGCTTTGTCCGTTGGCTATCGCATGGCCTTTACATTGATGGCCATTCCTGCCTTGCTTGGGTTTTTGAGGTTTTCTGGCATCTATCCACTTGAGACCTGGCATCCTTTGTTTACCTTGATGAGAGCCAGTGCTGCCTTGCCCATGTTAGCCATTTGTGTGCTTTCACCTGAATCTATGGTCGCGACTAGACGGCAATTTGCCATCATTTTTTTGGGTGGTGCAATGTTGCTTGGCTTGTTGATCGCCGGATTGGGCAAGTTGCGAATCTATGATCAAGCGTTGGCACTCTTTAGCATGCTGGCCATTTTGATTTCTCTGCTCAAACGCGGAGAACACATGCGTGCCATAGGTGCAATTTTGATGTTGGCAGGCTCTATGATGTTTGTCTTGAAGGTCAGTGTGCCGCCTTGGTTGTTGCCAGGCGATTTCTTGCATTTAGCGATGGCCCTTGGACTTTTTTTAGTAGCGCCAAATAATTTGAAAACCCATAAAGAGGCCTCATCCCCAGAGACGGCATAAGCCAGTTTTAGCGCTATAGCTGGCATATCATCATCCTTGGGTCCCAAGTTCAAGTCCTGGTGGGCCCACCAATAGTGAAAGCCACTGATTTTTAAAGTCAGTGGCTTTTTTTATAGTGGAGTGTAAATTTCCGCTCCAGAAACAGAAACTAGTGAATGCCACACTGTGACGTTTGATAGTCCGGACTCTTCAAACAAGTGATTGCAGATACCCAATGCTGACCCGGCTTCTAGTACCTCTGTGATGTCTTCGCCGACATGTGTGCTGACACCGGCAATGTTGTCTTTCTCAGAAAAGAAAACTTCATAGTCCTCAGTGTTGCTTCGAATAGCAGCGTCATGAAGAACTCCATCATTCCAATTCGTTCTTCTAGAGCCGAAAAACCTTATTGGCATGGACTTCGAGGTTCCTACGATTATTTTATAAGCTGCCTAATCATTTGCAAGTAAACAACTAAAACTCAGCAATCAACGAAACAGGAGTCGATCATGTATCGCATAACACTCACCTTACTGTTTTCAACGCTGGTGCTCGCAACAGCCCTACCAGCCTCCGTACTTGCACAAAGCTACCCCAGCAAACCGATCAAATTCATCGTGCCGGTTGGGTCCATGCTCTCCATCACGCTTCTGCTCAGCAAAAACCCCCACCTATAAAGCAAGGGTGGATATTTTGCCCGTCTCGCTTATCGCGCGATCGCCCCTTTTCATCGTGGCGCACCCTAAAATAGAGTCAATAATTTCCAAGATTTTCTCAACCTCGTCAAATGCAAACCTGGCAATTTCATTTACGGATCTTCTGGCATCGGCAGCACGCACCATTTGACGATGGAACCCCTGAAAGCGGCGATGAAAATTGATGTTCGTCACATTCCTTATAAGGGTTCGGGTCAATCCACGCCGGCATTGGTCGGTGGTTAAGTGGATTTTTCAGTAGCAGCCTTGCCCTCCATGCAGGGATTTGCAAAAAATGGACAGGCCAGCATTCTGGCCAGCAATGCAGCCAGCCGCTCGACACAAGCACCGGAGATTCTTGCTATTACCGAAACTGTTCCAGGGTTTGACTTCTCTGTCATCATTGGTGTCATGGCGGCCGCTGGCACACCAGCCAACGCCATCCAGAAAATCAGCCAGGAAATTGCAGAAGTCGTCAAACATCCTGAAATGGTTAAAACATTCCAGGCCGTGGTCATCGATCCAGTGGGCTCTGATCCGAAAACATATGCACAAGCCATCGTGAGAGAAAACGAAGCCATGGCTCGCGCAGCCAAAGTTGCTGACTTGAAGGCAGAGTGATCTCTTTTGCACTGGCGGTTCCCGCGGGCTTGATGTTTGTGGCCAGCGAGGTTGCTAAATGCGCCCTGGGTGTCGGCTGACCTTGTTGACCCTCATCTTGCCCGCTTCACTGACCATGCATTAGACAGCTTGGGCCTATGATTTATTCATAGAATCAGACCATGTCACCACCATGTTTTACCCCTGAATTTAAAGACCAAGCAGTTCGTCAAATCACTGAACGAGGCTATTTAGTCGCTGAAGTTTCGGCAAGGCTTTGCGTTTCAGCGATTGGCATTTAAAAATGGGCCAGCACTGTAAAGCAAGACAAAACAGATCAGCAAGCCAATGCCTTGGTCGCTGCAAAAAGTCAAACTCTCAGATTAAAAGCTCAAATTCATCGTACTGAAGAGGAGCGAGAAATTCTAAAAAAGGTCGCTCGGTACTTTGCAGGGAATCTAGATTTCTGACTGCCACCTACGAGATTTCAATGGAAGTCTGTGCCAACAAAGAAAGTGGTGGCTCAGTCCTCACAGTTTGCCGAGTGGGCAAAAGAGAGAGGCTGGAATGCTCCGCGAAAAGTGCACGCCAGGCTACCTGCAGCGGTACCCAATTGCAAGCTAGCACGCAGATCGAGTGTGCGCAACCATTCGGCACAAAAGGCGCCGACAAACGCGTCGCCCGCGCCCGTGGTGTCGACAGCAGCAACGCTTGGCGCTGCAACTGTGACAATTTCGCCGTCGGCGGCTATGCCGATGGCGCCCTTCGCACCAAGTGTAATGACCGCTCCGAGTCGAACTTGCGATCTTAATAAAGCGCAGAGCTTCTGATTATCTTCTGTGGCGTAACCAGTCAGTTGTCGAGCCTCAGTCTCGTTGACAATCAGGAAATCGGTATTGGTCCAGACGGCATCTGGAAGCGAACCAGTTGCTGGGGCAGCGTTAAGCACGGTGACAGCACCTGCTCTACGGCCGATGAGAAAGGCTTCGGCGACTGAGTCTGCGGAAACTTCGAGCTGCGCCAACACCATCGATGCACCAGCGATGCAGTTACGCGCTGCAGCCACATTATTTGGCAGGAGAGTCGCGTTTGCGCCAGACGAAACCACAATATGGTTTTCCCCGGAAGCCGCAATTACGATAAAGGCCTTGCCTGTAGGAGTTCCGGGCCGAACAACTGTGTGGCTCATGTCGATGCCTTCGCTGCGCCACAAATTTAGCGCACCGCGTCCCGCATCATCATCACCAATTGCACCGATGAAAGCAACCATTGCGCCAGCACGCCGGGCGTGAATTGCCTGATTACTACCTTTACCACCGTGCGACTCTAGGTAGCCAACGCCGATTACTGTTTCGCCTGGCGCTGGGAAATTATTTACCTGCAATCCAATATCGTGGCAGTAACTACCTATGACTACTATCACGCCTGGGTTCAAATTTTCTCCTTGAGTTCGTGTATGTGTTGCTTAGATTTTGTGAACGCGCGTGCATATAATAGCATCAATATAGACATTCGAAAATCAATGCCATCTCGAACCAATTCGAACGACGTTGCACGACTTGCCGGTGTTTCCCGCTCAACAGTTTCACGAGTCTTTACTGACGGCGCCTATGCGTCGGCGGAAACGAGCGAACGAGTCATGAAAGCAGCAAATCAACTCGGCTATTCCCCAAATGCAATTGCCCGTAGCCTGAGCATGAATCGAACCAGCCTAATCGGCGTAATTGTCGGCGAACTAGATAACCCGTTCTATGCCGATATTCTCCAAGTGATTGGAGTAAAGTTGCAGGAGCGCCGACTTGCCAGCTTGCTCTTCGTGGCTAACCCAAGTGCGATGGACACACTGATTCCGCAGGTGCTGTCGTATCGGGTTGACGGTGTAATTATCTCTGGCGCTACTTTGTCTTCCAAAATGGCCATGCGCTGTCAGAGTGCGGGTATTCCTGTCGTCTTAGTCAATCGCTATACCGACTCTGATTTAATCTCCTCGGTAGTCGGTGACAACGTCGATGGTGCCGGCCAAGTAGCTAGACTATTCGCAGAACGCGGCTATCGGCGTATCGGATTTATGGCCGGTTTACCAGAGGCCTCAAGCAGTCGTGATCGTGAGCACGGATTCAGAATTAAACTGGCAGACTTTGGACTGAGCGTGAGTGCTCGAGAGGTCGGAAGCTTCACGCTGGAGGGGGGGGCACGCGCTGCGCGCGCGATGCTGTGTCGCCCAGATCGACCAGACGCGGTTTTTTGCGCCAATGACATGATGGCCACGGCGACCATTGACATCGCCCGAACTGAATTCAATCTGCGGATACCAGAAGACTTAGCCGTCGCGGGGTATGACAACTCATCACTAGCAGGCATGCTGGCTTACCAACTTACCTCTGTTGATCAGAATACAACTTTGATGGCGGAGGCCGCACTGGAGAATTTGCTACAGCCAAGCCTGGGTGCCAAACCGCCCGCCCAGGTCGTACGTATTCCTTCCAAGTTGGTCGAACGAGCATCGACCACGCTTCTTGCTTCCAATTAGTCTAGTCGGCAGTTATGCACCTTAGAAAAGGAAGCGTTGACACTAGAAGATCTAACAGGATAATATGAATGCGCGTGCAGAAAATGAACAGTTGAATCGCCTCGTTCGAAAAACAGAATCCATCTATCAAGGTCGACTAGAAGCAATTGATTATTGGTGCGATTTTTGATGGCGCGCCCTTTTTTTAGGAGATATATGAATAAGTCCGTGGCTTCCTTTTTGTTTTTATTGACTTTGTCATGTGCCGTGACCAATGCGAGCGCTCAAACCCGAACCTTGGTGTTGTCCACCTACGGGTTCAATAATGCGATTTTCAAAAAGATTGTCTATGACCCGTTTGCGGTCAAATGTGGCTGCAAAGTGGTTTTAGAAACGGGCAATGCTGCCGACCGCATCGCCAAGCTGGAAGCGCGACGCAACAATCCCAACGTGGATCTTGTTCAAGTGACCGATTTCTTGGCGCTGGAAGCCTCTGCAAAAGGTTTGTTGCAGACCATTGATTACAAAAAAATCAAGAACATTGATCAAGTCTATGATTTCGGAAAAGACCCCCTACGCAACCAAGAAGCCGTGTCCTATACGCTTTATTCCGTGGGCTTGGTGGTGCGCACAGACAAACCTACCGACAGCATCACCAGCTGGAAAGATTTGGCGCGGCCCGACCTCAAAGGCCATGTAATGTTGGCCAATATCACCGGCAACCAAGGCTTGGCACAAGTGTTCATGATTGACAAAGCGTGGGGCGGTTTAAATACCGACATGAGTATGGGCATCAGCAAAATTGGGGAAATGAAGTCCAATGTAGTGACCTATTACGCGCAAACTGCACAAATGACCGCTTTATTTGCACAAGATGAGGCCTGGGTGGCGCCGGTGGGTCGTTTTGGGTGGCTCAATCTCAAGAAAACAGGCAAGCCTCTGCGTTGGTTGGTCCCTAAGGAAGGGCAAGTGGGCATGATGAACACAATGTCCATCGTCAAAGGCAGCAAAAACACCGATCTGGCGCATGAATTGATCGATTTTTGGTTGAGCAAAGACGTTCAAACGGCATTGGCCAATGAAATGGCTGACTCGCCCATCAATCGCAATGTCAAGCCCAATCCAGAGGTGCAAGAGGCGTTGACTTGGGGTAAGTCTCAAATCGAAAACCTGGTCTTCATGAAGCCAGACATGGTGTTACGTGAGCGTGCTGGTTGGGTCACCCAATGGAACCGGATGGTGGCCAAGTGATTTTCTTCTTCAGCCAAGGGACTTGACCTTCCGGTCGTCTTAGCCCTGACATGTTGCCTTCGCGAATAGCTTGGTGGCTGTTAACTCCTGCCTTGGTGTTTGTGGGGGTCTTCTTCACCATCCCTGTATTCATACTGTTGTCCGGTGCGTTCGTGTCACATGGGTCGGTCGGTTTGCTGCCGTTCTTTGAGTTTTTTGCCGAACCCCTGCATCAAGAGGTGTATTGGCGTACGCTGCGCCTAGCCGGCATGGCGACAATTGTGAGTGCTGTCTTGTGTTATCCCGCTGCCATGGCCATGATTAAGGTGCCTCCGCCTTGGCGGGGAGTACTAACCGGCCTAGTGATCTTGCCGTTGATGGTGTCCCCGATTGCGCGCACTTACGCCTGGATTGTTTTATTGGGTCGCAATGGAATGATCAATGCCGGTCTGGTTCAGTCGGGTGCCATTCCTGAGCCCATGACATTGCTGTTCACGGAAGGGGCCGTTTTCTTGGGTTTGTTGCAATTGATGATGCCTTTGATGCTCATCTCATTGGTGTCGGCCCTTGAAAATATGCCCTCGGATGTCGTACCTGCGGCCCGATCGCTGGGTGCCAACCGGTGGCAAACATTTTTCCGGGTGGTGTTACCACTCACCCAGGAGGGTTTGATCATTGGCGGTACTTTGGTGTTCACAGGGTGTGTAACGGCCTACATCACGCCAGCCCTGCTGGGTGGGCCCAAGGTTTTGATGCTCGAAACACTTCTTTATCAAAAGGTCAATATGTCGTCCGATACCCATGCCGCTAGCGTGATCGCGGTCTTACTGTTGGTCACCACTTTGGCGGTGAATCAATTACTCAAGCGGGTGGCAAGATGAATAAAATTTCATACGCTGCCTTGTGGGTGCTGGTTCTAGTTTTGTTTTTCCTAGTGGGCCCTTTTTTGGTGGTGTTTGTAGCCGGCTTCAGTGATGGTGAGACTTTGTTGTTTCCTCCGAAGGCCTATTCAATGCGCTGGGTCTGGCATGTGTTCGAGTTGGAGTCTTTTCAGAGAAGTTTTGTCACCAGCATGTGGGTCGGTGTGATCAGTACGCTGGTCGCCTTGTTGCTGGGCTTGCCTGTGGCGTATGCCTTATCACGAGCGAGTTTAAAGGGACAAGAATGGGTGAAGACATGGCTGACCTTGCCGGTGGTGGTACCCGGCATCATTGTAGGATTGGCCTTGCTCAATCACATGGTGCTCGTATTTAACTTGCCTGTGATTTCCAGTTTGATTGTCGGACATGCTTGCTTGTTGGTCCCTTACACGGTGCGCGTTGTATCTTCCAGTCTTGCCAACCTGCGGCATGACATCGAGGACGCAGCCGTGACGCTTGGCGCGACCCGCTGGCAGGCTTTTTTCAAAGTGGTTTTTCCCAATATTCGCGCTGGAGTGGCTGCCGCATTTGTGCTGGCTTTCATCACCTCATTCAATCAGGTCCCGGTTTCACTATTCTTGACCGGTCCGGGCGTGAGTACTCTCCCCATAGAGATGATGGCCTACATGGAAACCAGTTACGACCCTTCTATTGCCGCTTTGTCGACGGTATTGGTGGTCTTCACCATGGTGGTGGTGGGTTTGACCGAAAAATTATTAGGCATCAGTAAATACGTATGAAAGCGATGGCATGAGTCACTTGCAATTGGTCGATGTGAGCTTGTCCTATGGCAAGGGTGCCGGTTTGTCTGTCGATTGTTTGAACTTGTCGGTCGAAAAGGGTGAGTTAGTGTCACTGCTAGGCCCCTCAGGTTGCGGAAAGACCACTACTATGCGTGCCATTGCTGGTTTGCTGTCGCCGCAGTCTGGCCGAATTTTTTTACAAGGCCAAGAAATTACTGACCAACCGGCGCATCAGCGTGACATCGGTTTGGTTTTTCAGTCTTATGCCTTGTTTCCGCATTTGACTGCCTTTGAAAATGTGGCGTTTGGATTGCGCTTGCGAAAAGTGACAGAGCCCCAATTGTCTGACCGTGTAAATGAAGCTTTGGCCTCTGTGGGTTTGAGTGATTTATCACACCGTTTGCCGGCTAATTTGTCGGGTGGGCAGCAACAAAGGGTTGCGTTGGCACGTGCCATAGTATTGCGCCCGCGGTTGTTGTTACTCGATGAACCTTTATCCAATTTGGATGCTAAATTAAGGGTTGAAATGCGTGCGGAGTTGCGCCGCTTGCAACGGCAAATTGGCATCACCATGATCTATGTCACCCACGATCAGGACGAAGCACTCAGCTTGTCCGATCGTATCGTCATCATGCGCGGTGGAAAGATTGAGCAATTGGGCACACCGCCTGATATTTATCAACATCCCGCGACTGCCTTTGTAGCGAGCTTCATGGGTTACGACAACTTGTTTGATGATTCTGTGAAACTGCCTTTTGCCTGGCCTGAGTACGCTAGTCATGTGGCATGGCGACCTGAGTCCGTGCCCATCGTTTCGGCGGGAAGTTGCCTGGTGCAGGGGAGAGTGATCGCGCGTAATTATTTGGGACAACATTTGGAGTACCTAGTGGATACGCCGATGGGATGGGTCAAAGGGCACGGGCGGGCCGATGCGCAGAGCTGGTCCGAAGGCGATACCGTGGGTGTAGATTTGCGGCTTGATCAGGCAGCAGTGATTCAAGATGCTGGCACTCAACACAAGCAGAATGCGTCGTCATGAAACTTTGGCTCGACACCGACCCCGGTTTTGATGACTGGATGGCCTGGGCCTTGATCGAGTCCATGCCCGAAATGCAATTGCTTGGGGTGAGTGTGGTCGCGGGCAATGCGCCGTTGCGCCAAACCCTGTCCAATGCGTTGCGAATTAAGTCTTTGCACGGGTGGACTACCGCGGTGCATGCTGGTAGCGAAGGGCCATTGACTCAAGCCCAAGTGACCGCTCAGGATGTTCTGGGAGATCATGCAATGGCCACAATCGAGCGCCCATTGCCCGCAGCCAGTGCCGTACTGGCCTCGACCGACGCGGTGCTGGCTTTGTCTGAGGCCCTACGCTCGAATCCCGGTGAGATCACCGTTTTGGCCATCGGCCCACTCACGCACCTGGCCCAGTTGTTGGCACAGTCGCCGCAGGCTGCGAAACAGATTCGGCAGCTGGTAATCATGGGCGGTTCTACCGATCGGGGCAATGCCACACCGGCGGCCGAGTTCAATTTTCTGGCTGATGCGCAAGCGGCCCACCAGGTTTTTGAATCCGGCGTGGACATACGCATGTTTGGTTTGAATGTGTGCCGTCAAGTGCTAGTGGGCCACGAGCATGTGGCGCGCCTGCGGGCCACAGGGAGTAACAAAGCGCATATATTTGCTGATCATCTAGCGGCCTATGTCAACATCGCCGCACGCCGCCAGGCCGCTTACATGTCGGTTTACGACCCCACCCCTGTCGCCTGGCTGGCTAACCCGCAGTGGTTCAATCTTCAGCCAGCGCGGGTGGACATTGAGTTGCAGGGTCGTTGGACCACCGGCATGTCGGTATGTGAACTGAGGGTGCCCGACAAAGCCCTCCCCAACGCCCAGGTCGCCATGACGGCTCAAGGGCCAGAGATAATGGCTTGGATGATGCGACAACTTGAACAGGTATTGACATGCCACCATTGACCCACGATCCGCAGGATGAGTCTTCTAATATTCAAGATTTCTTGCATGATTTGCCCAAAGTGGAATTGCATTGCCATTTACTGGGTACTGTCCAACAAAGTACATTGCTTGAGTGGGCGCGGCGAGAAAAGAGCCAGTTGTCGCAGGCCGAGATTGAGGCTTTTTATGTGCGTGGAGAAAAGCCTGTGGGCGTGCTGCGGGTGTTGCGCGCCTTAGAGCAAGAGTTGCTCAAAACCCCGGCGGACTTATATCGATTGACCATCGAATATTTACAAGCTGCAGTATCGCATCGAGTGCGGTATGCCGAGTTTTTTTGGAATCCGACAGGCTGCGCTCGAGATGCGCACATCGCCTACGGTCCCGCGGTCGACGCGATGGCTCAGGCCATCACCGACGCGCAGCGCCAATGGGGAATCGAAGGCCGCATCATCCCTTCTATCGACCGGGAGGCCTCTCCAGATGCGGCCTTGGAGATGGTAGGTTGGATGAAAGCGCATCGGCATGACTGTGTGGTAGGGATGGGGATTGACTACAACGAAGTGGCGCATCCTCCCGAGTGGTTTGAGGCCTCTTATGCCCAAGCGCGTCAAGCCGGTTTCAAAACCACCGCCCATGCCGGCGAGTTCGGGACGCCGTGGACCCATGTGCAAACGGCCGTTGAGGTGCTCAAGGTTGATAGGGTTGATCATGGTTATACGTTGATAGAGCATCCTGAGTTGGCTCGCCGCTATGCGGAGCAGGGCTTGATTTTCACAGTTGTGCCCACAAACACTTATTATTTGCGTACCTTGCCTGCTGACCGTTGGGCCTTGGACCATCCCATCCGACAAATGCCCGCCTTGGGTTTTCGAATCCATCCTAATACCGACGACCCCACTTTGCATCAGGTCAACCCCACTTTGACATGGTGGATGATGATGCGCGACTTCGGTTTTCAATTGGATGACCTGCGCCAGTTCATGCTCAACGGGATTGACGGCGCTTGGGTCGATGCCTCGGTGCAAAGCCAATGGCGACAAAGCTTCAGCAGTTATTTTGATGAACATCGCCCAGATTTGCCGAATCAGAAGGCGTGATCAACTCGAATTAGACCAAACATGGCACCAACACGGCTATCGCCTCTGATGATGTAGACGCTTCTGATTTCGCCCGCCCATTCATAAACATCCTGAAAAAGATACGCGTGAATTTTGCAGAGGTGAGTTAAGTCAAAGTTGCCTTCAACAGGCGTGTGTGCAAGTTCAAGAATACGAATAGCAGTAAAGTCTGCTTCGTATTCGTCTAGGAGATCTTGATTTGTAATCCCTGCTTTGTTTTTCAGAACAGCAGTGCCAGGGATGCAGTAGACGTCATCCGCGATGTAACGCGACATACTTCGCTTTGACTTCGTTATGCAAATCAACGGTCGTTTTTTGCCCGTCTACATAGACTTGCAGTGTAGGTGTCGCTAGGTTCTAACTTTTCAATGCGCAACGTGGCCAACATATTGGCGACATTTCTTTCACGTTCGGACTGATTGAGGGGCGGCGTTGGCATTGAAATATCGGTGTATTTAGATTTGAAGTTTCACATTTGCTTCCACACTTCTGTAGACCGCTATTAACCTATTGATTTGTAATAGGTTTTATTTCTTAAAGCTGCTCACAATCCTTTGGTCCCAGGTTCAAGTCCTGGTGGGCCCACCACTTTAAAAGCGACATATACAAGTAGCTTTTTTCTTACTACTACACAATTTCCACACTCAAGCACCTACTGCTGAAGGTCATTGTTTTTGTTTTTAGAGTTTGACCTACCCCCTCCCTGCCGCACCAAAGTGATGAAACAAAGTCCTCTCATTGAATTCTCCATCAAATTTTGAATTCAAATACTTTAGGTCCGTGCTCTGCGCTACCTGAGTCTTAAGTTCTTGGTTTGAACATTCGCTCCGAGCGGGGGGGAGCGGTTGAATTTCTCAACACTAGATCTGGGTGTAGCAGGCGAGTTGCTGGAACTGCGCCTTGAGGATCGCTCATTCGTTGTATCAAGACATCAGCAGCTTCTTGCCCCATCGAATCGGTGTGAACATGCACGGTAGTCAGTGCCGGGGAGACCAAGTCCATGAAGGGCATGTCGTTGTGTCCGAGCACTGAAAAGTCGGAGGGCACTTGTCCCCCCAATTCTCGGATGGCCTCAATGGCGCCTAAGGCAATTAAATCATTGCCGCACACCACGGCCGTTTGTGGACAACCGTTTGGACTTTTTAAAAGGTGTTTTCGCATGGCTTCATAGCCAGCGGCTCGGGTGAAATAGTGAGTTTCAGCTACAGCTTGTTTGCTGCCAGCCCATCGTTTAAAGCCCTCTAAGCGCGCCAAGCCTGTACTTGAATTGAGTGGGCCTGAGAGGTGTAACACATGTTGATGGCCGAGATCTTTTAAATGGGTAATGCTCAGTCGCATGCTTTCTAGGTCATCGTTGACCACGCATGGAAAACGTCGATCGCCCAAACCACGGTTAATCAGAACCGTGGGTATGGTTAGTTGTGCCGCCAATGTGAGTATGGGGTCGTTGCTCTGTGAAGTTGCCAAAATCAAACCATCCACTCGCTTGCTGATGAGGGTTCGCAGGGCGGTCAAACGATCTGATTCCTTGGGTTCAACTTGAGCAATTAAGATGGTCCAACCCTTGGTTCGCAGGCGTTCCTCCGCGCTTTTAAGCATCGGGGCAAATAGTGGATTGGCCAAGTCTGGCACCAGCATGCCAACAAATCCGCTGCGGCCAGTGCGAAGCGTGGCGGCCGCCGCGTGAGCCAAATAGCCCAGTTTTGAAGCCGCGTGCTCAACCTTTGCTCGGGTGTTGAGAGCTACTTTGTGTTGCGTTGACTCTGACAATGCCCGCGCAGCCGTCGCCGTGTGTACACCGGCCATCTGAGCCACGTCTCGAAGGGTTGCGCTCATGCGAACCTCGTTTGACTGACCAGTGAGTAATTCTCCAAATTGAATGCCATGACCCATTGTAAATGCGTAAATTTCTGCAAACGATCGCATTAGGCATCTTTCTTCGGGTTTGTACCTAAATAATTTACTCTTTATCAACTTATTTAGGGAACTTATTCAGATAAATTGCGAACGTTCGCATTTCATTGGTTGTTTAATTTATGTCATCTACACCTCATCTAGGCAGTCCGGCGGATGCTGCATCTTTGTTGGTAGCGGTTCTGGCACAAAACGAAAGGACTCAGCCCGAACGTTTGAAAACTATTTTGAACTCACTCATCCAACACTTGCATGCCTTCGCCCAAGAGACACAACTCAACTACGAAGAGCTAGAGCTGGGTTTGCAATTTTTAAATGAGATCGGCCTAGCCTCAGGCCCAAAGAAAAATGAAGCGATCTTGTTGGCCGATGTATTGGGACTTTCAACCTTGGTGCAGTTGCAAGATGCAAAACGCATCATGGCGCATGGCGGTACAGAGCCTGGATTGATCGGTCCCTTCTGGCGCGCCAATCAACCACAGCTACCGAGCGGTGCAAAAATCTGCACGGCTGATACACCCGGCGATTTAATGACAGTTCGTGTTCGTGTGATGGACTTGAATAAAAAATCTGTTCCAGGAGCATTGGTGGATGTTTGGCAAGCATCACCATCTGGACTATATGAAAACCAAGACGATCATCAAGTTGACATGAATCTGCGGGGTCGTTTTACGGCCGACAACCATGGAGAATTTTTCTTTCGAACTGTCAAGCCTGCGGGATACCCAATACCTATCGATGGCCCTGTAGGTCGATTGCTTGACCATCAAAAGCGTCATGCTATGCGGCCTGCACATTTGCACTTCATTGCAATTGCACAAGGCTACCGCGTCTTGGCCACACAAATATTTGATTCTCAAGATCCTTGCATCAACTCCGATGTGGTGTTTGGCGCGGTAGGTTCTTTGGTGCGTCATTTTGAACCAGACCCTTCTCAGGCTAATGCATGGCAGTTGCAAGTCGACATCATGCTTGAGCCCGGTGAAACTCGCATTCCACATCCACCATTGTCATGACCCAATCTACATTTCAACCTATTACTCAGCTTGACGGCAAAGTCGCTGTCATCATCGGTGGTGCAGGCGCCATCGGTATCGCAACGGCACGCCATTTGGCAGCACTTGGTGCGCGTGTGGCTCTTGTGCACCGTAGCGACGATCCCAAACGTACACAGCCTATATTGGAGTCGTTGCCAGGGGCCGGCCACAAGTTCTTCACGGCTAGCGTGACCGATTCTGCATCACTTAAAAGTGTTGCAGCTCAAATTCAAAATGAGATGGGTGCAACTCATATTTTGGTGAACAGTGCAGGCTTTACTCAGCCCGTACCTTTGAACGATTTGGACGCGTTGAGTGACGAATTAATTGACAGTATTTTTCAAGTGAACTGGCGAGGTGTCTTTGCTTCTATTCGCGCATTTGCACCCTACATGAAAAAAGCGCAAGACCCCGTCATCATCAACGTATCGTCTATTGCGGCCTTCACGGGTATGGGAAGCAATTTAGCTTATGCGGCTGCCAAGGCCGGCACTGACTTAATGACCAAGGCTTTGGCCAAAGCTTTGTCGCCTGAGTTGCGTGTTGTTGGTATTTCACCTGGTGTTGTCAACACTTCATTTGTACCGGGTCGCGGTCCTGAGTTCAATCAGAAAGCAGCTTTGTCCACACCTCTGCGCAGGGTTGGTGAATCAGAAGATGTTGCACAAGCCATCGTCGCTTTAACCACTACATTGGCATTTGCTACGGGCACTACCTTGGTAGTGGACGGCGGCCGACATTTGGTTTCTTAAACAAGCCTTAAATCATGAATCCATTCACTATTCTTACATGTGCCGTGACTGGTAACTTAACACAGCCCAGTCAGACTCCGCATTTGCCAGTCACACCAGAGCAAATTGCCGATGCTTGCTTAAGCGCTGCAGATTCCGGCGCAGCTGCCGTTCACATTCACGTGCGCGATCCGGAGTCGGGAAAACCGTCCATGTCTCTTGATTTGTATGCCGATGTGGTGCGCCGCATTCGTGCGCAAAATCGAGACTTGATCATTAACCTGACAACTGGCCCTGGTGGTCGTTTTATTCCTTCTGCCAAAGATCCTCAGATAGCTGCCCCCGGAAGCACCTTGTGCTTACCCGAAGTGAGGGTTGCGCATGTGGCTGCTTTGAAGCCTGATGTGTGCTCACTCGACTTGAATACGATGAACTCGGGCGATCAGGTGGTGATCAATACGCCCAATTCGGTTCGGCAAATGGCACAAATTATTCGTGATGCGGGCACCTTGCCTGAATTGGAATGTTTTGATTCAGGCGATTTGGTACTGGCCCAAACTTTGTTGAACGAGGGTGTGTTGCCAAAGAATAGTATTTACACCCTAGTCACCGGGGTTAGGTATGCATTGCCTTCAAGTCCTGAAGCTTTGATGTTTGGCAAAAGTTTAATTCCATCAGGAATGCATTGGACGGCATTCGGAATTGGCCGCATGGCCTTTCCGGTGGTGGCGCAAGCTTGGTTGCTAGGGGGGCATGTGCGCATTGGTTTAGAGGACACCATCTACCTAGACAAAGGTGTGTTGGCGCCCAGCAATGCCGCTTTGGTTCAACGAGCCAAAGAAATCATTCAACATTTGGGTGGCTCTTTAGCCACCAGCAAACAAGCCCGCGAATTGTGGGGCTTGCGATCACACAACGGATAAATTTATGAAAGCATTACAACTGGTTCAACCCAGCGCTTCACCTGACGCTATACAAGTCAGTACCTTTACACAACAAATGCCCAACTGCGGTCCCACTGAGGCGGTGGTGCGTGTACTTATGGCTGCCGTCAATCCATCTGACGTTAAGGCCAGCTTAGGCCACATGCCGCAAGCGGTGTTTCCTAGAACGCCTGGGCGTGACTACGTTGGCATCGTTGAGCAAGGGCCCAAAGCCTGGCTTGGTAAAACGGTCTTTGGTTCAGGTGGTGATGTCGGTATTACGCGCGATGGCAGTCATGCGACTTACCTGGTATTGCCGCAACGCGCCTTGTTAGAAAAGCCCGAGGCCTTAACACTCAATCAAGCCGCATGCATGGGTGTTCCTTATTTGACTGCTTTAGATGGTTTTGCCAAAGCCGGTTTTCCGCAACCGGGTGAAACTATTCTCATCGGTGGTGCCATGGGTAAAGTGGGCCTTGCAGCAGCGGCCATTGCCAAGGTGTATGGCGCTCGTGTAATTGGCATTAAACGCAAGAACACCGCAGCAGTACCAAGCCACGTGTGTGATGTGTTGTACGATTTGGAAGACCCTGAGTTGGCTGTCAAGTTGATGGCTGAAACGCAGCAAAAAGGCTTTCCATTGTTTTACAACACCGTGGGAAGTCCTTATTTGGCTCTATCACTCGATGTGTTGGCTCACAAGGGCAAGCAAATTTTAATCTCTACCTTAGCGCGTGATTGCCCATTTGATATTTTCAAATTCTTTAGAAAAGAAATGACTTTCTATGGCGTTGATACCTTGAAGAAAGATACGGTAGCAAGTAACCAAATGTTGGCTCAGTTGGTGCCGCACATTGCCAGTGGTCGTTTGCGGTTACCTCAAGAAGACATGCCAAAAATTTACACCTTGGATCAAGCAGCAGAAGCTTTTCAACAAGTCTTTGTAAAAGGTGGTATTGGACTTTTGCAGATCAGTACACCTTGATTTATTCGGGAATAAATATGCACATTACTCGCTCATCAGATGCTAAAGGCTATCAAGCCGCAGGTCATCACAATATGACCATGCATCGCATTCAGGGGCAAGAAGTTACGCCACTTCACCAAGTGTGGTCTGCGCGCTTATCAATGGCACCGGGTGGCCATGTGGAAGCTAAAGCCTCGCCAGCGGGCAAGTTGTACATTGTGATCGAGGGTCAGGTGAAGTTTCGCGGTGGCGACACCACCGTTGAGTTGCAAGCGGGTGATTCGGTGTTTATATTGCCCAACGAAGAGCGTGAATTCAGCGAATCAGCCGGTCGCAATGCATTGCTCTATTTGGTGATGCTGGAGAATTACCAAGAACACATTTAAAAGTTTTTTTTAACCAACTTTTTTAGGAGACAGTCATGAACAAAGTAAACAATGCCCTGAATTTTAAAGTTTCAGCACTTTTCGGTGCGATAACCCTGAGCGTGTCTTTTTCTGCTCATGCGCAAGCTTGGCCAAGCAAACAAATTACGTTTGTTGTGCCATTCACCGCTGGCAGTGCCACCGACATAATGGCGCGCGTCATTGGTGAAAAATTAGGGCCTCGTTTAGGTCAAACCGTCGTTGTCGAAAACCGCGTGGGTGCAGGCGGCACGATTGGTACCTCTGCAGTCGCTAAATCTACGCCAGACGGTTATACCTTTGTCGTTGTTTCAACAGGCCACGTGGTCAATCCGGTTCTTTACAGCAAGCTCAATTACCAATTGAAAGACTTGGCGGGCGTGAGTCCATTGGGCACCTTGCCCAGTGCTTTGTTGGCAGCACCAGGCCTGGGCGTCAAGACGGTCAAAGAGTTGGTTGAAAAAGTAAGAGCAGCGCCTAATGGCTTGAATTACGCTAGTGCAGGCGTAGGTAGTGCAGCCCATGTCAATGCCGAGAAGTTTGTGGTGGGTTTAAAACTCAAAGGCAACCATGTGCCTTACAAAGGAACGCCACAAATGTTGGTTGACATTGCAGGTAATAACGTCGATTACGTGTTTGCGCCGCTTATTTCTAGCGTCACCATGATTCGCGAAGGTAAGGTAGTTCCATTAGCGGTCAGTTCCGAAAAGCGAACTGTTGCATTTCCCAATATTCCCACCATGACGGAAGAGGGCTACCCACAAGGGCAATTCAATTTTTGGATTGGCATGTTGGCTGCAGCGCAAACACCTAAAGCAATCTTGGACAAAATGAACGATGAAATCAATGCAATTGTGGATTTGCCCGATGTGCGTGAGCGTTTTGAGAAACTGGGTGCCTTGCCATTCAAAATGAAGCCAACTGCGTTTGACAAATTTATCCAAGATGAAGCTGCAACACTTGGTGAAGTCATGAAGGCCAGCGGCGCCAAATTGGATTAATCTATGTGTCCTTCATCAAGCGGATCCCTTCGTCTGGCCTATATTTCAGGAGGCTTCCCTACTTGGGCCTTGTTTGTTGCGAAAAGCCAAGGCTTTTTTGAAGCACAGAATGTGCATTGTGATATCACGCACACCGGCGCATCAACTGCGCAAATGCTAGGATTGCGCGAGGGACGCTTTGATGTAGGACTCCAGCTGCCAGACCACGTAGTTCGTGCAGGTTTGTATGGCACCAACTTGTGTGTGCTAGCTGCACAATCGCACGCACCAGATGTGGCGCTAGTTGCTTCTCCTAACATTCAAACCATTGAACAACTGAAAGGCCATCGAATAGCCGTTGATGGTGCGCGCAGTGGTTATGCCTTATTGCTGGCGAAGCTCTTTTCTTCCCTTGGTTGGCGATCCAACGATTACCAACTGGTGGAAGTAGGGGACAGTCAGCAACGCGTTCAAGCCTTGCGAAGTGGTGAATTGATGGCCAGCTTCATCAACCCGCCATTAGACAAAGCCTTGGTGAATGATGGCTTTATTCGTTTAACGACAACTCGAGAAGCTTTTCCAAGTTACCCAGGTCCCGTAGTGGCTGCCCGTCGCGAATGGGCTGATGCACATCCGCAATTGGCCAAAGGTTTTCAAAACGCCTGGTCCAAGTCTTGGCAATGGTTGTTGGATACAAACAATCAATCGCAAGCCATTGAAATTGCGCTTCAGCATTTAGGCGCAGAAGCGCCTGCTGCACAAAATGCACTGCAAAACTTGCAACGTCAAGGCATGCCCCAAATTGCTGCAGAAGGCATGGCGCAGGTGATTGCTTTGGTTTGGAGTCATGAAGATGTTGGTCAAAAAGAAATGCCACATCCTGGCATTTATTTTTGGCCTGCAACAGTTGCATAGATTGAGGCGCTGTTTTAAACAACTTTCAACTGACTCATCAACCTGAGATTTGACCACAGAACCCTTGATAAACAGGGTACGTATTGGAGACGTCGTTTACAAATTGTACCGGTCACATCGTTAACACCCTAGGCCCAAACGGATTGGGTCAGGTCGGTGGCGGTCACCATCCCAGCGATGCGTTGTCCGTCCATGACGGGTACATGATGGATGTTGTGCCGCGCCATCAGCAGCAAGGCCTCGAATGCCGGACTGCGTTGGTCCAGTGACATCGGATTCAGGGTGGCGATGTCGGCCACCGAGCGCGACAGGTTCAACCCTTCGGCCACCACCCGGTTGCGCAGGTCGCGGTCGGTGACCAGGCCCATCAAGTGGCCCTCTTCGACCAGCATGACCGAGGATACACCGCGCTCGCGCATGATGCGGGCCACTTCCAGTACAGTGGCCTGCGGTGGCAAGGTGATGGGGGGCTGCTTGATCAGATGTTGTAGACGCATGCCCAGCAAGTGGGTGTCGGTTCCAGGGTTGCGCGCAGTGAAGGGAGCCTGGGTGCCTGCCGTCCAAAGGCACAGGTAAGAAGGGCGTGATCGCTGGCTCGCTGACCAGCAGGTCCTGCAGGCAGGCTTTTGGCACTTGGAGCAATTGGGAGTCTTCAGTGCAGCTGACGTGGCAGCTTTGTTGCAAGTTCCAAGGCGTTATGCCTGCGCCAAAAGATTCATCCGCCAGCAACGTGTGGGTTTGGGCCAGTTCCGGATCTTTCAGGTCCACGCGCCCTTGCAGAATCAGCCACAGATGGGCGGACCATTCGCCTGCAGCGGCCACCAAGTCACCGGTGTGCAAATTCAACACCTGACTTTGCGCCACCAGGGCTTGCCTGACTGAAGCGCTCAGCAAGCCCCAGACCCGGTGCTGCGCCAAGCTACCCAACAAATCTGGTGGCGGGGATGACATGTTCAAAGCCTTCTCTTGCAGTTTTGTGACCTGGATTTTGGCAGATAGGGTGCCCGCTAATCCCCTTTTGCGCGGGTTTTTCCCTGATCCCGGTCAAGAGAAAGGGGCAAAGAGACATCCCGCGGGCGAGTTGCCGTTGGTCAATGGCCCCAGCGGCTTATTTTTGGATGCCGTTCAATTTTAAAAGCTGCTCATGATCCTTTGGTTCCAAGTTTAAGTTCTGGTGGGTCCACCAAATTAACCCTCTTTAGTCATGGTGGAGGTTTTGTCTTATTGATCCTAGATTGAGTTGGCTTGTTATGCTTAGATTGTTTTGAAAATCAAGATCAAGATCACAAAAGATGAACATCAACGCTGATAACAGTCAAAGGGTCGTGATCAATCACCACGACTTGCCCTGGATCCCTAGCCCCGAAACAGGCGTAGAAAGGCGCATGCTAGAGCGCCAAGGTGATGAAGTGGCAAAAGCAACGTCCATTGTTCGCTACCAGGCAGGCTCCAAGTTTGAAATGCACACCCATGATTTGGGTGAAGAAATTTTGGTATTGGAGGGCACCTTCAGCGATGAATCGGGCCATTATTCTGCTGGCACCTACATCATGAATCCACCGGGTTCAGCGCACGCACCATTCAGTGAACAGGGGTGCACTCTGTTCGTGAAGTTGCGGCACTTAGGTCCAGATCAAATTAATCGTGAAGTCGTTGATACCCATTCAGCCACTTGGTATCAGGGCATGGTTGATGGCCTAACTGTGATGCCACTGATGCAACAAGGCAGTGGTTCCACGCTGGTCCGTTGGGCGCCTCAAACTTACTTCAATCCACACAGGCACTATGGCGGCGAAGAAATCTTTGTTGTTGATGGCGTGTTTGAAGATGAGCATGGACGATATCCAGCAGGATCGTGGATCAGAAGCCCTCACATGAGTTTGCACAAACCTTTCAGCAAAGAGGGTTGTACTATTTTTGTTAAAACCGGACACCTGCTAAGCTAGGTTGCAGTCAAAACTTAATCATCTGATAAAGGAAAACAATGTTCAGTCACGTCATGCTCGGAGCCAACGATCTAGAGGCATCTAAAAAATTCTACGATGCAGTTTTGAACACAATCGGTATTGGCCCCGGCGTCATCAACAACAACTCTCGTTATTTCTACAGAACGCCTAAAGGTTCTTTTTCAATTACCAAACCTTTAGATGGCCAGCCTGCAACGCCTGCAAATGGCAGTACGATTGGATTTCTAGCAGAGACCCTGGAGCAGGTTCACGCATTCCATGCAGCTGGCATTGCCAACGGCGGCACCACTTGTGAAGATCCACCAGGACCCCGCGAAGGCTCATTTGGTACTTTGAACCTGGCCTATCTGCGCGATCCAACGGGCAACAAGATTTGCGTGTTGCACCGCCCAGTCAAGCCAGCCTAAATTTAAATCTTGACGGTGTAATTCAAGGCCATTCGGCCACCATCTACCGTGATCACTTCGCCAGTGATGTAGCTAGCTGCATCGCTGGCCAAAAATGCAACCACGTGGGCCACCTCAGATGGATCGCCTAATCGCTTCATCGGTGTGCGGCCAAGAATTTTGTTGCGAGCTTCGTCGCTTGTTAAAACCGCCTTGCTTGCCAACTCGGTGGCAATTGTGCCCGGGGCTACAGCATTGACCCGAATGCCATCATCAGCCAATGCCAGAGCCATGGCACGGGTCAATTGGTTGAGGCCGCCTTTGCTGACGTTGTATGAGGCAATTTCTGGTATGGCCAATACACCGTTGACAGAACTCATGTGAACAATGGCACCCCCGCTTTTTTCTTTCATGACGCGCGCTACAGCTTGCCCCATAAAAAATGCGCCTCTTAAATTAACCCGCAAGACTTCGTCAAAATCGGCTTCGGTGACTTCTAAAAATGGTGCTGCCTTGAAGATACCAGCGTTACTAACCAAAACATCAATTCGACCAAAACGCTCAAGCACTTGAGTGATAAATGCGTCGACTTCTACTTTGTGGCCAATGTCGCTGGCAATGAAGAGAACTTCGTAGCCTTGTTGTTGCAATTGCGATTGAAGAGATTCGCCCCGTTCTTTGTGTACATCAACAAAGATGACTCTTGCGCCTTGTTCCAAAAATAGACGTACACAAGCTTCTCCAATGCCTTGGGCACCACCTGTAATCAGGCAAACTTT